>ERZ773139.2498-NODE-2498-length-18364-cov-24.816702_pt1 | contig 18364 bp, 17 predicted proteins | sample MGYA00580854_ERZ773139 | MGnify/ENA primary metagenome ERZ773139 (study PRJEB29015, sample SAMEA2737809) | human gut metagenome | biome: human gut; feature: human-associated habitat; material: faeces | place: China | collected 2012 ...
CTGTACGCCGCGGCGTACTCCGGGTTGTGGGGCTCCTGCTGATAGGCTATCGTCAGGTATTCCCGGGCCTTATCGTACCAGCCCTGGCGCAGGTATATTATGCCGTAGAGATAGTACCATTCGGCGTTGCGGGTGGATATGGCGTCCAGCACCGCCTTGGCGGCCTGAAGGTTATTCTGGTTGATGAAAGCCCTCGCCCTGTTGAATTCCTGAGCATTCGGGCCGGAATATGAGCTTCCGGAGCCGGTATATCCGCCGCTGTAGGAGTCATAGGTGCCATTGCCGTTCCTGTTGGCGTAGCTTGAGCTCTGACCGTTTTTCTTTGTCAGCATCTCATAGGCTTCGTTGACCTCCACCAGCTTTTCGTTTGCAAGCTCCTTCAGATCGGAATCGGTATACTTGTCCGGGTGGTACTTCTTGACGAGTTTAAGGTATGCAGACCTTATCTCCTCCTGCGAAGCACCCTCGTTTACTCCAAGTACCTTATAAGGGTTATTCATCTTTTCCTCCAAGAACCTCTCTGTTTTTTGCAGGGCAGCCGTCAAGGATTATATTATCCAGCAGTCCCTCATGAGATAGTAAGTTCAAAAGCTGATAAGCGTTTATCGCCTCATTAAGGGAACAGTTCAGCAGGAACTCCGCCCTGTCCTTATCTGCGCCTGACGCGATGAACGGATTGTAGCTGCCTTTCTTTTTATCCTTATCCCTGTCGTCCCAGGCATCTATTAAATATACCCAGCGGCCGAGGTGATACAGCGTGTGTGCGAGGGCTATCCTGTCTCCCCGGTTCTCAATGGGCGCAGAAAGGCCTACGGATTTCATCATTCGGGCAAAGGCGTCTGCCGGGGCATCCAGCTCGGAGCAGTTCGCTTTTTCAAGCTCGCCAAGCTCCTTCAGGCCCCGGGATATGGCACGATCCATTTCAGGCTGCCTGTTTGCCGCCTTTTTCATGGCGCCGCCAAGGGCAGCTTTTGCACAGACAGCCGCGGGATTTTTGTCGTCCCGCCAGTTGTCTTCCAGCTTGTAATAGGCCAGCAGCACATCCATATCGGCGGCAAAGCGCAGCATATCGTCGGCGGCTGCGGCAAGGCGCGGCTTTGATAAAGGCTTATATACACAGCGACGCTTTTGCACATCGTCAGTACCGGCGAGGCCGGAAAGCAAGAGAGCTATAAAGGTACAGTCGTAGCTCAGAACGCTCCGCGCTATTTCGCCGTATTCGGCGCTGAGACATTTACACAGCCCGCAGTAATACGCCCTGTATTCGGTATATTCTCTTATTCTGAGCTCGTCCTGATTCGGCTGGATGTATCCGTACATGGCTATACCTCATTATTCTCTGCAATATTGTATCATCAATCAGCTGCATCTCCAAATATTATTTGCGCCAAACTGGAGCAAAAATATGAAAAACAGGAAAAAAGCTTGCGGCACGCCGGATTTTATTATGTTGTGACACATATTTCACATTATGATAGCTGAATTATATTTGAAATAGTACAATGTATTTGTTATAATGTAAACATCAATGCGGCAAACAAAAATACAGCTGCATAATTTTAAGGAGGAAACTTATACATGAAGAAGCTCATTGCTATTGTTATGGTAGCCATGTTCGCTCTGTCTATGGTAGCTTGCTCTCAGCCTGCTGCCGAGGAGACTCCCGCAACCGAAGAGACTCCCGCAACCGAAGAGACCGCTGCTCCTGAAGCTTCCGCTGAGGCTGCTTCCGAGTACAAGGTCGCTATGATCACCGACTACGGCGATATCACCGACCAGTCCTTCAACCAGACCACCTACGAAGCCTGCAAGGCTTTCTGTGAGGAAAAGGGTATTGACTTCAACTACTTCAAGCCCGCCGGCGACTCCGATGCAGAGCGCGTTGCTATGATCGAGTCCTCTATCGACGAAGGCTACAACGTAGTCGTAATGCCCGGCTATGCCTTTGCCGGCGCCATCAAGGAGACCGCAGGCACCTATTCCGATGTTACCTTCATCGCTCTGGATGTAGGCGCCGCTGACCTGGGCGACGATTATCAGCTTCCCTCCAACCTGTATTGCGCGGTATACCAGGAAGAGCTCTGCGGCTATATGGCAGGCTACGCTGCCGTAAAGCTGGGCTATAAGAACCTGGGCTTCCTGGGCGGCATGGCCGTTCCCGCTGTTGTGCGTTACGGCTACGGCTTCGTACAGGGCGTTGACGCCGCTGCGGCTGCTCTGGGTCTCACCGACGTTAAGCTGAACTACGTCTACGGCGGCCAGTTCTTTGGCGATGCGGACATCACTGCCGTTATGGATACCTGGTATACCAACGGCACCGAGGTCGTATTTGCCTGCGGCGGCGGTATCTACACCTCTGCTGCTGAGGCTGCTGCCAAGGTCGGCGGCAAGGTCATCGGCGTTGACGTTGACCAGGCTGCTATCATCGACGGCGCTTATGGCGAGGGCATGACTGTTACCTCCGCTATGAAGGGCCTCGCCCCCACCGTAAAGACAATGCTGAGCGAAGTAGTTGCGGGCAATTTCGCAAACTATGGCGGCAAGATCGACACTCTGGGTCTGGTATCCGACAACCCCGAGGACAACTACGTACAGCTCCCCATGGGCTCCACTCAGTTTGCAGACGGCAAGTTCACTGTTGACGATTACAAGGCTCTGGTAGCCGATATGTTCGCCGGCAAGATCACCGTTTCCAACGATATCTCCAAGGCTGCCTCTGACTTCGCCACCGTTATCACCGTTGACGATCAGGGCGCTATCAAGTAATTCAGCTTGAGCCTTACAGGAGGGCCGCTTCGGCGGCTCTCTTTTTTTGTGTATAAAATTTGTCGAAAGCGCTAAATTTTCTTTGCTTTATACATACAAATATAGTAAACTTTACTTATATGTATATGGTTTCCGTCCCCGTGAAACAAGTAGCGCCCGGGCCATAAAAACGGAAGGAGGGACAGTGACTTGGAAAATCAGTATGCTATAGAAATGCTGAATATTACCAAGAAGTTTCCTGGCATAATCGCCAACGACAACATCACGCTTCAACTCAGAAAGGGCGAAATACATGCCCTGCTCGGCGAAAACGGAGCCGGCAAATCAACCCTTATGAGCGTACTCTTCGGGCTGTATCAGCCTGAGGAGGGCGAGATACACAAGGATGGCCGCAAGGTCGAGATTAAGGATCCTAATGACGCCAACGCCCTTGGCATAGGCATGGTTCACCAGCACTTCAAGCTGGTGGAATGCTTCTCTGTTCTGGACAACATCATACTTGGCGTCGAGCCCAACAACCACGGCTTTCTGCAAAAGCAGGACGCCCGAAAAAAGGTTATGGAGCTTTCCGAAAAATACGGTCTTGCCGTTGACCCTGATGCTCTCATAGAGGATATCACCGTAGGCATGCAGCAGCGCACAGAGATACTCAAGATGCTGTATCGCGACAATGACATACTGATATTCGACGAGCCTACGGCTGTGCTTACCCCTCAGGAAATAGACGAGCTGATGCAGATCATCAAAAACCTCGCCGCCGAGGGCAAGAGCATACTGTTCATATCTCATAAGCTAAATGAAATAATGGCGGTGGCAGATCGCTGCACCGTCCTTCGCAAGGGCAAGTATATAGGTACCGTGGAAACCGCTAATACCACCATGGAGGAGCTCTCCTCAATGATGGTAGGCCGCAACGTCAGCTTTCACGTTGAAAAGGGCCCGTCCAATCCCGGCGACGTTATCCTTTCTGTAGAAGATCTTACCGTAGCCTCCAAGGTACACAAGAACAACGCCGTAAAGAACGCATCCTTGAAGGTGCGCGCAGGCGAGATAGTCTGCATAGCGGGCATTGACGGAAACGGCCAGACCGAATTCGTCCATGCCCTTACCGGCCTTGAGCCCGCCGTATCCGGCAAGATCACCCTCTCCGGCAGGGATATAACCAACGTTCCCATACGTCAGCGCAGCATAATGGGCATGAGCCACATACCCGAGGACCGCCACAAGCACGGACTGATATTGGATTACACACTGGAGGACAACCTTGTGCTCCAGCGCTACTTTGAGCCCGAATTCACCGACAAGGCGGGCTTCCTCCGCAGGAACAATATCCGCTCCTACGCGGAAAAGCTGATAGGCCAGTACGACATCCGTTCCGGTCAGGGTCCCATCACCATTGCCAGAAGTATGTCCGGCGGCAATCAGCAGAAGGCCATAGTCGCCCGCGAGATAGACAAAAACCCTGAGCTGCTGGTAGCCGTCCAGCCCACCCGAGGCCTTGACGTAGGCGCAATCGAGTACATTCACAAACAGCTTGTAGCCCAGCGCGACGCCGGCAAGGCAGTACTTCTGGTATCCCTTGAGCTGGATGAAGTGATGGACGTTCCGGATCGCATACTGGTAATGTACGAAGGCGAGATAGTCGGCGAGCTTGACCCAAAGGCCACCACTCAGGAAGAGCTGGGTCTCTACATGGCAGGCGCAAAGAGAGACGAGGTGAAAGCATGAAAAAGAATCTGCTGAAAAATAACGGTGTGCAGTCGCTTATAGCGTCCCTCGTATGCATCGTTCTGGGACTGTTTATAGGCTATATTGTGCTGCTGTTCATTAATCCTACCGGCGCAGGCAATGCCATAGTTACCATAGTAAAGAACTTCATGACCTACAACAGGCCCCAGGCACAGCTGAAGTATATGGGCAATACGCTGGTAAAGACGGCTCCTCTGCTCCTCTGCTCCCTGTCAATACTATTTTCCTATAAAGTAGGCCTGTTCAACATAGGCGCCGCCGGTCAGTACTGTGCCGGCGTGGCTCTGGCGCTTTACACGGCGCTTGGCCTGGGCTGGAGCTGGCTCCCCTGCCTCGTATTCGCAATGCTGGCGGGCGCGCTGCTCGGCTGCATAAGCGGTGTGCTAAAGTCATACCGCAACGTAAACGAAGTCATATCCGGCATAATGCTCAACTGGATAACCCTCTACCTCACAAATATGCTGCTCACCAAGGTAAAGGAAGAGACCAGCCCATACACTCTGGTGCTAAACACCACCAATCCCAATGCGGTGCTGCCCTCCCTCGGCTTAGGCAAGTTGTTCAACAACAACCAGTACGTAGGCCTCGCCATTCCCCTTGCCATAATCATCGCCATAGTGGTGCTGATAGTACTGGAAAAGACCCGCTTCGGCTACGAACTGCGCGCTACCGGCTACAATAAAAACGCAGCCAAGTACTGCGGCATGGCCGAAAAGCGCAACATAATCCTCTCCCTCGGCATCTCCGGCGCACTGGCAGGACTGGGTGCGGCTATGCTTTACCTCACCGGCTACGAGCAGTGGCAGTGCTCCACTTCCTCCGTCCCCGGCATGGGCTTCAACGGCATAGCGGCCGCATTCTTAGGCGGACTGAACCCCATAGGTTCGATATTCTCATCCTTCTTCATTCAACACATAACCGCCGGTGGCGCATATGTGGATAAGTCCATGTACTGCTCTCAGATATCAGACCTTATCTCCGCCATAATCATCTACCTTTGCAGCTTCGTGCTGTTCTTTAAAACGGTGATGAACCGCGGTATTGCAAAGAGCGAAGAAAAAAAGGCCCGGCTGGAAAAGCAGGCAGCTCTCTCCGCAAATACTGAGAAAGGAGGCGACAATTAATGGTACTGCTGATACAATACACCCTGCTGTTCGCTTCTGTTCTGCTGCTGGTGGCCCTTGGCGGCTGCTTCTCCGAGCATTCCGGCGTAATCAATCTGGGCCTTGAAGGTATAATGGTAATGGGTGCTCTGGGCGGCGCACTGATGATGCGCTACCTGCCTGACGGCACTCCAGCTGCCCTTATGGTACTGCTGGTAATACTCACCAGCATCATAGCAGGCATGCTCTACTCCTGCCTTCTGGCTATATCCGCCATTCACTGCAACGCTGACCAGACCATCGTCGGTACCGCCATGAACATACTTGGCACTGCGGCGGCCACCGTTATCGTAAAGGCTATAAACACCGCAGCCAATCCCGATGACGTATCCTCTACCATACAGTACGTCAGTGCCAAGAAGGCCTTCCTTGTGAACATAGGCTCCTTTGAGTTCAACTGGTTCATGCTGGTCGCAGTGATAGCACTGGTGCTGTCCTATATCACCCTATACAAGACCAAGTTCGGCCTTAGGCTCATGGCCTGCGGCGAGCATCCTCAGGCAGCCGACAGCGTAGGCATAAACGTATTCAAGATGCGCTGGGCAGGTGTGCTGATCTCCGGCCTTCTGGGCGGTCTCGGCGGCATAGTGTACATCACCTGCGGCGTAAGCGAATGGAAGTTCGAATATGGCGTTGCGGGCTTTGGCTTCCTCTCCCTCGCCGTTATGATATTTGGCCAGTGGAAGCCCACAAAGATAGCACTTGCAGCTCTGCTGTTCGGATTCTTCAGGGCGCTGTCGAATGTATACTTCGGCTTCGCTTTCCTCAAAAACCTAAATATACCCAGCGGCATATACAATATGCTGCCTTACATCATCTCCCTTGTGGTATTGGCCTTCACCTCCAAGAAGTCCAGAGCGCCTAAGGCGGAGGGTATCCCCTATGATAAGAGCCTGAGGTAAAACCCATGGCAAAGCTGTATTTCCGCTACGGAGCGATGAGCTCAAGTAAGACCGCCAATGCCCTCATGGTAAAATACAACTACGGCGAGCGGGGTCAGAATGCCCTCCTGGTCAAGCCTGCCATAGACGTACGGGACGGCGTGCGCACGGTAAAGTCCCGCTGCGGCCTCTCTTCCGAGTGCGTACTGTTCCATGAGATGGACATAGCCGCCATAAAGCGCGGAGACTACGACTGCATAATCGTGGATGAGGCGCAGTTTCTTTCAAAGGACGAGGTGCAGCTTCTGACTGATATAGTGGACGAATACAACGTTCCCGTCATCTGCTACGGCCTCCGCACCGACTTTCAGGGCAACTTCTTCGAAGGTAGTCACTGGCTTATGGCCTGGGCCGATACTATCGAGGAAATAAAGACCATCTGCTGGTGCGGCCGCAAAGCCATATGCAACGCCCGCCTCGACGGCAAAGGAGGCATAACCAAGGTTGGCGAGCAGGTAGTTCTCGGTGCAAACGATAAATACATCGGCCTTTGCAGAAAACACTGGCGGCTTGGAGATCCCGGTCCAGACTTTAGGAATTAACAGATATACAGATATATTGAAGGCGCGTGCCATACAGTACGCGCCTTAGAGTGTCAAAAAAGTGGCTGAATGCCACTTTTTTGAGTTTTACGGGTTTTGCCTCTCGCATTCGCTCCCGGGCGGCAAAATCCGCAAAGTACGAAAACCTCTGGGTTTTCATCCGTTCTGACGCACATGTCGTCAGAGCCGGATTAAACATAAGGGGCTGCGGCCCCTTATCAACCCTGGGGTTTTTTGACAGACTGAGGCGCGTGCCATACGGTACGCGCCTTTGTTGTGCTCTTATATCTTACTTACTTATTAAATAGCCCGGCGAAGAACTTGCTGACGCTTCCAAGGAACCCCGTTACCTTTTCAGTAATTGTCGTGACGGCATTTGCCACCTTATCCTTGGCAGTCATGGCTTTTTCAACGGTATTAGTGATTGATACCAGCTTTTCCTTGAGCTGGTTGATATCAAGCTTTTCAAGCTGACGGCACAGCTTCAGCAGCTGCTCTATCTGCTCATCTGTCACCTGCACGTTGTACTGGTCCGCAAGTTTCTTTATTTCCTTCTTTACGTCCGCATCGGACATGGTCTCGGTGATATCCAGTATGCCCTTGAGCTCGTTTATGAGGGCGGTAGCTTCGTCGCTGCCTATGTACTCGGCAAGCTGGCCGGTAACGATAAGCTCCTCGGCACCTACCATCTTTGCAAGGCTGGAAAGCGAATTACCGGTTATATCCTCATACGCCTTATAAATACCGGTAAGAGCCGCTGTGCCGGACACCTCAAAGGGCGCTGTGACCTTCACATCTGCATCTGTTATGCCGGCGGTAGTCAGGGCGTTCTTATACATCTGCTCGGTACACCAGTTAATGTTCTTGGTGGATACATTCAGTCCGGAGCCGTCGTCCAGTATTGTGATATACACGCAGGAGATGGCCTTATGGCCTATCTTTTTGTCGTCTACCAGGCCTTCGAGGTACTGCCTCTCGTTTTCGTTGGTGACGGTTATCTCGGGTATTACGCCGCGCTCTATGCCGAAATCACTGTATACCGCCGCTATCTGCTCGGAATCAAGGTTAGCGCCTATAGCCACCCTCGCCTACCTTATAAGCGAACGCGCCCGACATAGTGAGCAGGCAAAGCGCCGCCGTAATTATAGAAATTATTCTTTTGCATTTCATTGTGAAGAAACCTCCGCTTGTATCGTTCCACGTTTGCAATTATATCACGATGATTTGCAAATAACATTAACATAATGTAAACAAAACCTTGAAAATTCAGTGGAAAATGACGGAATAACCGTGTTTATCCCCCACCGTGCCATTTTACATGGGTTTTACATAACCTTTCTTTTTCATTTTACACGGTAGATTTAACATAATAACCGTAAACGATACCATCAGTTGACAAGGACATAAAAAAGAAAGGAATCAAAGAAAAATGAAGAAGATCATAAGCATCGTAATCGCAGCGGCCTGTGTACTGGCACTTTTCGCCGGCTGCTCCGCCAAGGCGCCTGAGGCTGCCTCAGAAGACGGCAACGTATCATTGGACGGCTCCACCTCCATGGAAAAAGTCATAGGCTCCCTGGGTGAATCCTTCACCAACAGCAACCACGGCACCTCATATACATACAATCCTACCGGCTCCGGCTCCGGCATCAAGGCTGTATCTGAAGGCACCTGTGATATCGGCCTCTCCAGCCGTAACCTGAAGGACGACGAGAAGGCTTCAGGCCTCACCGGAACAGTACTCGCACTTGATGGCATCGCCGTAATCGTAAATCCCAACAACCCCGTATCCGACCTCTCCGTAGAGCAGATCGCATCTATCTACAAGGGAGAGATCACCAATTGGAAGGACGTTGGCGGCAACGATGCTGAGATCGTGCTCATAGGCCGCGAGGCCGGCAGCGGCACCCGCGACGGCTTCGAGTCCATAACCGGCACAAATGACGCCTGCAAGTACCGTCAGGAGCTGACCTCTACCGGTGACGTCATTACCACCGTTTCCCAGAACCCCGACGCTATAGGCTACGCCTCCCTCGCCTCCCTTAAGGACAACGTAAAGGCGCTGACCGTAGGCGGCATCGCTCCTACTGAGGAGACTGTAAAGGACGGCAGCTATGTTATCCAGCGTCCCTTCATACTGGTGACCAAGGACGGCGTTGAGCTCTCCGAAACTGCAAAGAAGTTCTTCGACTATGCTACCTCCAGCCAAGCCGCGGAAGTGATCTCCGCAGCAGGTGCGGTCCCGGTAAACTGATAAACGGGTATATAAAGGGCAGCTGGCAGCGGCTGCCTATAAGCCTTGAGAGAGGATACGCAATATGAAGAAAAACAAAAGGATCGGGAAAATGCTTGAATTGGTGATGCACAGCATATTCCTTGTGCTCGGCCTTATAACAGTGGGCTGCGTTCTGCTCATCACGGTATATCTGGTCATATCGGGTATACCGGCAATACGCAGGATAGGTCTTGTTCCATTCCTCTTCAACAAGACTTGGGCTTCTACAGCCGCTACCCCCTCCTTTGGCATACTGCCCTTCATACTCACCAGCATCTACGGTACTGCCGGCGCCATATTGCTGGGAGTGCCTGTGGGATCCTTTACGGCGGTGTACCTTGCAAAAATGGCAAAGCCTTCGGTCAGGGCCATTATGCAGTCAGCGGTGAGCATGCTATCAGGCATTCCTTCGGTAGTTTACGGCCTTGTAGGTATGCTGATACTCGTACCCGGCATACGCAGGCTTTTCAACGTGCCTGACGGCTCCAGCCTGCTGGCCGCCATCATAGTGCTTTCCATTATGATATTGCCATCTATAATAAAGGTTTCGGTAACCGCGCTTGAGGCTGTGCCCAAGGAATACGAGGACGCCTCCCTCGCCCTCGGCGCAACACCTGTGGAAACGTATTTCCGGGTATCCGTACCGGCCGCGAAAAGCGGCATAGCAGCCGCAGTAGTGCTGGGCGTCGGCAGGGCCATAGGCGAAGCAATGGCTGTAATGATGGTTTCGGGCAACGTGCCCAACATGCCTTCCCTCTTCCAGAGCGTAAGGTTTCTTACAACAGCCGTTGCAAGCGAAATGTCCTACTCAAGCGGCTTGCAGCAGCAGGCTCTGTTCTCCATAGCGCTGGTGCTTTTCCTGTTCATTATGCTGATAAACGCCGCGCTCAATTTCTTTCTCAAAAGGGAAAAGGAAGGTTAGACCATGGAAGAAAAAAACGTATCGGCCAAACGCCGCGCATATGTGGGCCTGATGAAGTGCCTCATGTGGCTCTCTGCCGGGCTCACCTGCCTGCTTGTGCTGTTTCTGATTGGCTACGTGCTGTGCAAGGGGCTACCCAATATAACTTGGGAACTGCTCTCCACATCCCCCAGCTATCTTGCAGACAGCATAGGCATACTGCCTGATCTGATGAACACACTATACATCGTGATAGCTACAATACTTATCGTGGTGCCGCTGGGGGTGGGCGCAGCGATATACCTCACCGAGTATGCCTCAAACAAACGGGTGGTAAACGCCATAGAGTATGCCGCAGAGACGCTCTCCGGAATACCTTCGATAATATATGGTCTGGTAGGAATGCTGTTCTTCTGCCGGTTCTGCAAGATGGGTACCTCCCTTATGGCAGGCGCTCTTACCTTGGTGATAATGAACCTGCCCACCGTGATGCGCACCACTCAGGAGAGCCTTAAGACGGTTCCCCAGAGCTACCGCGAGGGCGCATTCGGCTTGGGCGCCGGCAAATGGCGCGTGATACGCACAGTAGTGCTTCCCGGTTGTACGGACGGCGTTATTACCGGCTGCATACTGGCCGTAGGACGCATACTTGGCGAATCGGCGGCGCTGCTGTTTACGGCAGGTCTTGCCCATACGCTCCACGGCTTCTTCTCAGGCCTTGGCAGCTCCGGTGCTACGCTTACTGTCGCCCTTTACGTATACGCAAAGGAGCGCGGTGAATTCGAGGTGGCCTTTGCCATTGCTGCCATACTCATGCTGTTGACTCTTATAATAAACCTCTCTGCCGACCTTGTGGCAAGATACTTCAGGAGGAAAAAGGAACTATGATGAATATAATCACCGTACAGGATCTCTGCCTCTGGTACGGCAGCCATCAGGCGCTTAAAGACATAAATATAGATATACCCGAAAAGAGCATAACCGCCCTCATAGGGCCTTCCGGATGTGGAAAATCAACTTTTCTCAAGACGCTGAACCGCATGAACGACCTCATACCCGACGTTAAGATAACAGGCAGCGTGAAATACAGGGACGCCGACATATTCGACCCGACAACAGACGTGAATGAACTCCGCCGGCAGATAGGAATGGTTTTCCAGAAGCCCAACCCCTTTCCCATGAGCATATACGACAATATCGCCTACGGCCCGCGCACCCATGGCATCAAGAACAAGGCCAGGCTGGACGATATCGTAGAGCGCTCCCTCCGGGGCGCGGCTATCTGGGACGAGGTAAAGGACAGGCTGAAAAAGAACGCCCTCGGCCTTTCGGGAGGCCAGCAGCAAAGGCTTTGCATAGCCCGCGCCCTGGCCGTGGAGCCGGAGGTGCTGCTTATGGACGAGCCCACCAGCGCCCTCGACCCCATCTCTACTTCTAAAATAGAGGAGCTTGCCATGCAGCTCAGGGAGAAATACACCATAGTCATAGTCACCCACAACATGCAGCAGGCAGTAAGGATTTCCGACAACACCGCCTTCTTCCTTCTGGGTGAGCTTATAGAATACGGCAACACTGAGCAGATATTCTCACAGCCCGGGAACAAAAAGACAGAAGATTATATTACGGGGAGGTTCGGTTAGAGATGAGAAGCCGTTTTGACGAGCAGCTTGCGCTGCTTAACAAAGAACTTATAGAGATGGGCGCACTGTGTGAGGAGGTTATAAAGCTGGCATCGGAAGCGCTTACCGAGCGCAGCGCAGCTCTGGCCGCCAAGGTAGCTCCGCTGGATACCGAGATAGACCAGAAGGAGCGCACAATAGAGTCAATGTGCCTGAAGCTGCTGCTTCAGCAGCAGCCCGTGGCGAAGGATCTGAGACAGATATCCGCAGCGCTGAAAATGATAACCGATATGGAGCGCATAGGCGATCAGGCTGAGGACATCGCGGAGATAATCTCTTTCCTTGACGGCCGCCCCGCAGAAAATGACGACCTTATGAGGGAAATGGCCAAGGCGACTATTAAAATGGTGACAGAGAGCGTTGATGCATACGTAAAGCATGATATAATGTTGGCAGAAAAGGTCGTGGCATATGACGATACAGTTGACGATTACTTCGATCAGGTAAAGCGGCGGCTCATAACCAAGATAGCCGAAGAGCCTGCCGACGGCGAGTACGCCCTGGACCTTCTCATGATTGCGAAGTATTTCGAGCGCATAGGCGACCACGCGGTAAATATTGCTGAATGGGTGATATTCTCGGTAACAGGCGTTCACAAGGAGGTATAGCATGATCTGGTGCGTTGAAGATGACGCGAGCATCAGGGATATAGAGGTCTACGCCCTGCAATCCACAGGCCTGGAGGCCCGGGGCTTTGAGGACGGAACCTCATTCTGGGAAGCGCTGCAAAAGCAACGGCCCGAGCTGGTAGTGTTGGATGTTATGCTGCCCGGCATAGACGGCATAGAGCTTCTTCGCCGTATGAAATCCTCCCCTGAGCTTGACTCCATACCCGTGGTAATGGCTACCGCCAAAGGCACGGAGTACGATAAAATACAGGGGCTCGACCTGGGCGCGGATTACTATATCGCAAAGCCTTTCGGCGTAATGGAGCTGGTCTCCTGCGTAAAGGCCGTACTGCGCCGCTGTGCGCCCAAGCAGGTAGAGCATCTCCTCAAGGCCAGCGGCCTCATAGTTAATCTTGACCAGCATACCGTCACCGCAGACGGCGAACGCGTTGCTCTCACCTTCAAGGAATTCGAGCTTTTGCGCCTGTTCCTCTCCCACCCCGGTATCGCCTTCACCCGTGATCAGCTGATGGAGGAAATATGGGGCACCGACTATCTTGGCGAAAGCAGGACGGTGGATATGCACATACGCACTCTGCGGCAGAAACTCGGCAAATACGGCGATATGATAGAAACGGTACGCAACGTAGGCTATCGGCTGGAGGTATCACAATGACAAAAAAGATATTCCACTCCATACTCCTCGTAGCAGGAGCGGTATTGCTTGCCAGCCTGTTTGTAATAACCGGCGCGCTGTATGAGTATTTCGGCATAATACAGAAAAAGCAGCTAAAAGACGAACTCGGCCTTGCGGCAGTATCAGTGGAACAGCAGGGCGATGACTTTTTAAAGCGGCTCTCCCCTGACCACTACCGCATTACGTGGATAAACACCCAAGGCAATGTTATATACGACACCCGTACGGACGCTGAAAGCCTTGAAAACCACGCCGACCGCACTGAGATAAAGCAGGCGCTTAAGGATGGCTACGGCGAAAGCATACGTTACTCCTCTACCCTTCTTGAAAAGACCATATACTGCGCCCAAAGGCTCACAGACGGCAGCGTACTGCGCATATCCGTGAGCCGGGCCACAATAGGTGTGCTGATGCTGGGAATCCTCCAGCCCATTCTGATAGTGCTCATAGCAGCGCTGGTGCTGTCCGGCATGCTCGCAAAGCGCCTATCAAAGCGCATAGTCGAGCCGCTGAACAGCCTGGATCTTGAGCATCCGCTGGATAACGATTCATATGAAGAACTGTCTCCTCTGCTCAACCGCATAAACAGGCAGCACAACCAGATAACCGCGCAAATGCGGGAGCTTAAAAAGCGCACCGACCAGTTCGCCCAGATAACAGCCAGTATGAACGAGGGCCTTGTACTTCTGGATAACCGCGGCTGCATACTCAGCATAAATCCCGCCGCCATTGAGATTTTCGGTGCGGAGCCCTCCTGCGTCGGTCGGGATTTCCTTTCTGTGGACCGCAGTCACGACATGAGTGTAGCAATACAGGCTGCGCTCAAGGACGGTCACAGCGAGATACACGCTTCACGCAAGGGCCTCATATATCAGTTCGATATAAGCCGCATAGCAGCGGATGGCGAAACGGCAGGCGTAGTCATACTGGCCTTCGATATAACGGAAAAAGAGACTGCAGAGCAGAACCGCCGCGAGTTCACCGCCAATGTTTCCCATGAGCTGAAGACCCCTTTACAGGGCATAATAGGCAGTGCGGAGCTGATAGAGAACGGCATGGTAAAACCGGAGGATATGTCCCGTTTTGTAGGACATATACGTTTGGAAGCACAGCGTCTCGTTACCTTGATAGGCGACATAATACGCCTTTCCCAGCTTGACGAAGGCGGCGATATGCCCCGTGAAAACGTCGACCTGCTCTCTGTCGCTTCGGCAGTAGCCGACGACCTGCTCCCGTCTGCCGATGGCCAGGGTATAAGCATCGCCGTCGAAGGTTCTCCCGCCAATATATACGGCGTAAAGAGGCTGCTATATGAAATAGTATACAATCTCTGCGACAACGCCATAAAGTACAACAGGCAGGGCGGCAGCGTAAAGATAAGCACGGTAAGCGAGGGCGGCTTCTCCACCGTCACCGTTTCCGATACCGGAATCGGCATCGCGCCCGAGTATCAGAACCGCATATTCGAGCGCTTCTTCAGGGTGGATAAGAGCCATTCCAAGTCTTCAGGCGGTACCGGGCTTGGCCTTTCCATAGTAAAGCACGCGGTACAGTACCACCACGGCAAGATAGAGCTCACCAGCGCCCCAGGCAATGGTACCTCCATTACCGTCTCCTTCCCCGCCATACAGTGAGCACCATACGAAAACGGGCATCCGGTTCGCCGCCGGAAGCCCGTTTTTTTGTACATGGTATATTTAGCCTATGGTATCCTTTACTACGCGCTGGAAGTTGAGCCTTGCGATCTTCTCCATATCCTCCTGGCTCATGCCCATTCTCTCGAAGCAGGCGAAGAGATTCGGTATCTTGGAGCAGTTTTCAAGCCCCTTGGTGCAGGGGCTGCCCGTATCGGTCATCGTGCCCATGGTATCCGGGTTATCAATGAACTCGAAGAAGTCGAAGCCGCAGCCGACGTGGTCGATGCCCATGACGTCGATCATATGCGCCGCGTGCTCGGCAAGGCGCTCGACGGTTTGGTTCTTTGGGTCGTCATCTATGAAGATGTTGAACGCATTCAAGCCCACAACGCCGTTTATATCGCGTATGGCGCGAAGCTGATCGTCCGTAAGGTTGCGGAGCACGCCGCACATCGCACGGCTGTTGGAATGGGATGCGATGAAGGGCTTTTTCGTAATCTTGACGACATCCCAAAAGCCAGCATCATTAAGATGCGAAACGTCGAGCAGCATCCCCTTTTCCTGCATACGCCGGACAGTCTCCCTGCCGAGGTCTGTAAGACCGTAATCCTTGCCGGAGAGCGCGCCCGCGCCGAGGTCGTTTGCCTCGTTCCAGGTCAATATACCGTGGCGGCAGCCGAACTCGTAATAGCGGTCGATCCAGGTAAGGTCCTTGCCCATCGCCGCCATGCCCTCTATGCCGATAAAGATATATATCTTGCCGTCGGCATTGGCCTTCATCATCTCGTCATAGCTATGGACGATGCGGAAAGACCTGCACTCGGCAGTCTCTGCCTTTATGGCAGCCATGATCTGCTCGGTACGCTTTACATAGTCCACGTCATACGGCGGGTCTACCCAAATAACAAAAATACTTCCTTCAACGCCGCCCTTGCGGAGACGCTCCAGATGGCAGCGATCAAATACGTTCGTCTCGCCATTGAGACGGCGAGTAGTCACATCACACCAGATATCAGAGTGTGCATCAAAATACATAGTTTTGCCTTCCGTAAAATTACCGGCGCAAATCTGTTTAAGAGATGCGCCGGAGTTATATTGTCGTTACAAAACAGCCGGCTTTGTCAGAAACTTATGCGGCGCCGAGGATAATGCCGACCAGCGTACCGGCGTAGTTGCCGATAACATAGCCGAGCACGCCCACCAGCATTGCGGGGCCAACCAGCCTCGTCCAGCCCTGGGATATCGCCATGCCGGCAGCGGTCGTCGGACCGCCGATATTGGCATTGGAGGCGATGATGGAATCCTCAAGGGAAGCCTTGAAGATCTTTGCCGCGCCGAAGCAGAAGAGCATATTCACGAGAACCATGATCGTGGTCAGCACGAGCAGCAGCGGGGACTTGGTAAGGACGGTCATGATGTTGGCGGGAACGCCTATGACGAACAGGAAGAGGTAAATGAGGTAAGTACCGATTTCCTGTGAGCCGTGCATCTTGGATACTGTCTTGGTGCAGAAGGTGGCAACTATCACGGATATGGTGGTTATCCATACATACTGGCTGCCGAAGAACTGACCTATGAAGTCAAGGAAGGGATTGCCGCCGATGCCGGAGAAAATACCGGAAATAATGCGGGATACCCAAACGACGACTATGGCATAAGCAAAGTTATACGCAATATCCTTGAGGGAGATGTCCTTGCGGCTCCAGAAAGCGGCAGCCTGAGTCTGCGAAACTTCCTTGGAGGCACCGGCCTCTACCTCATCTATGTGAGGATGTGAAAAGTGCTTTCGGAAGAACTTGGAGCCGGCGCAGGCGATCAGAACGAAGAAATACGCGGCCATCAGCAGGTTATCCGCAACAGTAGCGGCAGCGGTGAGATCGTCACCGGCAGCATACTGAGAAGCCATTGCCGCAAAGTTTACGCTGCCTCCGATATAAGAGCCGGTCATCATGGAGGCTACCTTTGCAAGACCCTGCGCATCGCCAAAGGGTTCGCGCAGGAGATAATAAGCGAGGAACGCGCCGACGACAGTGCCGAGTGCGCCGATAAGGAACACGACCAGCATACGGCCGGTGTCCTTCCATACGCGGCTGAGGTTGCACTGCAGCAGCAGCAGGGGGATAGCCATAGGAACGACGATGCCCCATACAATATCGTCATACAGCGTGCAGTTCGTGGGTATAACGCCGAGGTTTGCGAGAACCATCGCCATTATCAGCGCGATTATGGCGCCGGAGACCTTGGAGGCCCACTGATACTTCTGCTCAAGGTGTATTGAAAGTGCAACACCTATACACATAACGCCCATCAAACCCCAGACGTTGTCCGCGGCAATCAGGGTATGTCCTAAAAGATTTTCAAATAGTGTCATTCTAAATAATTCCTCCGATTTCTTCGCCTAAAGCAATTGTTTTTAAGAAAGCTATTGATTGATGAAAATACATATAACTTCGGCGGCGCCGGCCTGCCGCCGAAAAATCATTTCTATGTTAGCACCTTTTATGTCGAAAATCAATAGCCTTTAAACCCCGCACGCCGAGAAATCTTTATATATATATTTTACAAATGCCTGCTTTTGAATTTTACATTGCAGAGTTACCATCTTATTATAAAGATTAGAAAAAGAAAGAAGGAATGATATGAACGAATTAAGGAACAAGAAGGGTTTTATATGCGATATGGACGGCGTCATTTACCACGGCAACAAGCTGCTGCCCGGCGTAAAGGAGTTCGTTGACTGGCTGTACAGGGAAAACAAGAACTTCCTCTTCCTCACCAACTCCTCCGAGCGCTCACCCAAGGAGCTTCAGCAAAAGCTCAAGCGCATGGGGCTTGATGTGGACGAGAGCCATTTCTATACAAGTGCGTTGGCGACCGCACGCTTCATAAGCTCCCAGTCGCCGGAAAGCAGCGCCTACGTAATAGGCGGCGCAGGCCTCATAATGGCGCTGCACGACGAAGGCATCACCATGAACGACGTTGACCCGGATTACGTTATAATCGGCGAGGGTAATACCTACAACTACGAGAACATCCTGAAGGCGGTACACCTGGTGATGAAGGGCGCAAAGCTCATCGGCACCAACAGCGACCTTACAGGCCCCTCTGAGAACGGGATAATCCCCGCATGCCGGGCAATGATCGCCCCTATCGAAATGGCCACCGGCCAGAACGCCTATTTCATAGGCAAACCCAACCCTCTTATGATGCGGACAGGCCTTAGGATACTGGGCGTACACTCAGAGGACGCGGTAATGATAGGCGACCGCATGGATACCGACATGATTGCGGGAATCGAGACTGGCCTTGACACCTGCCTCGTGCTCTCCGGCGTGACCGACCGCGCCGACATCAATAAGTTCCCCTACCGTCCGCGGCTGGTGTTAAACGGGGTAGGCGATATACC
>ERZ773139.2529-NODE-2529-length-18126-cov-3.556748_pt1 | contig 18126 bp, 8 predicted proteins | sample MGYA00580854_ERZ773139 | MGnify/ENA primary metagenome ERZ773139 (study PRJEB29015, sample SAMEA2737809) | human gut metagenome | biome: human gut; feature: human-associated habitat; material: faeces | place: China | collected 2012 ...
GCAAAGACCTGTTTTCCACTTCCTGTCCCAACGGCACCACAAGTTCGGGGAAATTAGGCCTCGGTGTATCCTTTCTAGACAGATTAAACATGATCGGAGCAGTGAAACGTACTTTCACCGCCTCACCTCTATCCATTCCCGGTTTCCATTTAGGCATTGATTTCACTACACGTAACGCTTCTTCGTCCAACAAGGGGTCGACTCCTCTTATAACTTTGGCCTGATCCAATGTTCCGTCTTCCATAATGACGAACTGCACAATCACACGACCGGAAATCCCCTTCTTTTGTGCTTCCACAGGGTACTTGATGTTTGTAGACAGAAACTTCATCATAGCTTGTATCCCTCCCGGAAATTCCGGCAGTTGATCGGGCATCAGATAAACTCCATCACTATCCACCTTCTCCACAGGCTTCTGCTGGGCAAACGAAGGCAGGCATACCAATAATACGAGAAACAGACCGAATAATTTTGTGTTCATAACTATCATATTTAAAGGTTAAACAATTACCGCAAGATAGTGTATTTTTATTGAAACACAGCAAGATTCGTCTGTTTCTTTTCACATAATGAAAAAAATATCAACGCGCTACCAGTACAGCACCTCCTTGCGACCGAATCTCCAGCTGCACTTTACCATTCTCCTTCACCTTCAGCGATGTAAGTTGCGGCTCCCCCTTCTTGTCATCCTTATAAAGAGCCACCGTCTTTCCGGCAAACATCTCCAGATCCAATTTCAGTTTCAACGGTTCCTTTCCGGCATTCACAGCCGCCAGATACCAGATATCTCCATGCCGACGTGCCAACACCACATATTTACCCGGATAACCATCGACGAACCGTGTTTCATCCCACGTTGCGGGTACTTGCTTCATAAAGTCCATACAGACAGCCGGAACATCGTTCAGATTGTTCGGAGCCAATGCTAAGTTCTGAACCGGATTCTGGAACAGAACGGTAGTCGCCAACTGGAACACATCCGTAGTCCGGCGCGTTGTACCACCGTCATTATTACGGTTCAGACGCTTGTTCAGGAAACAACCGCCAAACTCCATCGATCCCACCGTATTGCGGATAAACGGATGAAGGCATGTATTGAATGCCTCCTCATCGCAGAAATGCTGGTTGAACACCATATTCTCCGATGCCAGCACCGCTTCACTACCTACATAGTTCGGATACATACGTTCCCATCCGCGAGGCAATGTACAGCCATGGAAGATAACCATCAACCCATGATCGTCCGCATCACTCAGGATATCTTCATACAACCGCATCGTCTCCTGCTTGTCACCTCCGAAGAAATCGACCTTGATTCCCTTCACACCCAGACTTTGCAGCCATCTCATTTCACGTTTACGGATGATCGCATTGTCCATCCGGTTTACCGGCCCCTGTTCAATGTCATTCCAATAACCGGAAGAACTATACCATAAGAATAATTCCACTCCCTTACTACGTGCATACTCAACCAGTGACTTCATACGCTGATGTCCGATTCTCGTATCCCACCAGTTGTCTATCAACACGTACTCATATCCCATCGCCGAAGCCAAATCAATATAACGCACCTGATCATCATAGTTAATACTGCCGTCCTGCCAAAGAATCCAGCTCCATGTACCGCGACCGAAACGATACTCATGTTTCGTTTCATAAAGCGGACTTACCACGTCCCACGGAACAGTCGTTTCTACAATCGGTTTCAGATTATCTCCCACCGTGATCGTACGCCACGGAGTAGCACCGGGCAATGCAAAAGCAGGAGCGACCGTCCCGTTGCCATTATTTTCTTCCGCCATCGGAAAAGCGACCGTATATAGATTTCCTTCGCTCACGTCACTCAACCGGGAACCGCAATAGCGACTGTCCACACCCGTCTCGCTGACCAGTACCCAGCCGGCATCCCCTACACGGAACAAACAAGGGAAGGTATATCCATGTCCATACTGCGAACGTTCGCTCATCGGAGCATCTGCCTTATATTCTTCCTCATAGCTGGGTTTCGTACGTTTCCAGCCTATCATCGCATCGCTCTGCGGACACAGGAAAGTAGTAGTCTGTTCGGGAAAGCGGAAACCTGTCTTTTCCTCATTCACCGTCACACTGGCTCTTCCACCCTGATGCGGCAAAGTATAACGGAAAGCCACATCATGATCACTCACCCGAAAGACAACTCCAAGTTTCTGCCCTTTCTCATTCTCGAAATGACAAGTCAGTTCATTCGCACGGTAATGTACTTCGGAGACCTTAATACGCGTCTGCCGGTAGACAGTGTCGATCTTGTCAACGGAATGTCCGGCCAGTTTGAGATTCTTCGTAAAATCACCGATATTGGTATCCATACCCAAAGGGGACTTCTCCAGCATCGTTTGTCCGTTATAACTGACAGAATAGCAAGGTTTCGTCTCGTTCTGAGCAAATACCGCCAACTGCAACTTTCCGTCCGGTCCCTTTACAACTACATCCTGCGCTGCAAGAGTACCCATACCAAGAATTGCCACCAAAGCACTTACAAGTTTCTTCATAATATTATTCTTCGTTTTATAATTAAAATGCTTTCCTATTATACCGAAAACAAAAATAGGAAATATAATTATCTCCGCACACAGGCTTCAGGCGTTTGCATGATTTCTCCCCCCTCTTTGATTGATATACAGACATCCCCTCCCGAAACTCCTTATAAAAAGAATCGTTTGACTAAGTATAATCCCGACTTTTTCTATCTTTGTCATCGATAACCATAATCCGTATCCTAATGACGGCAAATAACCGGAAAAACACCAGAATACTCCTATTCCTCATCCTATGTATCAGGATGACGCTGACTGTGAGTGCCGGCGACTTTCTGTTTACGTCGGTCAATACGGCTCAAGGATTGAGTGACAACCAAATACGCTACATGCTCCAGCTACCCGACGGAAGAATGGTGTTTACCACCAACGGGAGCGTCAATCTGTATGACGGCGTGCATTTCAGCTACCTCCACCGCAAGGCAGAAAACGTCTATCCGCTGAAACAGTATGACGGATACTACCGCATCTATCAATGCGGGGATTCTCTTCTGTGGATCAAAGATCGTCATAAACTGATGTGCATCCATCTCCCTCAAGAAGAATACATTGCCGACCTCGACTCTTATTTTCGGGAAAGAGAATATACACGAACCGGTAGAAGACCTTTTCGTTGACCATTCGGGACGTATCTGGCTGCTTACTTCCCGGACATTGCAGGAACTGAAAACAGGCATCCGCATGGCTCTGCCGGAGCATGAGCAGCGAAAGCTACAGGACGTAAATTCAGACGAACGCGCGATTTATTTATTCTATCACACGGGCGAAGTAGCCTGCTACGATCCGAAAACCGGCAAACGACTGTACGAACGGGCAGCTTACCCCGCATCCGAACGGGAGAACTTCGGGTATACCTCTCTTGTCGTTAAAAGCGAGAAAGGATTCTACCAGTTGCGCAATGGACGCAAAGGAGGACTATTCTACTTTAATCCGCAAAACCGGACATGGCAAAAGCTGTTCGAGCAAGACTACACGCTCAACACCTTAATCGTCACCCCACAGAGCGAGAAAGCATACGTCAGTTGTTACCACGGTTTCTGGATCATCGACCTCAAAAACGGGGAACAACAGTATATTCCCGTACTGGAAACAAAGAAAGGGCAGCTCGTTTCGACCGAAGTCAGCACCATCTTTCAGGATGCTCAGGGCGGATTGTGGATCGGCACATTCAATCGGGGATTGCTCTATCATCACCCTGCCATGCACAAACTGCTGAACGTCAGCCGTACTTCTTTCCCCGTATCACCGGAAGAGGATGTAACCGTCGAAGCCTTTGCGGAAGACGACGACCACCACATTTATCTGAAAAGTCATTCTAAAATCTATCAGTTGACGACCGACAAAGAAGGTGCCCGTATCCTAGTGCCTGTATCAGCCTCATCGATTTCTACAGAAACTGCAAGAGCGCTGAACCGGGGAAGTGGAAACCAATCGTACAGAAACCAATCGTACACCGCTTTATGCACCGATTCACGAGGATGGACATGGGCAGGAACAGCCGACGGACTGGAGCTTTTCACTGATAACGGACACCGCCGGCACCACACCGCTGCGGAGCATATCCCCCCGTGTCTTCTATCGTGAAAACGGACTGAGCAACAACTTCGTGCAGGCAATCATCGAGGATAAGAATAACAATATCTGGGTGACTACCAGCAATGGTATTTCGCGTATTCATGTCCATCCGGAGAATCAGGAGGTCGGTTTTACCAATTTCAACCAGTTAGACGGCGCATTGGAAGGAGAATATATGCAAGGAGCCGTCTTCGAATCTTCCGACGGCACACTTTATTTCGGAGGCATCGACGGCTTTACCATTTTCTGCCCCGACCAGGAACTCGCCACTCCGGGACTGCCCTACAGACCGGTCTTCACCACCCTGCGTCTATATGGTGAGAAAGTCAACACCGGAGAAAGGTACGGAAACCGCATCATCCTGCCCCAAGCTGCTCCTTATACCACGAAGATAGAACTGGACTACAACCAGAACTTTCTGACCTTCGAATGTTCGGCACTGAACTACGTGAACAGTGAACGTACCTATTACCGCTACCAACTGGAAGGAATCGACAAACAATGGATGAACGCCTTCGCAAGCGGACAAGGGAACGCAACCGTCGGCAATGGTATCCTGCAGGCATCTTACACCAATCTGCCACCCGGAGAATATACATTCAAGGTTGCCGCATCCGACAACCTGTTGCAATGGAACGAAAACATCACAAAGATACAGGTCACCATCCACGCCCCTTGGTGGAAAACGACTACTGCCTACGTTCTGTATACAGTCGCCCTATTACTGATCGTCTCAGGCAGCATCCGCCTCTATATCTATCAGACAAAGAAAAAGATGGAACAGCAACATAAAGAAGAAATTCTGCTGCTCCGTATCCGCAACCTGATAGAACAATGCAATAACTATGAGGCCGAACAGAAAAACCGTTCGGAGAAAAAGGACTGCCCCCATCCTGCCTGCGATACGAACGCGACAGCATCTGATAATGGCTCAGCCTTCCTGGTACAGGCCATCGAACTGGTGGAAAAGAACCTTGACGTAAGCGGCTACTCCGTAGAGCAACTGAGCCGTGACCTCTGCATGGAACGTACCGGACTTTACCGCAAGCTAGTGACTTTGCTCGACCAGTCTCCCAGCCTGTTCATCCGTAACATCCGTCTTCAACGGGCAGCACAGTTGCTTGCCGAAGGCCAACTGAGCGTAACTGAAATAGCGGAGCGTACCGGTTTCAGCAGTTCCAGCTACCTAAGCAAATGTTTTCAGGAAATGTACGGGTGCCGTCCGTCGGAATATGCGGAGAAAGCGAAGAAATCAACCTGATTGTTGTTTGTTTCAACCTGGCTATTGTCAGCGAGAAGCCCTTCTGCCCTACCTTTGCCGTATCATAAAGCACTTTTGAAAACCATGAAAATGAATCTTAGAAAAACAGGCATCCTGCTGGCATGGGCAACGATCATTGCCGCAAACGGTACGGCACAAAACGTACAACGCACCTCCCAAGGCATCAAGTATGCAGCACAAGGGATGGACGTCAGTATAGAATTCTATTCGCCTACTATCGTCCGGGTATATAAAACACTAAGCGAAACGGCTTCCGACAAGGAAAGCCTCGTCGTCACCAAAACACCGGAACAGACCTCGGTTTCTTTCGGTGAAAAGGGGAAAAATGTGACATTGAGCAGCAATGCCATCCAAGTGGAAGTGAACCCCGCAACAGGTGGTATCCACTTCTTCGATACGGCAGGACAACGACTGCTGACAGACAAAGACTACGGAACGCAGTTTACTCCTTTCAACGATGCCGGCGTTCCGTCGTACAATGTCCGGCAGGCTTTCTTGCTGGATAAAGACGAAGTCATCTACGGTTTGGGGCAGCAGCAGACAGGGAAAGTGAACCAGCGTAATCAGAAACTCTTCCTCCGCAACCAGAACATGAGTATCTGCATTCCTTTCATTCACTCTATCAAAGGCTATGCCCTCTACTGGGACAATTACTCTCCCACCACCTTCCTCGACAACCCGCAAGAGACTTCCTTCGACTCGGAAGTCGGTGACTGTGCCGACTACTACTTCATCTACGGCGGCAACGCCGACGGAGTCATAGCCGGAGTACGCGACCTGACAGGTCAAGCTCCTTTGTATCCTCTCTGGACTCTCGGATTCTGGCAATGTCGCGAACGCTACAAAAGTCCGGATGAACTATGCGAAGTCGTAGACAAATACCGTGAACTGAAAGTTCCTCTGGACGGAATTATCCAGGACTGGCAATACTGGGGTTGCAACGAAAACTGGAATTCCATGAAATTCCAGAATCCCCGCTACATCAACAAAATGGGTGATCCGGAATACATGAAGTTCCTCCCCAACGGAGAGGACAAGAATGCCAACTACGGAACTCCCCGCATTAAAAGCCCCAAAGAGATGATAGACTATGTACACAAGCAGAACGCACATATCATGATCTCAGTATGGGCCTCCTTCGGACCGTGGACGGAAATGTACCAGAAGATGGACAGTCTGAAAGCACTGCTCCACTTCGAGACGTGGCCGCCCAAAGCCGGAGTCAAACCTTACGACCCATATAATCCGGCAGCACGGGATATCTACTGGGCGGCGATGAAAAAGAACATCTTCGATCTGGGTATGGATGCATGGTGGCTCGACTCCACCGAACCGGACCATATGGATATCAAAGACCAGGACTTCAATACACAGACCTATCTGGGGTCTTTCCGCAGAGTACACAACGCCTTCCCCTTAATGTCCAACAAAGGGGTATACGAACACCAACGCGCCACCACTTCCGACAAGCGCGTATTCCTGCTCACCCGTTCTTCTTTCTTGGGACAGCAACGTTATGCTTCGCATTCATGGAGCGGTGACGTCGTTTCGACCTGGGACGTGATGCGCAAGCAGTTAGCTGCAGGACTGAACTATACATTATGCGGCATCCCCTACTGGAACACAGATTTAGGCGGCTTCTTCGCATGGAGATATAACAATAATGTCAACAACATCGCTTATCATGAATTGCACGTCCGCTGGTATCAGTGGGGAGTATTCCAGCCTATCATGCGTTCGCACAACTCCAGCCCGGTAGCCGTGGAGATATACCAGTTCGGCAAGAAGGGCGACTGGTCTTATGACGCACTGGAAAAATACACTCATTTACGTTACCGCCTGTTACCCTACATTTACAGCACTTCCTGGGAAGTGACCAGCAAGGCAGGCAGCATCATGCGCCCGCTTATGATGGATTTCCCGAAAGACAAAAAGGTGCTCGATATGGACACTGAGTATATGTTCGGACGTAATTTCCTGGTCCGCCCGGTAACAGATTCTCTGTATACTTGGCAAGACGAAAAACAGAACGGTCACCAGAAAGACATGAGCAGGATCGGAAAAACCGATGTTTACCTTCCCCAAGGTGCCCGCTGGTTCGACTTCTGGACCGGACAAACACTGGAAGGCGGACAGACACTCCAGCGTGAAGTACCGATTGACATTATGCCGATCTACGTTCGTGCCGGTTCTATCCTCCCCTGGGGGCCCGCCGTACAATACTCTACGGAAAAGAAATGGGATAATCTGACCATCCGTATTTATCCGGGAGCAGATGCTGAATTTACCCTTTACGAAGATGAGTTCGACAATTACAATTACGAAAAGGGCGCCTATTCCACCATCGCTCTGAAATGGAACGACCAAGACCGTACACTAACCATTGACGACCGGCAAGGCAGCTACAAGGGAATGCTGAAGAACCGTAAGTTCAACTTGATAGTAGTGGAACCGGGAAAAGGCTGTGGTGACGGTGACTCAGCTACATTCGACAAGTCCGTTTCTTACAGAGGAAAGAAGGTGGTTGCAAAGTTATAAATTGACAAGTAACAAATATTTAGGCACGGATTACACGGATTTCACGGTTTTAAGAGATTGGATAGACTATTAAAAACCGTGTTAATCCGTGTAATCCGTGCCTAAATAATGGCAAACTACACACTTCTCTCTTCAGAATAAAACACGTTTTCTTATTGTCACTTATCACTTTTAGGTATAAATCACTGATTACAAAATATTTATCGGTGACAATAGCCGGTGATAATAGAGTGATAATACCGCATATCATCCTTCTTATTGTCACTTTCCAAGTGTTATACCATTCTCAGGCTATTAATACCTGAGATGTCACCCATTAACAATTGACCGGTTGATTAAAACCAATCATGCGGTTGATTGAAGCAAAGCGACAGGTGCTCCAGAAAGTTTCAAGCGCTTGAAACTTTAGTTTCTAAGGTATGAAACTATTGTTTCCAATGCTTGAAACTAGAGTTTCTCCTATTTGAAACTTTAGTTTCACCCGCCTGAAACTAATTTTGGAACTACGTGGTATGATTCTTCCTCCTACTTACCATGACTTCCTCCCCCCCTTAACAAAAAAAGCTAGTCTGATTTCCTTCAATCGAATGAAAGAGAATCAGACTAGCCGTAACAAATAGACAAACCTCTATTGAAAACCCGTTTATTACCTTATCATTTAGCCTTTTGTGTCTTCAAGCGGATGACCGTGAACGAATAAGCCGGCAGTTGTTGCTTGAAGTTGGCCCCTGCCTCTATCGTATCTGTCACCGGAAGCGGAGTAGTCTCCGGTGCACCTGCCAATACAGTGCGCGTAGCGGAAGACTGGATACCGTCAATTCCCGGTAACTGAACCTCCGTCTCTATGCTGACCGGCAACATATTGACCAGCTTCACAATCACATCACCGGTCTTGCTGTCACGAACGATGGAAGACCCAACGCGAAGTTTCACACGGCTGTCCTGATTGTCCAGACTGATTTGTGAAGGAATATAATGATCGCCTGCATGCTGACCGTACAGTTTCTGCACATAGTATCCTGTTGTCGGTTTCACTTCCCGGTTGTTGAAGTAAATCAGGTCCGGATTCCACTGCGTACGTCTTTCTTTTGCCAACAAGGGAGCATAGGAAGTCATGTGTACCACATCCCCGTTGCGTTCCAGCGCTGTCAGATAGAGTGCTTCGGTCAGAGCTGTCTCCATATTCGCCTTGCGTCCGGGAATATGGGTGGCATATTCACCCAGATATACTTTCGTCTTTTTGGAACGGTCGTACTTGTCGTAGAAGTCCTGATTGTGAAGGAACCATCCCGGAGACTGATAATAATGTTCGTCCACCATCGGGATACCGAGCTTGTCCGCCAGTTTCCAGCCTTCCACATAGTCCGTACCTTCGTTGAAAGGACCTACCGTGCCGACAACGATGATCTCCGGATACTTCTCTTTGATGGCATTAAAGATCATCGTGAAACGTTCCTCAAAAATGTCAGTGATCAGGTCTTCATTACCGATACCGATATATTTCAGATTAAAAGGTTTCGGATGTCCGGATTCGGCACGTATTTTACCCCATTTTGTTTTCTTCGCATCTCCGTTCGCCCATTCTATCAGGTCGAGGATATCCTGAATGTAAGCATCCATTTCGCTCATCGGGATACCGCCTTGCTGACCGCCTCTCAAATCACCATGACAGGCGGAGTTCTGACAAGGAACACCTGCTGCGAGCACCGGAAGCGGTTCTGCGCCTATATCTTCACAGAACTGGAAGTATTCATAGTAACCCAGCCCCATGCTTTGATGATATCCCCAAAGGTTACGGGCAGATTTGCGGGCTTCCAACGGCCCGATGGTATTTTTCCACTGATAAATGTTCTTCAGGCCGTCTCCATGTGCCACACAGCCACCGGGGAAACGGACAAAGCGCGGGTGCATATCGGCAAGTGTCTGTGCAAGGTCGGCACGCAAACCGTTCTTTCTGCCTTTGAAGGTGTTCTGCGGAAACAGGGAAATCATATCCAGCTCCACCGTACCGGCTGATTGCGGCTGGAGTTCCAGATGGGTGTCAGCCGATGCCTTCGCTGTCAATACCGCCTGATAAGTTTTCCACGAACGGGAAGAGACAGTAACTGTCGTTTCGCCCTGCACAGTGCCGTCGGCATCTACAAGGCGTACCAGTATCTTATTGGTTTTACTGCCTTCGGGGATGCGACCGAACAATGAAAGATGATACTTCTCACCGGCTTTAAGGGCGATTCCATCGAAACCGGTATTGGTCAGCGCAGCTCCCGGGCGGTCGACATTCAGGACTGCATAGTGCGAGTTGTTCGGATGGACAGGGTCGGAGGTTTCTATCGCAAAGGTAGCTTTCTCCCCTTTCAGACTCCAAGAGTGGGTACTGTTCCAGTTCTTATCTCCTTCCCGGTCGGACGGGGTGTATTCGAAGTCCCGGTTCTGAATCAGTTCGGCATACAGGCCGCCATCGGCGGAGTAGTTGATGTCCTCAAAAAAGATACCCATCAGTAAGTCGCTGATTTCTTTGGTTTCTTCCGGTTGTGCTGTGACGGTAGCCTTCACCGGTTTCAAGCCGGCAAAACGTTCTTTGTCCTGCACAGGTCGTTCGCCATACAGGGAGTTACGGTATTGATTGCGCTCGTAAGTTTTCGTCAGTTCGTCCACTACCGACCAGGCTACCCGGTTGACAGTTCCCGTTTCTTCCTGTCCGGCAATCTTTGCTTTGACTCTGGTTCCTTCAAAATCGGATGTAGTACGGGGATATTGCTGGGCTTCCCAGTAGATCAGGTCTTTTGATTTAGCCTGACCGTATCCGTCGTGGTCATTCAACTTCCAGATACAGAGCCATTCTCCGCCGGGAAGTTGTTTCAGATTCGGGTCGAGCATCTTTTTCTGCGATCCCCAACGACCATAGTCACAACGAATATAACCGTGTCCCGGCCCGATCTCAAACCAATGCTTCCCGTCCACGCTCCAGGCAAAGCGGAGTCCGCTTCGTCCGTCGTCCCCCCGGGTGGCGTAAGCAAAGAGGGATACCGAATCGGGGGTACTGGTGGTCTCATGAGTTGCGGCACACAGGGGCTGCTGCAACGATACTAATAATACACTAAATAGCAGAAGTAAATGTTTCATGGTATAATTTATAATATAAGATCATTATAACGGCAAAGATAAGATCTTTCCGGCTTGTCCGGCAACTACAATCTCTGCAAAAAAAGAGCGCATATTCACTAAAAAGGTGGAACAGGAGTTTTTTCATGGTATTTATTTGCAAGGTTACATCTTATCGGGTTTGCCGTATGCTTTGAACAGGCGTTTCAGTTCCTTGTCGGTAATCGGCATTACGGTGCCGTGACGCGGATGGAAGTCCATGCTGATCGCATGGTCAATCACTTTAAAGTGGTCCAGATCCGTACTTTCCGTAAACTGATACTTGCCTTTCATATATACATCGTACATCAAGATATACTTGTCCGTACCTATCAACGGGAAAATGCCGGAGCCTTCTACCGCCTCCTTCGTCTGTTGCTTGTAATCTTCCGATTCTTTCCATTGTCCGGAGGTCAGAGAAGCGGTCGTAGCTTTCTTGATACCGTTGCCGTGTCCTTCCGTTTTATAGAACAGATGGTAAAGTCCGTCTTTGTAGATGATGTCTCCGTCAATGCAGGACTTTTTATTCTCCGGAATAAACAAGGGCTTCGGTTCCCCCTCTATATCAGTGAAGTCTTTGTTGGCATATGCGTAGTAGATGATGTCCGGCCCATTACCGTGCTGCATCGACCAGTATACCATGTATTTCTTCGCCTCCCGGTCATAGACGGTTTGCGGTGCCCATACCCGTTTCAGGTCTTCCTGATCCAGATATTTCTTCTGGATATTCACGACATTGGAAGTCCAGTTGATCAGGTCCTTCGATTTCAGCAGAATCATGGCACGGTTGGAACTCCATCCGTTGGCAGAAACCATATCGGTAACGACCATATAGAATGTTTTTCCATCTTCACAACGAAGGATATGCGGGTCGCGTACTCCTCCCGTAGAACTGATCTCGCGGGAGTCGATGACCGGCTGGTTTCTGTTGAGCGCATAGTAATTGTATCCATCGGGGCTGACAGCCATACGAATGGCTTCCTCACTCATCCTGTTTCCGGTAAAATAGACAAACAGATAGGCAGATTGCCGGCTGTATCCTGTCAGCACTCCTGTAAAGAGGAGTGCCAGAAGGAAAATATACTTTTTCATATTCATTTGAGGGTTAATACTTAAAATCAGACGGTTTGACATACACGCGGTATTCACGAATCATGCCCGGGTAGTTCTTTTCGGCACGGGGCAGATAGCGGAAGCCGGTCACTGTTTCCACCTTGCTCAGGTCGATTACCAGCTGATGAGGATAAGCGACATTGTCTACAGTCATCCAGAAGGTAGATTCCTGCAAGTCGAATATCTTGTCTGCCGTCCGGTTGCCGCTGCGTGTTTCTTCGCTATCGGCATAACGGATTTTCCAATGTTCACGGGATACAGGTTTGCCGTCGGCACCCAGCACATCAAATTCTGCAATGGCGGCGATATTGTTATTAGCCTGTGGAGAGAGTGCTTCCAGGCAGAAGAAACGTCCTTTTACCGGAGCCGCGAAACGTACTTCCTGCCAGCCGTTACCTGGAGTGAAGGCTCCTTCGTGCGCCACTTTCTCTCCTGCCAGTTTCAGTTTTTCTCCATCCTTGCGGTGGGTTTCCGGTGCTTTCTCACGGAGTACGTCGAGGATGGGTTTCTTCAATCCTTTCATCGAAGCCTTGGCAGGCCCCTTCAAGTCGAGAACGAGGACTTCATTCTCGCCTTCTTTCAGCCAGCAGCCCGGTATGAAAAGTGTCTGTTGAGGGCCGATTTCCCAGAAACGCCCCATCGCATGACCGTTCACCCATACCATCCCTTTGCCCCATGTACTCATGTCGAGGAAGGTGTCACCTACCTTGTCGAGTTTGAAAGATGACTGATAGTAAGCGGGCATAGTCGGTAATATCTTCGTATCCTTGTATTTCTTATTCTTGATAAATGAGTAGTCTACCGGGAAGTTATAGACAGTCCAGTTTTTCAGTTCTTTCGTCCGGTCGCCTGAAAGGAGTTCTACCTTCTCCGTGATTCCCTTCCGGTCGTGAATGGACTTGTCAAAGTTTACACGTCCCATTGCCTCCACCAGAATATCCAGTTGCGTACCTTTCTTCAAGGCCGGTAAGGTAGTGGTAAACTCTCCCTTGCGGCGGTCGAGACGTGCCAATAGTTTGCCGTCAGCAAAGATTTGCGCCCAGTCGTGCACTTCCGTGATTTTTAATGTAGTGCCTGAGCTCACGGCTTCGGGCAATGTAGTACGATACAGGATCGTTCCCCAGCCCTGGTTGAATTGTTCCATCGGCTGGATATCCACTGACTGTCTGGCAGCCGGTAAATTAGAGAAAAGCGGAGCTACTTTGGTAAAATGAAATTCAGGAATCTCAATAACAGGCAGTGCATCAGGTACTTCCGGCAATGCTTCACCAGCCGGAAGATAAGTTTTCAGCAGATCGCGGAGGAGGAAATACTTCTCCGTCGTCCATCCGGCTTCGCTAATCGGAGCATCGTAGTCGTAAGAACTGCACATAGCGGAATAAGCAGGATTGTTGGCACCGCCCCAATGTCCGAAGGTCGTTCCTCCGTGAGTCATGTACAGGCTGAAAGAAATGTTACGGTCGAGCATCTCCTTGATACCCTGTACCATATCTTTGGCAGGGCGGGTTTCATGCTTCCGTCCCCAGTGGTCGAACCATCCGCTCCAGAATTCGCTGCACATCAGCGGAGTTTCCGGACGTAGTTCTTTTAATTTCTTGAATTGCTGGTCTATATTGGCGCCTGTTCCGAAGTTGATGGTCCAGATCAGGTCATCGAGCGCATTCCTGGTAAAGTTACTGCTCCAGTCGCATTGGAAGAGAGGCACGTCGGTGAATCCGGATTCACGCACCAGATCGCGTACGGCTGAAACATAAGGCTTGTCAGTGCCATAAGAACCGTATTCGTTTTCTACCTGTACCATGATAATATTTCCGCCTTTGTTCACCTGTAGCGGTGCCAGTTGCTTGCCGACTTCTTTCATGAAGATGCCCACACGCTCCATGTAGTAAGGATCGAGCGTACGAAGTGCCACATCTTTCTTTTTCAGCAGCCACCAAGGCAGTCCGCCCATTTCCCATTCCGCACACACATACGGACCGGGGCGGACGATGACATACATACCGTGTTTCTGTGCCGCACGACAGAAGGCTGCGATATCATTCTGACCTGTAAAGTCAAACTTTCCTTCTTCCTGTTCGTGTATATTCCAGAAGATGTAGATGCAGATAGTATTCATCCCCAACGCCTTGCACATCTCGATGCGATGATCCCAATAGGCTTGCGGAATACGGGTATAATGCAACTCGGCAGCTTTCACTACAAACGGTTTCCCGTCCAGCAGGAATGTGTTCTTGCCTGCCTCAAATTTGCGGGCAGTAGTCTGTGCCTCTGCACTACTGAAAAAGATGACTGTAAAAAGTACCAGTAAAGCAATTAATTTGTTTTTCATGTCCACTCCAAATATAGTATTTTAATAGTATACGGCAAAGATAGGGCATCCACCTAAATCGGCAGGGATAATTATCATTCAAAAAAGGTTAGAAATAAAGCAAAATACCGCGAAATGGAATGTTTCAACCAGATTAATGTACTAAATTACATGAGGGGTAGTAAAAAGTAATGGTCAAAAGATGATGGTCATAAAATGACCATCATCTTTTGACCATTATCCAAGTCTATCGATATCCGACGTCTACAATCCGCTAAAATCAACCCCTTCAAATACCAACGAAGGGATACGCCAGGAGGAGTTCAGGCGCGGGTCGTTTCCTGTTGCAACCAGTGAGTTCCACAAAGTGATCAGGTTACCGGTAACATTCATTTCGGATACCGGTTGTGTCAGCTTGCCGTTCTCAATCAGGAAGCCTTCGATACCATAAGAGAAATCTCCGGTCGAACTGTTGTTGTTGCCACCATTAAAGCCCGTCACGAGAATCCCTTTATCCACTCCGGCAATCAGTCCTTCGAGATTCTTATCTCCCGTTTCCATCACCAGAATGGAAGAACCGCTGATAGTCGGATCAACTCCCATCTTCTTAGCATTGTAGGTATCAATGAAATAAGTATTCAGCACCCCCTTATCGAAGATGGAACGACGTTCCGTAGCAATCCCTTCATTGTCGAAATAGCGGGCACCGGAGGCTTTTACCAGATGAGGTTCGTCCGTCAGTGTCAACCGGTCACCGGCTATCTTTTCATTCAGTTTATTCAGTAAAAAAGAGTTCTTCTGTTGCAAAGCCGAACCGTTCAGCGCACTCATCACCGGACTCAGCAAACGGCTGGAGTTCATCGGATCGACCACCATCGTATATTTGCCGGACTGTACCTTCTTCTGTCCCAGTTTGCGCAACACACGTTCCAGCGCTTTCTGTCCGATTCCTTTCTTGATCAGATCGTTCATATAAAGCGACGACTCATACCAGTAAGCAGAAGGACGTGCCTCTCCTTCCCCCTTAATCGTAATATCGGCAGAAAGTGAATACCACGTGCTTTTCGTCTCTCCTTCGAAGCCATTGCTAATCAGACGATAAGCAAAATTCTCGCCATCACTGTAGGAGGAACCGACAGAGATAATCCGTTCATCCTTGCCCAAGGCTTCTTCCGCTACGGCTTTTGCCATGGCTACCTTATCATCCGGGTCGAATGATGCAAACTTGGCATCATACAGTTTCAGATCCGGCTGCCCTCCTTTATAGTAACGGGAAGGGTCTGCCAATACACGTGCTTCGTCTTTAGCCAGATAGCGTGTAGAGTCTATTCCGTTTTTGATAAATGTTTCCAGTTCTTTCCGGTTCAGGCGGTTGGTAGAGATACTGCCGTAACGCCCGTCTACATACAGGGAAAGGCTTAGTCCGCCTTCCGATGCCTGCTGCAATCTGTCCATCTTCGCATCGCGCAGCTCAAAAGAAGTGTTCGAAGAGGAATATAAAAGGACTTTTGCTGCCTGGCAGCCATTCTTCAGGGCATAGTCCATTGCCCATTGTGCCAGTTTTTTATTTTCGTCTGTAATCATAGGTTCGTCTTTTTAAAGTAAACATTTACTTTTAGTTCTCTCCGCCGACAGTCAGTTTGCTAACCAAAGCTGAAGGCATACCGCAAGTTACCGGACAGGATTGTCCGTCTTTGCCGCAAGTCCATGTACCATTATCGATCTTTGCGTTGGTCGCTACCATCGTGATGTCCGCCAAAGCTTTCGGACCATTACCGATGATATTAATGTCCTTGACCGGTTGTGTCAGCTTACCATCTTCAATCATGTAGCCCGACTTCACAAAGAATGTAAAGTCTCCGGCACCGATCTGTACCTGACCGTTCGTAAAGTTATCTACAAAGATTCCTTTCTTTACAGAAGATATAATATCCGATTCATTCACATTTCCGGCCTCCATATATGTGGCGCGCATACGGGGAATCGGCATATTGCGGAACGACTCACGGCGTCCGTTGCCGGTCGGTTCCACTCCGTAATGCTTCGCGCTGATACGGTCGTGGAGATAGCTGGTCAGCACTCCGTCTTTAATCAGATAGGTTTTCTGTCCTTCCGCACCTTCATCGTCGAAGTTCACCGACCCCCGATTGAACGGAATAGTACCGTCATCTACCACGTTGATATGTTCGCTGCAGACTTTCTTGTTCAGCTGGTCGGCAAATATGGAAACGTTCTTCCGGTTGAAATCCGCTTCAAAAGTATGTCCGATAGCCTCGTGAAGCAGGATACCCGATCCTCCGGCACCCATAACTACAGGCATTTCACCTCCTTTAGGTTTGATGGCCTTGAACAGAAGAGAGGTCTGGTCTACCGCTTCGCGGGCGATAACGTCCACCACTTCGTCCGATAGGAAATCAAACCCTCTGCGGTAGGCATGGGCGGCATAGCCGTTCTCCGTCCTTCCGTTTTCTTCCATGATGCACACTGCCCCCAGCGTCACCATCGGACGATAATCGTAGAACATCACGCCTTCCGAATTGCAGAAGAAGATATGTGAGGTGGTGTCACTTTGACTTGCCTGCACTTTATGTACCCGCTTGTCCAAAGCAAATATCTGATCATTCAGTTTTTGCAGATAAGGCATTTTCTCCTTCAGGCTCACTTCTTCCCAAGGAGTAACTACAGAATAACGGTCTCTATCAATCGTCTTCTCCTTAAATGCGACAGGCTTTCCAGCCTTACCGGAAGAAGCAATACGGGCAGCCGTACGTGCAGCACGCAACATTTCTTCCAACGTCACACCTTCCACATAAGCATAACCGCTTTGGTCACCGGCTAATACACGTACCCCCATACCGAAGTCAATATTTGAACTGCAATTGTTCACTTTACCGTCCATCAGGGCTACAGCATTATTAAAAGAGTGTTCAAAATAAAGGTCCGCATAATCCCCACCTTTTTCAAGTGCAGCAGTCAGCACCTTCTTCAGGTCTGCCTCCGTTACACCGAAATGCTTCATAGCCGCAGCTACAGCAGATTTGTTATCCGTGCCTCCCAAAGCTCCCCGTACCGTATCAGGTAAGGCAAGCGACGGAGCAGCCAGCGAACCTAATACCGCCAGACTACCCATCCGTAAGAAATTCCGTCTATCCATCTTTTTATTCTTTAAGATTGCTAATAATCAAGTTATATTCTTTGTATAAAATATGTTTTCAGTATATAAGACGCAATTTAATATCATTTTGTCACAACTGAAACTAATTTTCTTTCGTCAACAGGCTTTCTAATTCTTCCGCATTCAAACGCAAATGGAATTGTCCCTTATAAGCTACGGAAATGGAACCGGTTTCTTCGGAAACGATAATAGCCAATGCATCAGATTCCTGAGAGATACCCATCGCCGCACGATGGCGCAATCCCAGTTCCTTAGGTATATCCAGATTATGTGATACCGGTAAAATACATCCTGCCGCCTTGATCCTTCCTTTGCTGATCACCATTGCACCGTCATGCAAAGGGCTATTCTTGAAAAAGATATTCTCTATCAAACGTTGGTTGATATCAGCATTGATAACTTCCCCCGTGCGTACCACATC
>ERZ773139.2547-NODE-2547-length-18038-cov-3.165601_pt1 | contig 18038 bp, 13 predicted proteins | sample MGYA00580854_ERZ773139 | MGnify/ENA primary metagenome ERZ773139 (study PRJEB29015, sample SAMEA2737809) | human gut metagenome | biome: human gut; feature: human-associated habitat; material: faeces | place: China | collected 2012 ...
CGTGCACCTGCAGCAGCAGGCGGGCATCCAGCTCCCGCAGGCGCTCGTCACGGGCCACGGCCAGCATGGCCAGCTTGATGATGTCCGCCGCCGAGCCCTGGATCACGGTATTGATGGCCTGACGGCGGGCCAGGGCCGCAGCCTGTCCGCTGGCGGAATTGATGTCCGGCAGCAGACGGCGGCGACCGCCCAGAGTGGTCACGAAGCCGTGCTTGCGGGCCGAGGCCTCCACGCCTTCGTAAAACTCCTTCAGGCCCTGCAGGCGCTCGAAGTAACGGGCGATGAAGTCCTTGGCCTGCGTGGTGCTGATCTTGAGCTCCTGGGCCAGTTTCTGGGCGCCCATGCCGTAGATGAGGCCGAAGTTGATGGTCTTGGCATTGCGGCGCTGGTCCGGGCTCACCTGGTCGGGCGGCAGGTCATAGACCAGGGCCGCCGTGCGGGCGTGGATGTCCTCGCCGTTGCGGAAGGCTTCCAGCAGTGCCGGATCCTGCGAGACATGGGCCAGCACGCGCAGCTCCACCTGCGAATAGTCGGCCGAGACCAGCAGGCGGCCCGGCCCGGCGATGAAGCAGGAGCGCATGCGCTTGCCCAGCGGCCCGCGCACGGGGATGTTCTGCAGGTTGGGATTGCTGGAGGAGAGCCGTCCCGTAGCCGTGGCCTTCTGGTTGAAAGTGGTATGGATGCGGCCCTGCGGGTCCACCAGGCGCGGCAGGGGATCGAGATAGGTGGAGCGCATCTTCTCCAGCTTGCGGTACTGCAGGATGCTGTCCACCACCGGATGCTGCCCGGCCAGTTTTTCCAGCGTCTGCTGGCTGGTGGAAGCCTGGCCTCCCTTGGTCTTGCGCGGCGCGGGCAGGCCCAGCCCGTTGAACAGCACATCGCCCAGCTGCTGGGCCGAACGGATGTTGAACTGCGTGCCCGACAGCTCGTAGACATGGGCCGTGAGCTGGTCCAGCCGGCCCTGCACATCGTCGAGGAAGGCCCGGAAGGCCGCGGCGTCGATGGCCACCCCGCTCTGTTCCATGCCTGCCAGCACGGGCAGCAGGGGCATCTCCAGACGCCGGAACAGCTCCAGCAGGCCGTCCTTTTCCATGCGCTGCTCGAACAGCTGCGCCATGGTCAGTCCCAGACGCGCGGGGCCGGGGGCCGTCTCGCCCCTGCTCTCCAGTTCATGGCGCAGCACGGCGCCCCAGCGGGCCGAAAGACGGGGCCAGCCGTAATCGTTCTCTTCGGGGTTCAGCAGATAGGCGGCCACGCCCAGATCGATGCAGTCCCCCGCACGCCCGGCCAGGAACTGCCAGCAGGACGCGGAGGTCAGCATGCCCTTGAGGTCCGCCGTCACCAGGGTGCGGGCAGGGGCCAGCCACCGGGCCAGCTCCGCCACAGGACCTTTCCACTGCCATTCTCCCAAAGAACTGCCGTCAGCGCCTTCCACGGCAAGATAGGGGGCCTCGCGGTCGCCGTGGGCCCAGATCAGGGCCACGCGGGCATCTCCGCAGTCCGGCAGGGCCGACACGTCATCCAGCGCGGGCGCGGATTCCTGCGGCATGGCGTCCAAAAGGCTCATCTGGCTGGTGGCACGACCGCTGCGGGCAGGCTGGGCCAGCGGCAGGGAGGCCTGTTCCGCAGCCGTCTTCTTCCCGGCTGCAGGCTGTGCGTCCTCACGGATGCTGCCCGCATCCAGGAACTCCTCGGGCAGGTCGGCCTCGGCGGCCTGCAGACGGTCCAGGGCGGCCAGCTCGCGCCGCAGGGCGAAGAGCTCGAACTCTTCCGTGAGCAAGGCGCAGGTGGCGGCATCCAGCGGCCGCACGCGCAGGTCCTCCAGCGTGACGCCGGGGCAGAAATCGCGTCTCAGGGTGGTGAGCTCGCGCCAGGTGAACATGTTTTCCAGATGCGCCTGCAGTTTGGCCTGCATCTTGGGCGGCAGCAGGACGAAATGGTCGCGGATGTCCTCAAGACTGGGGCAGATGGAGAAGATCTGGCGCGCGGTCTTGGGACCGATGCCCGGCACGCCGGGGATGTTGTCGCTGGTATCGCCGATGAGGGCCTGCACGTCGGGCCACTGGGCGGGCGTCACGCCGCTCTCTGCCGTGAAGTCGGCCTCGCTCACCAGCTTTTCTTCCTTGGAGGCCGGGTCCCACATGTAGACGTTGGGGCCCAGGCACTGTTTCAGGTCCTTGTCGCCGCTGACGATGATGACGGGATGTTCCGCCGCGAAGCGCGCCGCCAGCGAGGCGATGCAGTCGTCGGCCTCGCAGCCCTGCGAGACTTCCAGCCGCAGGCCCAGGGCCCGCACCATGCGGTGGATGGGATCCAGCTGGCGTACCAGATCTTCGGGCGTGGCATCGCGGTTGGCCTTGTAGAGGGGGAATATCTCGTGCCGGAAGTTGGGGCCCTTGCCGTCCTGCACGAAGGCGAAATAGCGGGGGCGCTCTTCGCGCAGGATGCGCAGCAGCACGCGGCTGACCACTACCAGGGAATTGGTGGGGAAACCGTCGGAACGCTGCATGTTCCTGTTGGCAAAAAAGCCGCGATAGATGAAGGCCGAGCCATCCATGAGAAAGACGGGCTCTGCGGCAAGCCCGAGGCGTTGTTTCAGCGACATGGCAATCCGGGGTTGTAGGGTAAGCAAAAAAGGGGAAAAAGCCTGCGGGGGAGCGGCCTCCCTCCTTGCGTAGCTTCTGTCCTGCGCGTATACTATAGAGATGGAAACAAGTCCGCAAGTAAACCTGGACAGGGCCGGAGAGCGCCTGCAGGTCACCGTCTCCGGCAGCTGGGCCATCAATACGCCCTGGCCGCCGCAGTGTGCCGACGCCCTGCAGCAGCTGCGAGGCCCCGGCATCCGGCAGCTGCATCTCGCGGCGGCCTCCCTCGACGCCTGGGACAGCAGCCTCCTGGTCTTCCTCGTCCAGCTGCACAAGGCCGCCCGCGCCGCGCAGATCGAGATCAGCCAGGACCTGCCCACAGGACTGGCACGACTGCTGCACCTGGCCTTCGCCATCCCGGCCCAGGCAGGGGCCGCCCGCAGCGACCACCGGCAAGGGCTTTTCGCCCGGGTGGGCGAGGCGGTCATGGGCCTGCCGCCCCGCTGTGCGGATTTTCTGGAATTCCTCGGCGATGTGACCCTTTCCATCTGGCGTCTCATCCTGGGACGCGCCGGCATGCGCATGCAGGACTTTATAGAAGCCATGTACGAATGCGGTGTGCGCGCCCTGCCCATCATCTCCATCACCAGCCTGCTGTTCGGTCTGATCCTGGCCTTTGTGGGCGCGGTGCAGCTGACGCAGTTCGGCGCCCAGATCTATGTGGCCGGGCTGGTGGGCATCGGCATGTTGCGCGTCATGGGCGCGGTCATGGTGGGCGTGGTCATGTCCGGCCGCGTGGGGGCCGCCTATGCGGCCATGATCGGCACCATGCAGGTCAACGAGGAAGTGGACGCCCTGACCACCCTGGGCATCTCGCCCATAGATTTTCTGGTGCTGCCGCGCATGCTGGCCCTGATGCTCATGGTCCCCCTGCTCACGGTCTATGCCGACCTCATGGGCATCCTGGGCGGCTATGTGGTGGGCGTCTCCATGCTGGGGCTGAGTTCCGCCGAATACCTCAACGCCACCATGCAGATGGTCTCCTTCGTCCACGGGCTCATCGGCATCGCCTACGGTACGGTGTTCGGCATCATCATCGCCCTGGCGGGCTGCTATCAGGGCATCCGCTGCGGCCGCAGCGCCCAGGCCGTGGGCCTGGCCACCACCACGGCCGTGGTCCAGTCCATCGTGGGCATCATCATCGCCACGGCCGTCATCACCATCATCTGCAACGTACTGGGCATCTGACATGAGCACTCCCCGCCTGCGCGTCCGCGACCTGACCCTGGGCTACGGCTCCTTCGTGCTCATGCGTGACGTCAATTTCGATGTGGCCGCCGATGACATCTTCCTCATCATGGGCGGTTCCGGCTGCGGCAAGAGCTCGCTCCTGCGCACGCTCATGGGCCTCAAGCAGCCCCAGAGCGGCCAGGTGCTCTACGGTGATACGGACATCTGGGCCTGTACCGAAAAAGAGCGCCGCCGCATCCTGCGGCGTACGGGCGTCCTCTTCCAGGGCGGCGCCCTGTGGAGCTCCATGACCCTGGCCGAGAACGTGGGCCTGCCGCTGCAGCAGTACACCGACCTCGATGACGACGAGATCCGCGAGCAGGCCTCGCTCAAGCTGGCCCTGGCCGGTCTGGCCGGTTTCGAGGACTACTATCCTTCGGAGATCAGCGGCGGCATGCGCAAGCGGGCCGGTCTGGCCCGGGCCCTGGCCCTCGATCCCGAGATCCTTTTTCTGGACGAACCTTCCGCCGGTCTGGACCCGGTGAGCGCCCGCATGCTGGACGACCTGATCCTGGAGCTGCGCGACGCCCTGGGCACGACCTTCGTCATCGTCTCCCACGAGCTGGCCAGCATCTTCGCCATCGCCAGCAACGGCATCTATCTCGACGTGCGGACCCGGCGCGTCACTGCCCGGGGCAACCCCTCCGAACTGGTGCGCGACCCGCACACCGAGCTGCAGGCCCTGCGCTTCCTGACGCGCGGCGAAGCGGGCGGCCCCCAACAACAGGACTGAACCCACAGGATACGGCATGGCAAAACAATCATTCAAAACCGCTGTAGGGGCTTTCGTCATCGGCGGACTGGCGCTGCTGGTGGCGGGCATCATCCTTCTGGGCGGCGGCCGCATGTTCAGTGACGACATCGAATACGTCCTGTACTTCGACGGCTCGGTGAGCGGCCTCAATATCGGGGCGCCCGTGGTCTTCCGCGGCGTGCCCATGGGCCAGGTGACGCGCATCAGCCTGGAGGCCAACCCGCGCGACGCCAGCGTCACCATCCCGGTCTACATCCGGCTGGACGAGAACAGCATCGTCCGGGCCGGGGTCACCGGCGAGCTCACGGACAATTTCCGGCAGGAGATCCTGCGCCGCCTGATCCAGCGCGGCCTGCGCGCCCGCCTGCAGCTCCAGAGCCTCATCACCGGCCAGTACCGCGTGGAGCTGGACTTTTTGCCCAATACGCCCGCCAATTTCCGTTCCCCCATGCCGGACAGGGAGATCCCCACCCTGCCCTCGCCCATCGATACCTTGCAGCGTACCGTGGCCAGTCTGCCGCTGGAAGAGATGGCGCATACCACGGCGGGCATCCTGGAAAAGCTCAACGCCGCCCTGTCCGGTGATGCGCTGGAACGCGGCATCAAGGCCTTTGCCACCTCCTTCGAAGAAGCGCAGGCCCTGCTGGCCGGCATGCAGGAATCCCAGAAGACCCTGGCCCAGGCCCTGGAAAAGCTGAATGCGGCGGCCACGTCGGCCCAGCACGACCTGCCCCAGGCCCTGCAAAGCACCCGGGACGCCATGAACAACGTCTCCTCCGTTTCCCTGGCCACCAAGGCCGTGGTGGAACGCAATGCCCCCCTCACCCAGGAGCTGCGCCGCCTGATCCAGGAAAGCGCGGCTGCCGTCCGCTCCCTGCGGGCGTTCATGGACGTGCTGGAACGCAATCCCGAAGCCCTGCTCCGCGGCAAACAAGGAAGTCGCCGATGAACCATCTCCTCCGCCATACGACCATTTTCCTGGCCCTGCTGACGCTCCTGTTGACCGCTTGCGGCCGCAGCGCGCCCACGCACTTCTATCTGCTGGACAGCGGCCAGCCCCCCCTGACCGCCGACAGCCTGCCCGCTGCCAGTCTGAGCATCGCACCGGTGAGCGTGCCTGACTATCTGGACCGCAACGGTCTGGTGCGCCGCAGCGACGGCCAGACCCGCCTGGAGGTCTCGGAACTGGACATCTGGGCCGAGCCGCTGGGACAGGGCGCCCGGCGCGTGCTGGGCGAAGTACTGGCCGCCCGCCTGCTGCCCCGGGGCATCGACGTGATCGCTGCCGGAGACCGGCAGGGCGACATGGAACTGGCCGTGGCTTTGGAACGTCTGGACGGCGACACGCCGGGCACGGCCCGGTTGCAGGCCCGTTGGCAGCTTTCCCGTGGCGGAGAGGCGCTGGATCGCGGCATCTACGCAGCCAGCGAGGATGCCGGCATGAGCAGCGCCAGTCTGGTGGCGGCCCAGAGCCGTCTGTTGCAGGGACTGGGCGAACATCTGGCCGACCGCCTGTTGCCCCGCCTCAAGGCCGGACGCTAGCGACAGCGCGTTTTCCCATCATCTGGCCGCCCGCACAGGACCTAACGGCAAATGCGTACCGCCGGGCCGGTTGCACAAACAGGCCGGGAACCTGCGGGAAACGGCTCCCCAAACCCATACACAGAACAAAAAAAGGGAGGCTCAAGCCTCCCTTTCCTTTTTATCGCATTGTGTCCCGTTCCGGTGCCCGCCCCGCGCAGGCCGTGTCATCCCACTTCCCGCCGTTTTATCCTTCACATGAAGAACGCCGGTTTCGTGCAGCCAGAGCGGCTGCCGGGCATGTCTGCCTTCCGGTCCGGCACGGCCTTCCGGCAGCGTCATGGCCGGCATCCCCGAAGGGCCGTCCCGTACCTTAGAACGTGTAGCCGATGGTGGCGGAATAGATATTGGCCACCGTGTTCCGGCTGTTCCCCGTGCTGACATTCCCCACGGACGAACGGATGCCGGAGGCATCGGTCTCCGAATAGTCCAGGCTGTGCACCCAAAGATGGGCATAAGCCAGATCGAGCGTCCAGCTGCCCCACTGGAAGCCCGCGCCCACACTGACGCCCGTGCGGCCGTGGCTGGGGACCATGAAGTCCGCGTGCGCCTCGTTGGTGACCGGCGTCTCGTACCAGATGCCCGCACGCAGGGCCAGCCAGTCCAGGGGCTCATATTCCACGCTGGCGTTGAAATTCCAGCCGTCACGCCACTTTTTATGATTGATGGACTGGAAATCGGAATCGAAATAAATGTTCATGGAATCGTAGGTGGACCAGCGGGTGAAGACGGTCCCCACCTCGAAGCTCAGATTCTCCAGCGGGCGGTAGGCCAGGCCCACGGCAAAGGAATCGGGCAGATGCACCGTGCTGTGCACATCGGTATCGATGGTGTGCGGCACCTGTCCTTGGTCGGCCAGCATATTGCTATGATGCCGGGAAAAATCCGCCGAACCGGCGATATTGAGCGTGACCGGACTTTTGTAGGAAAAGCCCAGCGACAGCTCGTCGGTCATGCGCAAGTGCGCCCCCACCTGGGCCCCCACGCCCCAGCCCGTACCGTTGAGCGTCATCTTGCTGTCTTCCCCTCTGCTGGGGATGTAGCCGATATACTGCATGCTGGGGATCTGCTGTCCCATGGCAAAGCTGGCATGCATGATCTCCACGCCCGCCGAAAGGGACAGGACATCGTTGACCTTCAAGGCCACAGTGGGCACGAGGGAAAAGGTCTGGAAATTGATGTTGGTCAGGTTGTACCGTCCCGTCCAGTTATCGGCAAATTCATTGCCGAGGCCGAATCGCGAGAACAAGCCCAGGCCCAGCCAGAAGCGATCATTCAGCTGATGGGTGATGTAGGCGTGCGGGGCAGCTCAGATATGGGGCTTGGTGGTCGTGGACGTGTGGCTGCCGTCGGCCAGATCCAGGTCGATGGTACCCATGGGAGCGATGGCGGCAAAACCGCCCATGACGTGCGTGCCCGGCAGCTGGGTGATGCCCGCCGCATTGTAGGCGATGGCCGAGGGATCGTCCGCGCGTCCCACCATGCCGCCTGCCAGCGAAAGACCTCGCGAGCTCCATTCCGTCAGGGCGAAGCCTTCGGCCCCTGCCGTCGTCACCTGGCATGCCCACAGAAGGCAGACGGCAAGCACGACATACAATTTTTTCATAGATATCCCCCACAAAAATAGTCCGGGGCGCAGCAAAGGCTCCTTCCCCGCAACATGCAGTACCAATACAGATGTCTATTGTTACGCTAGAGTGCAACGCTTTTGAAAGTCAAGCTGTTTTGCCGGGCTTCCCGACGCTGCCGCAGGGAACGCCAACGCGGCATGGCCCCGTACTTGTCCGGGGATACCGGACCACGGTATCGCGAAGATGTCCCGGTTGAAGCCGCTGGCGGAGAACCGCCGCTATGTCGGATGAAGGACTTTGATAAGGATGCCGGACCAGAGAAGAGGGCCCCGGGCCCTGATGGAAGTCCACTGATCCGTATGCCTGTATACAAAAAAGGGCCCTCCCCATATGGGGAAGGCCCTTCCGGCTGTCTTGCGGATAACGGCGCTTAGCCCTGCTTGATCATGACCTTGGCCGGGCGCAGCAGACGCTCGCCCAGCTTGTAGCCGCTCTGCAGAACGCGGGCCACGGCCCCGGCTTCCACATCGGCCTCGGCATCAAAGCCCACGGCTTCGTGCAGTTCGGGCGTGAAGGCCTCACCGGCCGTGCCCACGGGGGTCAGACCGTGACGCGCCACGGCTTCCAGCAGCAGCTTGCGGGTCATGGCCACGCCCTGGAGCATGTCCTTGCAGGCCTCGTCCTTGCTGCCGTACTGCAGGGCCAGGTCGAGGTTGTCCAGCGTGGGCAGCAGGTCGCTCATGACCTTTTCCGCCGCATAGCGGATCTGTTCCTCGTGCTCGCGCTTCAGGCGCTTCTTGAAGTTATCCATCTCCGCGGCCGCGCGCAGGCGTGCGTCATCGGCATCGCGCTTTTCGGTGCAGTTGGGGCACACATGTTCGTGGCACAGGCTTTCCAGATTTTCCGGCAGGGTCTGCACGGCGTCCCCGGCATCCCCGGCCTCGGCACCGGCACAGGCCTCTTCCTGCGCTTCCGTGTTCTGCGTGTCCTTCATATGCATATCATCGTTCTCGTTGTGACGATCCATGGTTCCTCCCAGAAATGCACCGGCGTTGTGCCGGCTAGTATTGAGTAAATACGCACTGCCGTACTGTCAAGGGGCTGACACCCCGGCAACGGCCTCCTGCACGGAAGTCTCGACATTGGCGCACGCCTTCGCTATATTCGTCCGACGCGCAATTCCGCGCGTCCACGCGCCCTCCGGTGGCGTTCTTTTCTTGAGGTATATTCCATGATTTGCCGAATTTTGCACCTGCAGTCCGAGCAGGAATGGGTCAAGGCCTCGCAGTGGCTCGACGGCCGCTTCAACCCCGGCGACAGCGTTGAGGGCAGCGTGCGCGAGATCCTCGCCAATGTACGTGAAAAGGGCGATGAGGCCCTGATTGACTATACCCGCCGTTTCGTCTGTCCCGAATTTGCCGCGCCCCTGCGCGTCAGCGAGCAGGACATCGCCTGGGCCGCCGCTTCCATCTCTCCCGAACATCGCGAGCAGATCAGCGAAGCCGCCCACAACATCCGCACCTTCCATAAAGAACAGCTGGAAAAATCCTGGTTCCAGACCCGGCCTGACGGCAGCATCCTGGGCCAGCGCGTGCTGCCCGTGGACCGGGTGGGCCTGTATGTGCCCGGCGGCCAGGGCGGCAACACCCCGCTGCTCTCCAGCATGCTCATGAACGCCATCCCCGCCCTGGTGGCCGGTGTGCCCCGCGTGGCCGTGTGCACCCCACCCCGCAAGGACGGCACCATCAACCCGCACATCCTGGCGGCGGCCCACCTGCTGGACATCGACGAGATCTACCGCGTGGGCGGCGCCTGGTCCATCGGCGCCATGGCCTACGGCACCCAGAGCATCGACCCTGTGGACGTCATCGCCGGTCCCGGCAACATCTATGTGGCCACGGCCAAGCGTCTGGTGCAGGGCACGGTGGGCATCGACATGGTGGCCGGCCCCAGTGAAGTGCTGGTGGTGGCCGACAGCTCCGCCCGCCCGCACTGGCTGGCCGCGGACATGCTCTCCCAGGCCGAGCACGACATGCTGGCTTCCGCCATCCTGCTCACCGACGACATCACCCTGGCCGAACAGGTGCAGCAGGAACTGGAAAAGCAGTGCAGCCAGCTGCCCAAGGCCCAGATCGCGGGCAAGTCCCTCATGGACTGGGGCGCCATCGTGGTGGTGCCCAACATCATGACCGCCGTGGCCATCGCCAACCGCGTGGCTCCCGAGCATCTGGAACTGTGCGTGCGCGATCCCTGGGCCCTGCTGCCCCACATCCGCCATGCCGGGGCCATCTTCATGGGCCAGCACAGCCCCGAACCCGTGGGGGACTACTTCGCGGGCCCCAACCATGTGCTGCCCACCCTGCGGACCGCGCGCTTCTCTTCCGCGCTCTCCGTCCAGAACTTCTGCAAAAAAACCAGCATCGTGGCCACTTCGCCGGCCTTCCTGCTGGAAAACGCGCCTGCCATTGCTTCTCTGGCCCGTCTGGAAGGGCTGGAGGCCCACGCCCGTTCCGTGGAGATCCGCAGCAAGCGCTAGTGCCTTAAACAAACTGGATCAAGACTATGCGCATCACCACCAAGACTGAAATCAGCGCTTACCCGCTGCTGTCCCGCGGCAAGGTCCGCGACATCTATGATATCGACGACAAGACCCTGCTCATCGTCACAACCGACCGCATGTCCGCCTTCGATGTCATCATGGACAAGCCCATCCCCTACAAGGGCGTGATCCTGAACCAGATCACCCTGTTCTGGATGGACAAGTTCAAGGACATCATCCCCAATCATCTGGTGGAAAGCGATGTGGACCGGTTCCCCGCCGCCCTTGCCCCCTGGAAGGACGAACTTGAAGGGCGTGCCGTACTGGTCCGCAAGGCAAAGCCCCTGCCTGTGGAATGTATCGTACGCGGCTACATTTCCGGCTCGGGCTGGAAAGACTATCAGAAGACCGGCACGCTCTGCGGCTATCAGCTGCCTGCCGGCATGCGGGAATCGGACAAGCTTGAAACGGCCCTCTTCACGCCTTCCACCAAGGCCGAGCTGGGCCAGCACGACCAGAACATCAGCCTGGACGAGGCCGCCCGCCTGCTGGGCGAGGACGTGGCCCGCAAGGTCCGGGAGACCACCCTGGCCATCTATGAAGCCGGACGCGCCTATGCCGCCAGCCGCGGCATCATCGTGGCCGACACCAAGTTCGAATTCGGTTTCGTGGACGGGGAACTGCGCCTCATCGACGAAGTGCTGACCCCCGACTCTTCCCGCTTCTGGCCCGCGGACCAGTACGAACCCGGCCGCAGCCAGCCCAGTTTCGACAAACAGTATCTGCGCGACTGGCTCACCGCCCAGCCCTGGGACATGCAGCCGCCCGCGCCTGCCCTGCCTGCCGAGGTCGTGGACGCCACGGCCCAGCGCTACCGTGAGGCCTACCACATCCTGACGGGCAAAGAATTCACCATCTAACCTGTGGTCACCGTCGCTAAGGCGACTTTTCTGGAGGATATTACATGCTGCTTCAAGGAAAAAAAGCCCTGATCCTGGGCCTGGCCAACAACAAGAGCATCGCTTACGGCATCGCCAATGCCTTCAAGGAACAGGGCGCCCGCCTTGCTTTCAACTATGTGGGCGACGCTATCAAAAAGCGTGTTGAGCCCCTGAGCGAAGAACTGGGAGGCGAGTTCACCTTCCAGTGTGACGTGACCGACGACGCTCAGATCCAGGCCGCCGCCGACCTGGTCAAGGAAAAGTGGGGCGAGGTGGACATCCTGGTCCACTCCGTGGCCTTTGCCAACCGTGAAGACCTGAGCGGCCGCTTCCTGGATACGTCGCGCGCCGGTTTCCATCTGGCCCTGGACATCTCCGCCTACTCCCTCACCGGCGTCTGCCGCGCTTTCGAGCCCCTGCTGCATGACGGTTCTTCGGTGCTGACCATGACCTACCACGGTTCCACCAAGGTCATCCCCGGCTACAACATCATGGGCGTGGCCAAGGCCGCTCTGGAAGCTTCCGTGCGCTACCTGTCCTACGACCTGGGCGAAAAGGGCGTGCGCGTCAATGCCCTGAGCGCCGGCCCCATCAAGACCCTGGCCGCTTCCGCCGTCTCCGGCCTGAAGAATATCTTTACCCGCGTGGAAGAGCATGCTCCCCTGCGCCGCAACGTGACCACCGCCGATGTGGGCGGTGCCGCCGTGTTCCTGGCCTCCGAGCTTTCCCACGGCGTGACCGGCGAAGTCATCTACGTGGACAGCGGCTTCAGCCAGCTGGGCATCTAAAACGACCATCAGGCGGCTGCCGCGGCAGCCAAGCCTTTTCTTGATGCTGACGGCCCGGCAACGGCGGGGCGGGACCATCCCGCTCCCCTGCCGGGCCTTCCGGTAGCAACGGACGAACTCCGGGACACCCCGGACAGTCTTTCAGGAGATCGTATGGATACCATCTTCATGCTCAATCTGGCCGGCATCGTGGCCTTCGGTGTGGCCGTGCTGGGCTTTTTTTACATGATGGGCAAAAAAAAGCGCGAAGAAGACAGGGACCGCAAGGACTAGGCCATGTGGCAAGCCCTGCTCGTCCTGCTGGTCATCATCCTTGCCGCGGCCTTGGCCAAAGGCCGGGCCGGGACGCCTTTTCGTCATCACGCCCCGTGAGTGGGCAGCTGTGACCATCTCCGGCGGAAGATGGAGACGAAAAACAGCGATGATAACAAGCTGAAATGACATCTAAATTTTCAGAGAAAAAATTTTTTTGCGAAAAGTGCGATTTTTTTCTTGCCAAAGCCGAAGCTTCTGCCTATAAAGAGCAGGTCTTCACGACACGGAGAGGTGTCCGAGTTGGTCGAAGGAGCACGATTGGAAATCGTGTGTACGTTAAAAGCGTACCAAGAGTTCGAATCTCTTCCTCTCCGCCACCGAGAAAATAGCCCGCTGAGAAATCAGCGGGTTTTTTCGTTTATGCCAGATTACTGGCACCCACCTCCTTCAGCGCTATCATGGCGCTGATTCTGCTATACTCCTCCCCGGTGGATTCACCAGAATCCTTCCCTTGTCAGCCTGCTTATGACAGGACTCCTATCTTTTCCATATTACGGAAAAAGACTCTCTCATCATCATAAAAGCTCCCTATCAGCGCCTGCCGCCTGATAACCATAGTCTCTGGACAGTTAGACAATATCTGTCATATTATGACCACATACTATCTATTTTTCTTCAATTTATTTTAACTTATTAATTTTAAAAGTTTTTCATTTTAAATTACGACTTCATTGCATGCATACATCAAGACAAAGGAGAATATATGGCGCTCCCACTTATTCTTTTGGGCCTCATCCCTGCAGCAGCATATGCAGGAAAGAAGTTATATGACAGCTTGACGGAAGATGAAAAACCAACCAAAAAGATATCATATAAGACCACTACAACATATAAAACAACATATTCAAAAGAATATGAAAATATAAAAAATCAGCAACGCAAACAGGTATATATCGATTTCGCGGATTCCCTCATCCATTTTCTCAAGTCAACAGATGACATAGTTTTCATACACCGTAATGACAGCGAGAAAATCGGTGATGACCTCCTGACCAAAGTTCGCCAGGGAGACCTCTCCCCCGAAGAGGCAAATGAGATCCTGCGCACCCTCCAGGTCGATAAAGACCGCCTTTCCTGCGTGGACTCTTCCCCTTCAAAGATCTCACAACTTATGAATCCCCGCTTTTCCTCATTTGCCGGTTTCCTGGAAAGGCTGAACTCTCTCGATATTTTTGATGGACTTCACGCGCAGCTCCGAGAGGATTACACGCGGGACTATAAGGCGCATCTCCTCGCACCGCTATTGGAACACTGCTGCGCCCATGATATGAGCATCACAGCCCCCTTGCCTGATGCAAATATCGCCAAATACTGGCCAACGATCAGCGGCCTTTGGGAAAGTGCATACACGTATTCACAAAATCAGGATGAGCGCAACTGGCCTGTTGTCGTTACCTGCGGCTTGCTCAAGGCCGGAAAAAGCAGCCTGCTCAACTGTCTTATTGAAGACAGGACCAATGAGACCTTCAAGGTCGGGCCTGTTCGAACCACAATAAAAAACCAGTACTATACCGGCAGAACTGCCTGTTTTATCGATACTCCCGGCCTGGATGCCAACAGTGACGATACAAAAGAAGCTGAAAAAGCCTATGCAGAGGCAGACGTTCTTCTTTTCGTCCACAATGGAGAACGGGAATTTCTCAACAGCGAACTGGATTTCTTGAAAAAAATATGTGCACAGTATCCATATGCAGTGTTGTCTGTCATCATCACTAACCGATTCATTGCGGGAGATGATGCAGAGCGTTTTGAGAAAAAAATCCGTGAGCAGCTTGAAGGCGCTCTCAACTTCAAAGAGAAACTGTACTATGTTGATAATCATGCCTTTCAGAAAAGTTTCCTGCCGGGCAAGGAAAAGCTGCGTGCAATAAGTGGTATTGATAGCTTGCGGGAAGACTTGCTTGAGCTTTGCAGCAGCGGATGTGGGGCGATGAAGGAAAAGAAAGAAAAGTTCAAATTACAGGTCTGTGATGATCTTAAAACTGCTTTACTTCAGGCCGCGCGTTCTTTAGCTCAAGAAGAGGTCGAGCAAGACAACCGGCGAGATACCATTTTCACGGCATTCATCAATGATGTCGTCTGGCCTGGAAGAAAGACTCTTGACAATCTGTAGAAGGATTTATCCATGGAAACGCCTAGTAATCAGGATCAGCAGGAGCTTGAGCGGACATTCGCAGAACTTGCCCAGGATTTTGCCGCTGCAGACAACCAAGTCCGGCTCTATGAAACGAAACTGCAGGAATGGGTAGCCGCCTTTTACCAGACCGTCACCTCCCCTTTTCCTGTGGAATTATCCAAAGAAAATGCCGTGTATCGTCTGTTCTCGGGACTCAGTGAGACCTGCGCTGATATCTGCCGGGAATGGCTCCAGATGATAGAGCAAACGGGCAAGAACCTTTCCTTCCGCGAAAAACTCAATGATTCCATGCTGGTCTATGTATACGGCAGGGTAAAGTCAGGTAAAAGCTCATTGGGGAATTTTATCGCCTATGGCAAGATGTCTCCTTCACAAGAACATATCGCCGTCTGCCCGCCCGTGGATTTCGACGTGGAGGTCGTCAGGAAGGATATGGGTACGGACGACCTCAAAAGACTCGACATCCAGCAAAAAAGTACCAGGGAGGAGCGCCGTTTCCTTGTAGACTTTCTGGAGGCCACAGCCTGCATCCAGTATTTCCGCAAACCCGGGTTTACCTGGATCGACTCCCCCGGTATCCACTCCACTACCCCCGCCAACGGCGAACTTGCCCCAAAATACCTGGGCAGCGCTGACCTGGTCATCTATACGAGTACAGCCCGCAGCGCCATGCAGGAGCAGGATCGTAAAGAACTTCTTGAGATCCTCAAAAGCGGCAAGCCCTTCCTTCTGGTCATCACGCGTTGTGATGACCTGGAACAGGATGTGGATGACGCAGATAACCTCTTTGAGACATATCTGATGAAACCTGAAGAGGAGCAGGCCGAGATCCGAAAATGGGTCAAGAACAGTCTTTGCGAGGAGGCAGGGGACAGCCTCTCCCCTGAAGCAAGGAACAGGCTCGATGATGATATCATCCTGCTGTCTTGCAAGTATGCAGAAGAGCATCTTCATGATGAGGAATGGGAAAAGAGCGGTCTTCCTCTCCTGTTCCGACGCATGGGGGAAATAGCTAGAGCAGATGGTGTCAGGATAAAACGGAATATTCCGCTTTATGCAGTACAGGAACATATCTCGACTATCCGCAGCGGGATGGACAGTCTTGATGAGCGTATGGGCAAGGCATTGCAACAGCTGCAGATATTCAGGGAACAATTCCATCAGCAGTGTGAAAATGAAAAATACCAGTGCAAGATAGCCATCAAAAAAATGGCCGGCGATCTTGCCGACAGGTATTACGGCAATGACGCCCTGTTCCGAAAAGAATTCGCGAAGGCCGCCAATACGGCCGTAAATGACGCTTACCAGAAGCTTGCCCAAGCCCTCGTTCAGGATACCGGCGAGATACTCTCCCAGCTTTCTCCCAAAGGGGATATCCCCGGATTCCCGGAATTCAAGACCTACTTTCAGACGACTCACTATCGGGAGAGTGGCAAACGCTGTGCGGGGACCATCGTGGGGACTCTGATCGGGGGCATCGCGGGTGCCTTCTTGGGGGGGGTCCCAGGTGCCGGAGTCGGAATAAGCCTGGGCTCGACTATAGGTTCCTCTATCGGCAATCAATTCGATGAGGAAAAGACCTGCACCACAGCTGTCGGAGATAACAGGGTTCTCGTCATGAACGAAGCTACCGCCGGAATGTGTGCCAAGATAGATGGGGACTTGTCTTACCTGGAAGAGAGCATCCAGGACAAGTATATGGCCCCCCTTGAACGATGGCTCAACGACATTCTTGACCAGAAAAAAGCTTTTTCTACGTTCCTTGACACCATGTCTGAACAGATAACACAAGAAATCCACTAGGCTATGAAAAACCTGAATTCAGATTTATCCATCGTCAACATGGCCCTGGAAACGGCAGAGCCTGTCCTTTCCGCTTATATTCCTGACAAGTTGCAGGAATATCTGGCTTTCTGGGAAGAAAAAACCGGTGGTGCGCATAAAGCGACAATCATGATGTACGGTATGTACAGCCATGGAAAAAGCACCATCGTCAATGCGCTGCTCGGCAAGGAGGCTGCACAGGTCGGGATCGCCCCCACCACGGACAGCATCCATACATATGCCTGGGATGCCGGCAACTGCGCCCTGCTTGACACCCCCGGCATACAGGCCAGAGACAAGGATAGTGCCCTGGCGGTCGATACCCTGCAAAAATGTGAACTTGTCGCCTTTATCGTGGAAAGCGGGGATGTCGAAGCCGCCTTGATCTGGCGCGAACTTGTCCAGATGATTCAGCGGGGGCAAAAAGTCTGCCTGATCATCAACGACTTTGACGGCATTATCGGACAGCAGGAAAAGCTGATGGCCCTGAAGGACATGTATCGCCAGCATCTTCAGGCGGAGGCGGCCAGTCTGGGCTACACAGGTGATATCGTCGGACAGGTTCCTATGCTCATAGTCAATGCCAAATTGGCCCTCAAGGGCAAACTGCGTGGAAACCCCGCCCTGGTCCAGGCCTCCGGTCTGATCGATGTCGAGGCCGCTCTTGTCCGGATGGCAGCATCTTTTGAGCTGTCTGACACAGCCCGCCTACTGGGCAGACAGCTCTCGGCCCTGCTGGGCATATGCCGCAGCAAGATTGCCATGGCAGGTGGAGAAACCACGCTGGCCGCTATGGAAGAAAAACTGGCCTCCATCCAGATGGAGCGGGACAGGGCTTACGGCGCCATCGAGACATATCTGGACAATGCCCTCGCCAAACAGACCCTGCCACTTCATGACATGTATGCAACCTGTACGGACAAAGACCTGTTACAGCAAACTTTCAGCAATATCGTCTGTGCCCTCATCTACGATATCTCCAATGCCATCCAGCAGGAAATGACCCGTTCTGCAGGCCGGATCGATAGTCTGGTCAAAGATTTTCAACAGATCCATACCGACCTCAGACCCGATTCTACCCTAACAGAAGACCAGGAAGCGCCGGGAGATTTTGATAAATTGCCCGCAATCGACATAAACCAGCTGCTGACAGGCGTCGATATCGAGACTTTGATACAAACCACTGTCATCGAATGCCTGAAACAATTGAAAACATGGTTCCCTACGCTGCTTAAAGGAAAAGGTCCTGCAACATTTGCACGATGGGCAGGTATAACGGCCAAGGTGCTTAATATCGCCATCGCTATCGGCACAGCCTTGTGGCAGGCCTATGATGAATACAGAACAGAACAAAAAGCCCTAGAGGCGGCGCAACGCAAAAACCAGGCCATTGCAGACGCCGTCACGAATACCCGGCAGGAATTGCACAGGACTCTGCTCATGCAGATAGACAATATTTTCATGCAGACATTCGATCCTCTGATAATCAAGATGGCCAACTCTCTTGCGCAGGAACGGAAAAAGGATACCATGAATAAAGCCCAGCTCACCTCCCTTGGGGAGGCGGAGCGGATACTGCAAGCCACCTAGAAATGCCGGGGCGGGGGATATCCCCCGCCCCGGCATTTCTAGGTGATACACGATATGTGAGGAGACCTTGAATAAAGCCCAGCTCACCTCCCTTGGGGAGGCGGAGCGGATACTGCAAGCCAC
>ERZ773139.2555-NODE-2555-length-18013-cov-6.509244_pt1 | contig 18013 bp, 15 predicted proteins | sample MGYA00580854_ERZ773139 | MGnify/ENA primary metagenome ERZ773139 (study PRJEB29015, sample SAMEA2737809) | human gut metagenome | biome: human gut; feature: human-associated habitat; material: faeces | place: China | collected 2012 ...
TCAAGCGAGCTTGTACATAATACCACGTGCTCACTTTTCTGTCAACACTTTTTTTCAAAAATTTTGAGTTTTTTTGACTTTACGCATAAAGCCCTGTCTTTTCAACGCTTTCGTCCCCGCAGTTTCAAAAAAACTGGCAGTTTTTGTCCAATGTTTGCCCGCTTTCCGAAAATATGCTATACTGAAACCGCTCTTAGAGCCAAACCTGATCGGAGAGGTAATATGAAACCAAGCATTAAAAGGCTCCTGAATTTTGCATTTCTGTTCCTTACCTTAGGAATCGTTCTTTATATAGGTTTGAATGGCAATGACCTCAATGAACTGGGTCATGCCCTCAGCACCATCAGCCCGGTGTTTCTTCTATTATGTTTACTTGGTTGGGTGCTGTACATCCTTACCGATGCACTGGCCGTCTACTTCTATCTGAAGCAGCAGGGTCACCCCGTCAAACTGTGGCAAAGCATCCACGCCGCCATTACGGGAATCTACTATTGTAATGTGACCCCCGGCGCTTCCGGCGGACAGCCGCTGGAGATTTACACCCTCCGCAAATACGGTGCGCCCATCGGCATCAGCGGCTCGGCCATGGTGGTCAAGTTCATCTGTTTCCAGATGATCCTGCTGATTGCCGGGGTGATCCTCTGGGTCACGCACGGTGCCTTCGTCTCCGATCATACGCAGGGTTCCATCTGGTTCGTCATTCTGGGGTATCTGGTCAACTGTTTCTCCATCGGCATTGTGCTGATGATGTCCATCAGCCAGCGGGCCGTGCGTTGGCTCATCGCCTTCTGCATCAAGATCGGCGTGAAACTTCACCTGTGCAAAAACCCCGAAGCCTCCACCGCCCGCTGGGAGGATCACTGCCAGACCTTCTTCTACAGCTTCCGCCAGCTGGTGCGCAGCCCGGTATCCCTGCTGACCCAATGCGGCGTAGCGCTCCTGCAGCTTTTTTCGCTGATGCTGCCGATCATCGCCGTCTACCACGCCTTCGGCCTGTCCGAGGTCAGTTCCATGGAGCTGATCACCATGGGCGTGCTCCTCTACATCGGCGCCAGCTACACGCCCCTGCCCGGCGCTTCCGGCGCGCAGGAGGGCGGCTTCGCAGTTCTCTTCAAGGGCATCTTCCCGGATGCACGGCTGTTTGTCGCTTTGCTCATCTGGCGGTTCTCTACTTATTATCTGAACGTGATCGTGGGCGCTGTGGTCGCCACGGTCTCCAGCATCCGCGGCATCAAAAACGCATCCGATACGCAAGAAGGTGTTTCCAACGAACAGTCCTGATTCTTCCTCTGTTTCTTCTCATTCTTCTTCCGCCATGCTCTTTTCCCGGGACGCGCTGGTTCGGCTGATCGTCCCGCTGGTCATTGAGCAGCTGTTGGCGATCTGCATCGGCATGGCGGATACCATCATGGTCACCTCCGTCTCCGAGTCGGCCGTGTCCGCCGTTTCGCTGGTGGATTCCATCAATATCCTGCTGATCCAGCTTTTTTCCGCCATGGCTACCGGCGGTGCTGTGGTCGCCGCCCAATATCTGGGCCGTAGAGATCAAAACAACGCCTGCAAAGCCGCCAAGCAGCTCATGTATTCTTCCGTCCTGATCGCGCTGGTCATCGGCGCGCTTGCCGTGGTATTCTGCCGCCCCCTCCTGCAGCTGTGCTTTGGAGCGCTGGCCCCTTCCACCATGGCCTACTGTGAGATCTACTTTCTGCTGTCCGCCCTCAGCTACCCGGCGCTGGCGGCCTATAACGCGGGCGCGGCGCTGCTGCGGGCCATGGGCAACAGCAAGGCCAGCATGTTTACCTCCCTGTTGATGAACATGACCAACGTCATCGGCAACGCGATTCTGATCTACGGCTTCAAGATGGAAGTTGCCGGCGCGGCCACTGCTTCCCTTCTGTCCCGCATTTTGGGAGCCGTCATCATGCTGCGGATGATGCTCAACACCCATGCCCCCATCCACATCAAGCGCATCACCCATCCCGAGTTCGACTTTTCCATGATCCGCCTGATCTTCCGTCAGGGCATCCCCAACGGTCTGGAAAACAGTATGTTCCAGATCGGCAAGCTGCTGGTGGCGGGCATTGTGGCCCTCTTCGGCGAAAGCATCATCGCTGCCAACGCCATCGGTAATACCATAACCACGTTCTTCCAGCTGCCCGGCAGCGCCATTGGTCTCGCCATGGTCACGGTCGTCGGCCAGTGCATCGGCGCAGGCGAAAAGGAACAGGCCCGCTACTATACCAAACGGCTGGTTTCGCTGGTCTGGGTTCTCCTGCTGATCTGCGATATCTTCCTTTACATTTTTATTCCCAATCTGGCGACCCTGTTCAATCTGAGCTCCGAAGCCATTTCCGCCTGTGTGGAGATTCTCCGCCTGTACTCCATCATGGCTTCCCTCTTCTGGACGTTAAGCTTTACCCTGCCAAATGCCCTGCGTGCCGCCGGAGATTCCCGCTTCACCATGCTGGTGTCCATGATCTCCATGTGGGCCGTCCGGGTAGGCCTGAGCTACTTCTTCGTTTATCAGCTGGATATGAAGCTGACCGGCGTCTGGCTGGCCATGTGTCTGGACTGGGTCGTCCGTGCAATCGCTTTCGTCTGGCGCTATTGCAGCGGCAAATGGCTCCACAAAAAGGTCATTGATCTGTAAACCCCTTGCAAATTAAAGGGCGGTTCCTCTATGGGAACCACCCTTTGTTTTTCAGAATTAGCCCGCCTCCATTCACTCGCTGCAAAAACTATGTCTATCGTCCCCACCACCTGTGAGCTACTGACCGTCCGCAACGGTTGTGTCCACCGAGCGGGTGTCTGTCTGGGTTTAATGGTTCGCAAGGAAGCCACAATACGGATTGTTCGGGGGCAGTCCGCATTTGGCAGACTGGCTTTTTCCAAAACATTTGAGAACTCCACCATCCGGCAGATAAAACTGCCGAAGGCAGCTTGCGCTTGGCTGCTGTCATTCGAAACAAAATTAAGTATGGCCGTGCCAAAGGCAACATTGGAAGTCGCGAAGCAGAGTTTCTAACCCCTATGCCGCGTGCGCTTTCCCTGCGAACCTGCCCTGCAGCCCGTCAGAGCCTTTCGGTCGTCTGAGATGATTTTCTCCACGGAACCGTCCTTCGTCCTATTCCAAAAGAAACCTGCAGTCATAGTCCGGCTGCCCCGTTTCACGGCGCGCTAGACCACCATCTCCAATGCCGGCACCGTTCTTCGCTCTTTCTTTTTCCCTGTTGACCATTTTCCCGCCATTCTTCCTGTTTTCACAACGCCGCTTTCTTCCCGCAAACCATCCGTCTATTATAAGAAAAGCGGGCGCTTCCCTCCTTTTCGGAGACGGAACCGCCCGCTTTGTATTCCCTTATTTTTCCCGTACCAGCGCCGCCTGATTTTCCCGCAGGTAGGCCTGTATGCTTTCACTCGTTACCGCTGCCAGTTTCTTTCGTTCGATCGTCAGCACCAAATGGCCTTCCCCATCCAGTCCGTACTGCTTCGCCTTGTGCAGCCCGTAGGACGGCTGCCAGCCCCAGCATTCCTCTCCCGCCAGCAGTGTCATCACGCCGTCGGTTCCAAAACGCTTTTCGCTTTTCACGATCACATAAGGGCGATACCAGCGGTCTTCCTCGACGATATAGCCGCTTTCCCATACTGGCTCCGTCTCGTATTCGATACGGGCGCTTTCCCGCAGAAGCCCGTCCGTTCCGTCAAAGGTCATTTCCCGGCTCTGATTATAAAGTTTGCCATTCCCGTTCTGCAAAATACACTGCAGCGTCAGTTCCTTTTCGGTTTTCTGCAGGCAGGGATTATCCCTGGAAATGCCGTCCGCCACCAGCCGGAATTTCTGGGTGGGGTCTTTCAGCTTGGCGCGGACGTAAACCCTGTCCCCCACCTCCGCCGTCTCGAAGCCTTCCAGCTCCATTTTGCCGCCAATGGCATAGTCCGGGCTTGCCGGATGGATGTCCGCCATCTGATAGGCGTACTGCTTGCCGAACAGCGCGTCATAGCTGAGCAGATCGTAGGTCTCATCCTCCGTCACGCCCTGCTGCCGCAGCCGTTCCACATAGCTGAAGAACGGATCGTCATTCAGCCCTGCCAGCGTCAGGGCGTAAGCGCCCAGCTGCCAGGCCATCATGTCCTCTTCCCCGGCCAGATTTTCCCGGTTGCTCCAAATAAAGTAAGGCGCTTCGTGGGCCGCGGCGCTGCCGATGGGCACACCCAGCTCCTCGTAGGTCTCCATGCCCAGCGGGGCCAGATGATCCCCGAAGAAGATCACCGTCACCGGCTCAGGGTAGCTGCGCAGCTCCTCGATCCACTCCGCCAGCGCCGCGTCCGTCTGGGTCAGCAGATAGCAATAGTTGTTGGCGGCGATCAGGCTTTCCTCGCTCAGTTCATTGGTAAAGGGAACCTCCGCCCCGTAGGTCTTGCGGAAGTCGTCGTATCCGTACCCGCCGTGGTTCTGCATCGTCAGGCAGAAGATGAAGTCCCTTCCCGGCGTTTCCTCCATCTTGTCCATCACCGCCCGGAAATGATCCCGGTCGGAAATAAACATCCCCACCTTGGTAAAATCCCGCTGGGTGGTGTCGGTAGTATAGAAGTTCTGAAATCCCTCTTTGGCCAGATTTTCATAGCGGTTGTAGTATACGCCCGCATACCAGTGCAGGGCCGTGGCCGTCATTCCCTTTTCCCGCAGCACGCTGGCCAGACTGTTCATTTCCGGCAGACCCATCGAGTAGGGGTTCACCGTGTACTGGGATTTCAGTCCCGTCAGCACCTCGAACTCTGTCTCGCTGGTGCCTCCGCCCACCTTGGGCACATAGATTTTCCCATGACGGCTTTCCTGCTGCAATCGGTTGTAGTACGGGGTCAATTCTCTGGTAAAGTTCAGATACTGCCCAAGAATTTCCTGATCGGTGAAGGACTCGCTCAGCACCAGAATAACGTTGGAGATTTCGTCCCCCTGCACGGTCTGCTGCAGCGCCTCCGCTTCCAGCGCCCGATAGGCTTCCTCCGTCTTTTCCTTCGAATAATCCACCCTCATGGTAGCGTGGCGGTAGTTTTCCGCCGCGAAGGCCGTGTACAGGCAGCCGTCATGCTGGGCCTGATCCACCATATCATAGCGGTTTCCACCCCCGGCCAGTTCGTAGGTGCACAGGAAGGGCGTACCCACCGCCAGCATCAGTCCCGCCAGCGGCAGAACGAACCACCGCCGCTCCCGCTTTTGCTTCAGCAGGAAGACTGCCGCCGTCATAGCCACCGCCGTACCGATGACCCACGCCCACAGCCGCGCCATGTCGAAATGGAAGTCCATCCCGCCCATGGTCTCCAGTGCCTCGTGAATTTGGGTCACATCCGTCAGAAGGATCGGCTCCAGCCGGTAGATCAGCTTATAGTAATTCGCCATGCCCAGCACGGCGCACAGCAGATTCAATCCCAGCCACAGGCTGATCCGAACCCGCATCGACCGAAAATGGGAGATCAGCAGACACAGCCCCAGCAAAAACAGATAGTTCAGCACCGCCATCAGCGGTTCGCCCGTCATCCAATTCCAGACGGCCTTCAGGTCGCCCCGGGCCATGCCTTCCAGCACCGTCAGACACAGAAGGGGCAAAAGCAAAAACCCCGCGGTCTCCGCCCAGCGTTTTTTCATGCGATAACCTCCAAAACATCGGTCTCTTTTTTTCAACCCGGGCATTTTACCACATCGGGCGCTTCCCCACAACCGGAATTCGTAGCCGCGTGGCCGCGCTTATCATTTGCGTTTTCTGCCGCAAAAAAAGCTCCATGCTGGTGCAGGATGCTTTCATCATGCTTTTGTTGCAAGAATTTTTAGCGTTTCTTTCCATTCACCGGCCTTTTCATGATTTGGCCGTTTTTCAAGAATGACTTGAAGGTAAATCTTCCACTGGTGCAGCTTCTCAGCGCTGGCATGTATGTCAAAAAACATATGATTCCTTTCCAGTTAAAGCCCTGTCTCGTCCTTCGGCGGACGATTTTACAAAAACATTTTTTCAAGATTAACATCAAGTCCAAACTCTTCCAAACTGTCTGCACGACACATCAGCTCATTTTTAATCGTATCGAGTGTTTCGTAATATGCCAGTTTTTTCCCCTCATAAAATTCGGATTCCGGGTTTTCCTTTGCTTCTTTCAGTGCATCATTAGCATTGTCAATGACCCTTGCAATGATATACTGAAACTCAGATTCATTCATCCTATCCACCCCTATTTTCAGTTCTTCCATCTTCTCTGCAAACATCAGCAAATTCATATTTATTATATCACTCCCCCCAGTCTTTTCAACGCTTTCAATCCCCTCTTTCTGCTTCCCGCCCAGCACCAGCCGTTATTTTCCTCCCATACCGGGACTCCCATGCCACCGATGCGCCCGACGCTTTTCGGTTGCCCCCTTCCCCCCTCATTTCCCCAAAGCATTGACTTTTCTTCCTTCATCTATCATAATGAAGCGAAATCCCTCCGGCCTTTTCAAAGCCGCCGGTTTTCCATTTCGATCATTCGACAGGAGAGATACTCATGATTCGTACCGATCGCCGCTCCCCCATGGAGACCCGTCCCTGCGTCATTCAGCCCGGTTTTGTGGAGACCGCCGCCGGAAGCTGCCTCATTTCCACCGGCAAGACCCGCGTCATCTGCACCGCCAGCGTGGAAGAATCCGTTCCTCCCTTTCTTCGAGACAAAGGACAGGGCTGGGTCACGGCGGAATACGCCATGCTGCCCGCCTCCACCGGGCGGCGCAAGGCCCGGGACGGCATCAAGAAGGACGGCCGCAGTGTGGAGATTCAGCGGCTCATCGGCCGCTCGCTGCGTCAGGCGGTGGATCTGACCAAGCTGGGCGAACGCACCATCACCTTGGACTGCGATGTGCTCACCGCCGACGGCGGCACCCGCACCGCCAGCATCACCGGCGCGTATGTGGCGCTGGTCATGGCCGTGGACAAGCTCATGAAGGACGGCCTTTTGTCCGAAAATCCCATCATTTCTCAGGTAGCCGCCGTCAGCGCGGGCATCGTGGAGGACGAGCCCCTGCTGGATCTCTGCTACGTGGAGGATTCCCGTGCCCAGACGGACATGAATTTTGTCATGAACCACCGGGGAGAATTTATTGAGCTGCAGGGCACCGGCGAAGGCCGCGCCTTCACCAACCGGGAGCTTCACTGCCTGCTGGACGCGGGCCGCGCCGGAGTGCGCCGTCTGATGAAGGCCCAGCGGGAGGCCCTACGCGGCATCGGCGGCCATCTGCTGCCCCTGCCCATGGTGGTGGTCGCCAGCGGGAATGCTCACAAGCTGCAGGAGCTCACCGCCATGTTCCGTGGCGTGTGTCAGCCAGTCTCCATGAAAGCCGTAGGCTTCGAGGGCGACATTGACGAAAACGGCTCCACCTTTGAGGAAAACGCCCGCATCAAGGCGGAATGCGTCATGAAGGAGACCGGTCTGCCCGTTCTGGCGGACGACAGCGGCCTTTCCGTGGACGCGCTGGGCGGCGCGCCGGGCATCTACAGCGCCCGCTATGCCGGGGAGCACGGCAACGACCGGGCCAACAACGAGCTGCTGCTTCAAAACATGGACGGCGTTGCCGACCGCGCCTGCCGCTTCGTCTGCGCCATGGCGCTGGCCCTGCCCGGGCAGGAGACCCGCGTCGTCCGGGGCGAGTGCGAGGGCCGGCTGCTCACCGCGCTGGAGGGCGAGGGCGGCTTCGGCTACGATCCCCTGTTCCTCTACGAGAGCGGCAAAACCTTCGCCCAGATGTCCCCCGAGGAAAAAAACCGGGTCAGCCACCGCTTCCACGCCGTCGAAAAAATGCGGGAAGTTCTCCGGGAGCTGTTCTGATTTTTTCCGTCCTTCCCATTCCATCCCGAAAGGAAGCGCTGCTTTTTTCTTATGAAGCGTGTCATTGTGGTTTCCGACTCCCACGGCATGGAGGATCGTCTGCGGGAAATTCTTCTCCGGGCTTTTTCCTTGGGCCCGGTGGATGTGATCGTCTTTCTGGGGGACGGGCTGGCCGAGTGGGAGCGGGTCTCTCAGGAGTTTCTCTACGGCAGGCCTTCCCTGCGGCTTTACGCGGTCAAGGGCAACAACGATTACGGCTGGGACGCGCCCCTTACGCAGGTGATCGCCGTGGGCAAGGCGAAGCTCCTGCTCTGCCACGGCCACACCTTCCACGTGAAGAACGGCCTCTATCATCTGGAGTTTGAAGCCGCCGATCAGGACGTTCAGGCCGCCTTATTCGGCCACACCCATTTAGGCCATCTGGAATATGCCAACGGCTGTCTATTCCTGAACCCGGGCGCAGTCTGCAACTACGGCCCCAATCTTCCCGTCTATGCCGAGCTTCTCGTCTCCGACGACGGTTCAGTCCATGCATCTCTACAGCAGGGCTAAAGCCCTGCACCCACTTCTGCGCGCATAGCGCGCAGAGGCGTAGTGGGACATGCGGCTTGGCCGGGGTTTTACCGCCGTGGCACAACGAGTGCCACGGCTCGCCGGTCTGGTCGAGCAAAATTGCCGCTTGGCCTCCAAATGCCGCCGTTTCCCTGCCAAAATTGCCCTGCTTGTAAAAACACTGCCACATTTTCCCGTTCTCATGCGTCTTATAAGGGGCGCAATTGTCGATTTTCGTCAGGCTTTCCATCAGAATCGAGGTTTTGCTCATGAGTCCTTTCATTTATCTGGACAACGCCGCCACCACGGCGATCAGGCCGGAAGTCCTTTCCAAAATGCTGCCCTTCTTCACGGAAAAGGCGGGCAATCCCAGTTCCATCCACTCCGCCGGGCGGGAGACCCGCAAGGCGGTGGAGAACGCCCGGCGGCAGGTGGCCGCGGCGCTTCATGCCGAGGCCCGGGAAATTTACTTCACCGCTGGGGGCAGCGAAAGCGACAACTGGGCCATCCGCTGCGCTGCAGCAGAGACGGGCAAAAAGCACGTCATTACCTCCGCCGTCGAGCATCACGCAGTGCTGCACAGCTGCCGCGCGCTGGAACGAGAGGGCTTCCGCGTCACCTATCTGCCGGTGGACGAAAACGGTCTGATTTCCCCGGACGACGTCCGCCGGGCGCTGACGGACGATACGGCCCTGATCTCCATCATGGCCGCCAATAACGAGGTCGGCACGCTGGAACCCATCCGGGAGATCGGCCGGATCGCCCGGGAGGCGGGCGTGCTGTTCCACACGGACGCAGTGCAGGCCGCCGGAGTCGTTCCCATCGACGTAAACGACTGGAACGCAGATCTGCTTTCCCTCTCCGGCCACAAGTTTCACGGCCCCAAGGGCGTGGGCGCGCTGTACATCCGCAAAGGGACGCGCATCCACAATCTCATCGAGGGCGGCGCGCAGGAACGGGGGCTTCGGGCGGGCACGGAAAACGTGCCCGGCATTGTAGGCATGGGCGAGGCTCTGTCGCTGGCCGCCGCCGAGCTGCCCGAGTACGCCTCCCGCGTTACCGCGCTTCGCGAACGGCTGATTCAGGGGCTCCTTTCCGCCGTGCCTGACGCCCGGCTGAACGGCCATCCCGCTCTTCGCCTTCCCGGCAACGTCAATCTGTCCTTCCCCGGGGTGGAGGGCGAAAGCCTGCTCATGCGGCTGGACTTGGCCGGCATCGCCTGTTCCAGCGGTTCCGCCTGCACCAGCGGCAGCCTGGAGCCCAGCCACGTGCTGTCCGCCATGGGCCTTTCGCCCGATACGGCCCGCAGCAGCGTGCGCTTCTCTCTGGGCCGGGACAACACCGCCGAGGAGATCGACCGGGTGCTGGCCGTCCTGCCCCCCATTGTCGAAGACCTGCGGGCGCACCTGCGCTCCTGACTCTATCCCTTCCGTTTGTTAAAGAAAGGAATCTCTATGCCGGATATTCATGGAAACATCGAGGGCATCCGCAAAAGCGTTCTGGACGAAATGAAGACCCTGTACGACCTCCAGCTGGAGCCGGACGTTTTTCTCCCGCAGGAAGTGCTGTCCGCCCTGTGCGGCTGGTCTGCCTCCTTCAACCGGGAGGTGGCCCTGTACGTCACCCGTTACGGCGAGATCGCCGATATTTTCATCGGCCGGGCGGACGCCATCGACCTGCCCGACCTGCGCCTTCGCCGCAGCCAGCGGCGCTTGAGCATGATCCGCTGCATCCACACCCACCCCAGCGCCACGGGTCAGCTGAGCGACGTTGACCTGAGTGCCCTTCTGTCCATGCGTTTTGACGCCATGTGCGCCGTGGGCGTGAACGCGGAGGGCCAGCCTACCAGCACCCAGTGCGCGTTTCTGGATCAGCATGCCTCCGCCGGGTATGTGCTGACGGAGCTGCTGCCCGCCCGCCGCCTGCCCCAGCAGGACTGGCTGGATCATATCCAGCAGGCCGACGCGGCCTATCTGGCCGAGGAGGAAAAACTGCAAAAAGATCATGAGCGGGCGGTCCTGGTAGGCATTGAAAGCGAGGAATCGCTGGACGAACTGGAGGAACTGGCCAAGACCGCCGGAGCCGAAACCGTGCTGCGGGTGCTGCAGAAGCGCCCTTCCCCCGATACCGCCTTCTGCATCGGCAAGGGCAAGGCCGAGGAGCTTTCCCTTCGCTGTCAGGCCGTTCAGGCCGATCTGGTCATCTTTGACGAAGTCCTCTCCGGGGTCATGCAGAAAAATCTGGAAGAAGTGCTTCACATCAAAGTGGTGGATCGCACCGCGCTGATTCTGGATATCTTCGCCGCCCGGGCTTCCACCCGGGAGGGCAAGCTGCAGGTGGAAATGGCCCAGCTGAAATACCGCAGCCAGCGTCTACTGGGGCAGGGGCTGGTGCTGAGCCGTCTGGCCGGCGGCATCGGCACCCGGGGCCCCGGCGAAAGCAAGCTGGAGGTCAACCGCCGCCGCATTCGGGAACGGCTCACCGACCTGCGCCGGGAGCTGGACGAAATGGAGAAGCAGCGCACCCTCCGCCGCCAGAGCCGGGAAAAAGGCGGCGTGCCGGTGGTGGCGCTGGTGGGCTATACCAACGCGGGCAAATCCACCCTGTTCAACCGCCTGACCGGCGCGGACGTATACGTGCAGGATCAGCTGTTCGCCACGCTGGACAGCGTCAGCCGCCCCGTGAACCTTCCCCACGGCACCAAAGCCCTGCTGGTGGATACCGTTGGCTTTATCCGCAAGCTGCCCCACGAAGTGGTGGAGGCCTTCCATGCCACGCTGGAAGAAGCCCGGCTGGCCGACGTGCTGGTGCTGGTGTCCGACGGGGCCGACCCCCAGCTGCTGGCCCGCCGCCATACCGTGGGTCAGGTGCTGGACAGTCTGGGCGCTACGGAGGCCCCCCGCATCGACGCGCTGAACAAATGCGACCTGCTCTCTCCCTCCGCCGACGTGCTGCCCGGCGCGCTGCCCATCAGCGCCGCTACGGGTCAGGGGCTGGACGAGCTGCTGACCGCCGTCGAGGACGCGCTGGACGCGGGCACGGAGGAAGTCTCCCTGCTGGTTCCCTTCGCCCGTTACGCCCTGACGGACAAGCTGCGCCGCCTTGGCAGCGTCCTTTCGCAGGAACACACCGCCGAGGGCGTGGTGCTGCGCTGGCGGGCCGAAAAGGCAAATGTGGATTACGCCCTCCGGGAAGGGGCTGTACTCCTTGAAACAGAAAGAAAATAGTTGCTATATTATTACAAAAATGATACAATAATTATAGTGTGTCCCTGTTTCCCGGTGGCTCTTTCCCGGGGCTGCCGAAGAAAGCACAGACAAAATTTTCGTTTCCAGTTAGAAAGGGTGTGAGGAATCGTGGTGCTGGGAAAAATGCTTTCCATCGTCCTGACCGGCGCAGCGCTGCTTTCCGGAAGCAAAAATGCCGCCCTGCCTGAAAAAGATATCGACGGCACCATTTTTCTGGTCAATCGCCAGCACGTCATCAGTGAGCAGTACGTCCCCGAACCCCTGCGCAAAACGCAGGTTCACGGCATGTCCCAAAGCATGCGGGAGGACGCGGCTGCGGCACTGGAGGAGCTGTTTCAGGCGGCTCAGTCCGAGGGCGTCAAGCTGTCCAGCGTGTCCGGCTACCGCAGCTATTCCAAGCAGTCCGTGCTGTATACCCGCAAGGTGAACCGCACCGGCAGCGAAACGGAGGCCGACAAGCTGGTGGCCCGTCCGGGGGCCAGCGAACACCAGCTGGGGCTGGCCATGGATCTGGCCACCCGCAACAGTTCGACCCTGTCCGAAAAATTCGGCTCCACTCCCGAAGGCCAATGGGTGTACGCCAACTGCCAGCGGTTCGGGTTCATCGTCCGCTATCTGAAGGGCTACGAGGACGTGACCGGCTACAGCTACGAGCCGTGGCACATCCGCTACGTAGGCCCGGAGCACGCCGAGGCCATCGCCGCCTCCGGCCTTCCGTTTGAAACGTATCTTTCCGGCTGGAAGCTGGAACTTTATGATTATCTGCTTCATCATGCTATGAACTGAGGTGCTCCCATGAGGAATTTCCGCCGCGTTTTGCTGGTCTGTCTCCTGTGCCTGATGCTGCTCCCCGTTTCCGCCCTCTGTGAAGACGGCGTAGCCATGGGCGGCTCGGAGGTGAAAGAGCCGGAGGTCCGCTGGACCTACGGCGTTTCGCTGACGGCCCTGCAGTCCCCCTATCTCATTCTGGTCAACGAGCAGAACCCGCTGGATAAGACCTTCGAGCCCTCCCCTCTGGTGAAGATGACCAGCGTCAAGCGGGCCACCTCCGCCACCATCTACCTGCAGGAAGCCTGCGCCAAGGCGATCGAGGAAATGTTCGCCGCCGCGCTGGAGGTGCAGGAATACACCTACACCACCGTTAATTCCAAGGGCGAGGAAACAGAGCACACCGCCAGCTATCCCAACGGCATGGTGCTCATGCTCAAGAGCGGCTACCGCAAGTACGGCACGCAGGCCACCATCTATCAGAACTATCTGGCCCGCAACAACGGCGTGGACGACGGCTATGTCAACAAGCCCGGCGCCAGCGAGCACCAGAGCGGGCTGTGCTGCGACATCCTCAACCGGGACTACGCCACCCGGGAATATATGACGCAGGATTTCAAATACACCCCCGAAGCCCAGTGGATGAAGGAAAACTGCGCCCAGTTCGGCCTGATCCTCCGCTACACTGAGGACGGCGAAGCAGCCACCGGCATCAAATTCGAGCCTTGGCACTTCCGCTATGTGGGGCAGGAAGCCGCCGGTTACATCAGCTCCACCGGCATGTCGCTGGAGGCCTTCACCGAGGAATGGCAGGCGGCGCTGGCGGATTTCGAGGCCCGGGGCGGCGATATCAAAGCCCAGCTGGCCTACGAAGAAAGCACCAAAAACGCCCCGCCCGCCAGCTATGTGCTGGACGAGACCGGCGAGGACGGCGACGCGGAGATTTCTCTGGTTTTCTGATGAACAAAGGACGCGAGGGAACTTGAAATGGGCAAAATGATTGCGATTACCAACCAAAAGGGAGGCGTGGGCAAAACCACCACCGCCATCAACCTGACCGCCTGTCTGGCGGACGCGGGCAAAAAGGTCCTTCTGGTGGATCTGGATCCTCAGGGCAACTCCACCAGCGGTCTGGGTCTGCAGGCAGGTTCCACCTCGATCTACGAGGTGCTGATGGGTCGTGCGCCGGTCAACGCCTGCCTGAAGCACACCGCCGTCAAGGGATTGGACGTGCTGCCCGCCGACATCCGTCTGGCCGGCGCCGAGCTGGAGCTGGTGGATCTGGATCAGCGGGAATATCGGCTCAAGAGCGTCCTCATGGGGCTGGAACGCAATTACGATTTCGTCTTTGTGGACTGCCCGCCGTCCCTGAGCCTCCTTACCCTCAACGCCCTCACCGCCTGCCAGCGGGTGCTCATCCCCATCCAGTGCGAGTATTACGCGCTGGAAGGCGTATCCAGCCTGATGAACACCATCAGCCGGGTAAAGCATACCTTCAATCCCTCCCTGGAGATCGAGGGCGTGCTTTTGACCATGCTGGACGGGCGCACCAATTTGAGCCTGCAGGTGGTGGAATCCGTCAAGAAGCATTTCCGGGATAAGGTCTTTTCCGTGGCCATCCCCCGCAACGTGCGTCTGGGCGAAGCCCCCAGCCACGGCGTTCCCATTCATCTTTACGATCCCCGCAGTCAGGGCGCGGAAAGCTACCGCCAGCTGGCGCAGGAGATCATCCGCCGCAATCGGTAAGGATTGCCGGCCGCAAAGGAGTCTGTGAAAACCATGAAGCGTTCCGGATTGGGACGGGGACTGGACGTCCTGCTGCCCCAGAATGACGAGCTTTTTCAAACCGTGGTGCAGGAGATCGCCATTGACGACATCGACCCCAACACCGCCCAGCCCCGTAAGGATTTCGATAAGGAAGCGCTGGAACAGCTGGCGGAAAGCATCCGCTCGGCAGGCGTTCTCTCCCCCATTCTGGTGGTGCAGGACGGAATGCGCTACCGCATCGTAGCCGGCGAACGCCGTTACCGGGCTTCCCGGCTGGCGGGGCTTTCCACCGTTCCCTGCATCGTCCGCGACCTGACCAACGAGCAGCAGATGGAGGCCGCCCTGATCGAAAACCTTCAGCGGCAGGATCTAAACCCCATCGAAGAAGCCTCCGCCATTCGTTCCCTGATGGACGAATGCGGCTACACGCAGGAGCAGGCCGCCCAAAAGCTGGGCAAGAGCCGTCCCGCCATCGCAAACACCCTGCGCCTTCTCACCCTGCCCAAGCAGGTGCTGACGCTGGTGCAGTCCGGCGAACTCAGTGCGGGCCACGCCCGGGTACTGGCGGGGCTGGACTCCGCCGAGCAGCAGATCGCGTTGGCCCGGCGCTGCGTATCAGAATCCCTTTCCGTGCGCAAACTGGAAGAGCTTGCCAGGGAAGAACCCGCAGCCCCGGCGGCGAAGAAATCCGCCGCTCCCCGCCCCCTGACCCCCGAGCTTCACACCCTGCAGGATACCATGCGGCAGGCGTTGGGGCTCAAGACTGTGCTGACCGGCAACGAGAAAAAGGGCAAGATCACCCTTTCCTATAACAGCTCCGAAGAATTGGAGCATCTCTACGAGGTCGTCGGACGGCTGACCGAGTAAGGCAAATTGCCAGCGAGGTGAATGCAAATGCGTATCAATCCCAACAAGAAGGTTCACAAGCTCAAGCGCGATCCCTACAAGGTGCTGGCGAAGCTGGCCCTGATCCTTGCCGTATGCGTGGTGGCAGGCGTGGGGATTTTCTACCTGTGCTCCAAGGCCGTGGAGCGGGATTATGTCATCAAGCGCGACCAGATCGACCAGATGAACGAGGAAAACGAGGTGGAGTTCAACACCCGGCTCAACGAGCTTCGGGCGGGCGCCAACAGCGCTTTCAGCGATCCCATCTCCGGCGATACCGTCGACGAGAACCTCCCTTCGTGGGAAAAGACGCTGGACGGCAAGGTCTGGCGCGTGGAGGACGAGGGCAAGACCGGTCTGGAAAACGTCTCCACCGTCACCATGAGCCGCTCCGAGCTGCTGCAGGGCGGGCTGGCGCTCATCAACCCGTGGCACAGCGTGCCATCCGACTACAGCTATGAAGGGCTGATCAGCGTCGGCTCCACCAGCGGCTACAAGATCCCCGTCACCGACAACACGGTGCAGCTCTTCCCCGCCGCCTACGAGGGGCTTCTGTCCCTCATCAACCGCTGTACCGAAGCAGGCTACGACAGCTACATCGTCCGTCAGGGCTACCGCAGCAACGAGGAGCAGACCAAGCTTTTCGAGGACGCCATGCAGCGTCTCAGCAGCCAGTATTCCGGCGACATCCTGATCGAGCAGACTAAGAAGGACGTCAACTACCCCGGCACCAGCGAATATCAGTCCGGCTTTGCGTTCCAGATGGGCCTTTATAACCGGGATGCGGCCATCGCCAACACGCTGGGCAAATTCTCCGAGGACAAGCGCGGCCAGTATTTCATTGAAAACTGCTGGAAGGACGGCATCGTCTTCCGCTTCCCGGTGGACGGCTTCCCCCGCTCCGACTGGGAAAGCAAGACCTACAAGACCGGCATCAGCGCCAAGCTGCTGCTGTTCCGCTATGTGGGCAACGCTCATGCCGCCGTTATGCGCACCATGGACTACTGTTTGGAAGAATATCTGGAGTTTCTGATCGCCCATCCTCACATCACCGTGTATGAGGACGGCGCGCTGCGGTACGAGATCTACCGTATCTCCGGGGCGGACGGCGACTCCTTCACCCTGCCGGTGCCCAACCCGGCCAGCAGCTATCAGGCCAGTCTGGACAATCTGGGCGGCGTGGTGCTGGCCTACACCTACAACTGAGCATTTTTTGCAACGCGAAAGCTGATCCATGGAATTAACAGAATCCCTTAAAAAATGGTTTGGCCACGACTCCTTTCGGGAGGGCCAGGAAGACCTGATTCGGGCGCTGATGAGCGGACGGGACATTCTCGGGGTCATGCCCACGGGAGCGGGCAAATCCGTCTGCTATCAGCTGCCCGCTTTGCTGTTTCCGGGTATCACGCTGGTGGTATCGCCCCTGATCGCCCTGATGAAGGATCAGGTCATGGCGCTAAAGCAAAGCGGCGTGGCGGCGGCCTACATCAATTCCAGCCTGACCCCCGGCCAGCAGCAGGAGGCCATCCGCCGTGCGAAAAACGGCGCGTACAAGATCATCTACGTGGCTCCCGAGCGCCTGCAGACTCCTGCTTTTCTGGATTTTGCCACCCATGCGCCCATTTCTCTGCTAGCGGTGGACGAAGCCCACTGCGTTTCCCAGTGGGGGCAGGACTTTCGCCCCAGCTATCTCAAGGTGCCGGATTTCGTCCGTGCTCTGCCCCACCGTCCCCCGGTGGCGGCCTTTACAGCCACCGCTACCCAGCAGGTACGCCGGGACATGATCCGCCTTTTGGAACTGGATCATCCCTACACATTGATCACGGGCTACGACCGCCCCAACCTGCGCTTCGTTTCGGTCAAGCCCACCAGCAAGCCGGGCTATCTGCTCCGCTATCTGGAAGAAGCCGATCCGGACGCCTGCGGCATCGTCTACTGCTCCACCCGGAAAAACGTGGAGGACGTATGCGAACGTCTCCGGCAGGGCGGTTTTTCCGCCACCCGTTATCACGCCGGGCTGACGGACGAGGAGCGCCGCCGCAATCAGGACGATTTCAAGTTTGACCGTGCCCGGATCATGGTGGCCACCAACGCTTTTGGCATGGGCATTGACAAGGCGGACGTGCGTTTTGTCATTCATTACAATATGCCCCGGGATCTGGAAAGCTACTATCAGGAGGCGGGCCGTGCCGGGCGGGACGGCGATCCGGCGGACTGTCTGCTGCTCTACAGCGGTCAGGACGTGATCACCGCCCGTTGGATGATCGAGCATTCCGACGACAACCCGGAGCTGGACGCAGACGAGCGGGCCGAGCTGCAGCGCCGGGATCTGGAACGGCTGAAGCAGATGACCTTCTATGCCACCAGCAAGCGATGTCTGCGGGCCTTTCTCCTGCGCTATTTTGGGGAGGAAGCGCCGGACGACTGCGGCAGCTGTTCCGTCTGCGAAGAGCTGCCCTTCGAGGTAGACACGGGCAGGGGCCGTCTCTACGGCGTGCCCGCCAAAGAAGCCCGGCAGGAACGCAAACGCCGTCAGGAGTCGCTCCCCTTCACCGGCTGGGAAGCCGCCCAATACGAGAACCTACGCACCCTCCGCGCCCTGCTGGCCGCCCACTTCCATCTGCCCGTCTACATGATCTTCTCCGACGCTTCCCTCCGAGACATGGTGCAGAAGCGCCCCAAGACCGAGGACGAATTTCTGGAGGTCTCCGGCGTGGGTCAGGCCAAGCTGGAGCGCTACGGCTCCTACTTCCTCGCCGTCCTCCGCGATGGCAAAGAGCCCAACTCCCTCCTGCAGGGGGGCTGAGCCCCTTTCGGACTGCGCGCTATGCGCGCAGGGGCGTAGGGGGGTATGCGGCTTGGCCGGGGTTTTACCGCCGTGGCACGACAGGCGCCACGGCTCGCGCAAGGGGCAGTGCCCCTTGACCCCGGACTGCGCGCTATGCGCGCAG
>ERZ773139.2562-NODE-2562-length-17983-cov-3.426763_pt1 | contig 17983 bp, 14 predicted proteins | sample MGYA00580854_ERZ773139 | MGnify/ENA primary metagenome ERZ773139 (study PRJEB29015, sample SAMEA2737809) | human gut metagenome | biome: human gut; feature: human-associated habitat; material: faeces | place: China | collected 2012 ...
AGACACGGGAGTTAGTGGCTTTAAATTATCTAAGACTGATGTGGTTTTTACAGCATCGGAATTTTTGGAATTATGTTCTTATTTGAATGTGTCACCGGAATCGTTTAAATAACATTATAAAAACAGGGGAAGAAATATTGCTTAAATATATATGCACGAAAGACAACATTAGAACAAAGAGTAGTGTTTGTCCGGTTTGTGGGGATAGAACAGAACTTGAAAAATCAGATATATACTGGTGTGAAAACTGCAAAGTTCCATTGTATGACAAAACATGTGAGTGTTGTGGTAGCAAGGGCAGAAGAATTACAACTGATATAAGACCAGTATTTCCTGAAGAAAGACTTTTATTGGAAATATTATTGGATAAAGAAATAGGAACATACGACAATTCATCAGTGTGGAATTGTGCAGGTAATAAATATTTAATAGATGGGGAACGAATTAAATTTTCCGTAAAAGATTTAAAAGAAAAAGATGCAGATAAGGTCAGAGAACAATATGAAAAGTTTGCTGATGCAATTTCTTATGACAGCTTTAATCAATATATGGACAAGTTTGTTTTTGCCAACAAAAGCAGATACGAATACATTGTGAAAGAAGCTGTTGATTATATTAAGGAGTCAACAGAGAACTACACAACAAAAGATATGTTTGTATCTTTTTCAGGGGGAAAAGATTCTACAGTAACCTCCAGTCTTGTTATGAGAGCTTTAAGTGAACCGAAAGTATTACATATTTTTGGCGACACAACTTTAGAATTTCCGGAAACAATAGAATATGTAAAAAGGTTCAAAAAAGAAAATCCATATACACCGGTAGTGTCTTCAAAAAACAAGGACAAGGATTTTCAGGAACTGTGTAAGTTAGTAGGACCACCAAGCAGAGTTATGAGATGGTGTTGCACCATTTTTAAAACAGGTTCAATCCAAAGAAAAATAAAATCTTTATTTAGAAATAAGGACAAAATAATCACATTCTATGGAATTAGAAGAAGTGAGTCGGCAAGTAGAAATAAATATGAAAGAGAAACAGAGGGAGCAAAGATTACCAAACAGATAACAATATCGCCAATTATTGATTGGATGGATTTTGACATTTGGCTTTATTTGCTTACTACAAAAACAGATTTTAACAGAGCATACAGATTAGGCTATGCAAGAGTTGGGTGCTGGTGCTGTCCTAATAATAGTGGCTGGTCTGAATTTTTATCAAAAATACATATGCCATTACAATCAGAACAGTTTAGAAATTTGCTAATTGATTTCGCAAAAGGCATAGGGAAACCTGATCCGGAAGTTTATGTAGATGAGGGTAAGTGGAAAGCAAGACAAGGTGGAAATGGTGTTGAATATGCCAAGAAAACAGCAGTTGAATTTACACCTTGTGCATTGGAAGAAAATGCCTTCAATTATCAGCTACAAAGACCTATTACAGAAGAACTTTATGAACTGTTTAAACCTTTTGGATATTTAAATTTTCAATTGGGAAATAAAAGACTTGGAGAAGTTTATGTTTTAAGAAAAAACGGAAATATGGTGTTGAAATTACAGGGGAGAATTGGAAGTAATAACCTAAAAGTAACAATACTCGACCATAAAATTGACGGAGCAAAAAACATAAATGCTGCTGAGGATAAAATCAAATGTCAGTTGACAAAGTATCAAATGTGTATGGGTTGCAGGGCGTGTGAAAGTATTTGCAAACATAATGCAATTTTAATTAAAGAAGACAAAGAGGGCAATTTATCTTATAGCATTTTAGACGACAAGTGTGTAAGGTGTGCAGAATGTGTAAATCATTATACGGCAGGATGCTATATGAGAAAAGTTTTAGTAACGAAAAAAGGATAAATTATGGCAATCAAATTAAAAGGACATGAAACATTTGGCCTTAGAGAAGGCTGGTTAAGTAAAGGATTAAAGGAAATAAGCAATAATCCAAAAGTTTTTACACAAAATTATGGAGCCGATGCATTAGGTGTTGGAAGCAACATGGCAAAGGCTATCAGATATTGGCTAAAAGCAGGTGGATTTACTAAAGACAAACCAAAAGAAGGAACAGTGCTTACGCCTATTGGTGAGCTTATATTGAAAAAAGATGAGTATTTAGAAGAAACTTTTCCTTTGTGGATTTTCCACATTAATTTGGCATGGAGTAGTGACAAGGCAACAAGCTGGTATTTATTTTTTAATGAAATAAAGCTTGAAGAATTTACAAGAGAAGAATTGACGGAACAGTTGTACAACAAATTAGTGGTTATGACTGACAAAATATCAGAACGTTCATTGAGAGATGATATTACAGTTCTTTTAAACATGTACACAAAGGAAAGAGTTGAAAAATATGATCCGGAAGAAAAGAAAATCTCACCTTTCATTAAGTTAGGGTTACTGAAAAAAGATGGAAATAAATATATAAAAACTCAGCCTTTAAAAGAAAATTTGAATGAGTATGTTGTTATGTATGCAATGGAAAAATATTTTGAATACAAAAAAACAGATAGCATCTCTATTGAGGAATTACTTAACGGAACATTTTCACCGGGAAAAATTCTGAACCTCAAGAGAGTGCTTTTGAATGAATACATAGACAAACTTGCGGAACAAAATTATTTAACAGTAAACAGAACAGCAGGACTTGACATGGTTTACTTAGGAAAACAGACAGAAAAAAACATAATTGTAAAAAAATACGAAAGTCCTGTAGAAATAATCAAAGGATATTACGAAAACAAAGCTTAGGAGAATATGATGAGTAGGTTAAAAGACTTCATTAACATAGACAAAAGATTTCAAAATTCAATAAATTTACAATTGGACATACAGAACAAAAATAAGGTTGATGGTTACATACCTACCAGATCTTCAATAAATATTTTAGACGGATTTTTAGAAAACGTTTTAGAAAACAAAGACAACGCAAATGTTTTAATTGGACCTTATGGAAAAGGGAAATCTCATTTACTTTTAGTTTTGCTTGCTATTTTGTCAGACAAAACAGGTGAAAATACTAAAAATATTGTAGCGAAAATAAGTGAAGTATCAGATAACACAGGTAATAAAGCAAAGACTTTCATAGAGAATCAAAGACCACTTTTACCGGTAATAATTTCAGGCACAGATAGAGATTTAAACCACGGTTTTATTGCAGGTTTGGTGGATTCTCTCAAGAGAAATAATTTAATGGATATTGCACCTGACAGTTATTACGGAAAAGCTGTTGAAACAATTGATACTTGGAAAAAGGACTATCCTGATACATTTGAAAAATTAAAAGAATTGTTAAAAAAGGATTCTATAAGTGTTTCTGAATTTGAAATGGAACTTTCCAAAATGAACAGACATTCATTAGAAAAGTTCAAGGAAATATATCCACGCCTTACATCAGGCAGTATGTTTAGCCCTATGGTGGAAAGCAACAGTATGACTTTGTACAGGGAAGTAAGCAATTCTTTAAGTAAAAAAGGCTACGGTGGAATATATATTATATTTGATGAGTTTAGCAAGTACATAGAAGGCCATGAAAAAGAAACTTTTGCATACGATATGAAAATACTTCAGGACATGTGTGAGCTTGCAAGTAATTCAAAAGAGCAGCAGATTCATATTACATTTGTTGCCCACAAAAGTATAAAAGAGTACGGAAGTGCCCTGCCAAGTGAAATGATTAATGCTTTTACAGGTGTTGAGGGACGTTTAAAGGAAATCAGATTCCTTGTATCAGCACAAAACAATTTTGAAATAATAAAGCACGCTATTAACAAAACAGATGAAGGTTTTAAAGATTTTATTTACAACAATGATGTTAATAATGAAATTATAGAACAGTCATATAAAATACCTTGTTTTGAAAGTATGTTTACCGAAAAAGACTATAAGGAAATTGTAGCAGAGGGTTGTTTTCCAATGCTTCCTTTAACAGCCTACAGTCTCCTTAACATAAGCGAAAAAGTTGCACAGAATGAGAGAAGTATTTTTACATTTATTGCAAATGAGGAAAAAGGAACAGTTATAACTGCCATTGAAGAAGGACGTGAAGATTTAATTGCAGTTGATATGGTATATGACTACTTTGAAAATTTATTTAGAGATAATGTAAGCTTAACTAATATACATAATGAGTGGTTAAAGGCAGATTATGCAATAACTAAGGCAGAATCCCTAGCAGAAGAAAAAGTTATTAAGGCACTTGCAATACTTCACATGATTAATAAACAGGAAGAATTACCTGTTAAGAAAAAAGAAATCTGGTTGGCTTCAGGTTTAGATGAAAGAGATTTTAGTGAAACTTTACTGAAATTAGAAGAAAAAGAAATTATCAGTTATAGAAGTAAGTTAGGCGTTTATGCCTTTAAAAATAATGTAGGTGTAAATCTTGAAAAAGAGATAAATGAGCAGATTCAGAAGCAACCACTTAGCCTTAAATGGGGTGAAGAATTTACAAGATTATCAGATTTGGAATACGAACTTCCTAAAAAATATAATCAGGAATATACAATGACACGTTATTTTAAGTACGTGTATATGACACCTGAACAGTTTTTGAATGTGAAGAATTCAAAGTATCTTTTTGAAACTTATAGTGGGGATGGCCTGATAGTTTGTCTCATAGTGTTAAATAGTGCCGATGAAATGTTAATAAATGCACATGTTCGCAAGTTAAATGATGAAAGGTTAGTGGTAGTTTGTCCAAAAATCAATTTTGAGAGACAACAACACATTCGAAAAATTATAGCCATAGAGAAATTATTAAACGACAAAGACTTTTTAGAGGAAAACAAAGTTATTGAACAGGAATTGAAGATTTACAAAGAAGATTTGCTTTTTGAAATTAACGGAGAGTTTGAGCAGATTTATATGCCTGAAAATCATAAATGTTCTGTTTATAACAGCGAAGAAGATGAGGCTTTGACTTTTGAAACTAATAGTAGCTTTAATAGATTTCTAAGTAATATTTGTCTTCATTATTTTGAACATGCACCAAAAATAAATAATGAATTAATAAACAGACAAAATATATCGGCTCAGGTAAAAAAAGCAAGAGGAATCATTGTGGATACAATTCTTGGTGAAGGAGATTTTGCAAAATATGAAAATGGTACAAGTCAGGAGGCTACAATTTTCAGAGCAACATTGCTTCACACAGGTATAATTGAAAATTCCAATTTGGATGATGGCTGTAAGAGAATTATAAAAGAAATTAGAAAGTTTATTGAAAGATGCGGTGGCAGAAAAGTTTCTTTTGATGTTCTATATAGTAAATTAATGGGAAAAAAACTTGGTGCAAGAAAAGGAATTATACCGATTTTTATTGCAAGAGAAATTATAAATCTTCACGATACGCCAATTGTTTATCTTGAAGATACGGAAGTAGAAATTACAAGTGAAATACTTAACAACATAAATGAAAAAGCAGAGAATTATTATTTATATGTTGAAAAAGAAAGTATTCAAAAAGAAAAGTATCTATTTACTTTGGAGAAGGAATTTTTAACAGAGGAGTTAAGGAAAAACGGGCAGTCAAAGACAAAAAGACTTAGCAATATTGTAAAAGGAATTCAAAGATGGTACAGATCCTTAGATCAATATTCTTTAACTTTTACAAAGCAGTTGTTTGATGAAAGTCAGAATCATTATTTAAATGAAGAACTTTTTGAACAAATGTGTAGTTTTAGAAGAATCTTCAAAGGTGTGGACTTAAATCCACGAGAAGTGCTTTTTGAAAAGATTCCACTGGCTTTCACAGCAGATGACAGTGAAGAGTGTAATTACAAAACTACAATGGAAAGTCTTGTAATTATAAAAGATTATTTAAATCACAACTTGGATAATGTAAAAGTAAAAACAGCAGCAGACATAAAGAAATTATTTGGACAAAAAGAAACTGACAGCCTAAATGCTACATTAAAGGACTGGTATGACAGACAAAGCAAGAAAGCAAAGTCACATGTTTTTGCAGAGAATGTAACAACTTTTATGTCATATATTGAGAAGTTAAATACTAACGATGAAAAAGAGATTGTTGCCAGACTTTGCAAAATAGTTTCAGGAATTTACATAAATGACTGGAAAAATGATTCTTACCACAATTTTATGAAAGAGCTTGAAAGCATAAAAAATAAAATTGAACAGATTAAGGAATCAGACAGTAATGACAATGGTGAGAATAAAATTGTTATTCAAACAGGAAATAAAAAAATTGAGAAGTTTTTTGATGAAGTTGAAGATGACAGCACAAGTTATTTTTTTAAAAATGCAATAGATGAGGCAATGGAAGAATTTGGGGACACATTGGAACTTAATCAGAAGATTTCGGTTTTAATGAAAGCAATAGAAAATTTAATTGAAAAATAGGAAGAACAATGAAAAGTATTTATTTAGATAATGGGGCAACCACATATCCCAAGCCGGAAAGTGTCTATAAGGCAATGGATGATGTTTCAAGAAATCTTGCTGTAAATGCAGGGAGAGGTTCGTACAAACTTGCAAGAGAAGCTACGGAATTAATAGATGAAACAAGAGAAAAACTACTGAATTTGGTTAATGGAAAAGGACAGATGAATGTGGTTTTAACTCCGTCGGCTACAATCTCGGCAAATTTAATTATTCAGGGAATGGACTGGGAAAAAGGTGATGTGTGTTATGTGTCACCATATGAGCATAACGCTATTATGCGTCCGCTTCATTTAATGGAGGAAAAGTATCAGATTGAAATTGTACAATTGCCCTTAAATGATGATTTAACAATTGATTTGGAAAAAACTGAATATTTATTCGGAGTAAAAGAACCAAAGGCTGTGTTTATAACACAGGTAAGTAATGTTACAGGTTATATTTTACCTGTTGAAAAGTTAAGTGAGATTGCACAAAAGCATAATGGAAAAGTTATAGTAGACAGTTCACAGTCGTTAGGACTAATAAACATTAACTTAAATGAAAGCCCTGTAGATTACATGATTTTTGCCGGTCATAAAAATCTTTACGGACCTTTAGGAATAGGTGGATTTTTTATGAAAAAAGGGGAGAAATTGAAAACAGTTTTGGCTGGTGGAACAGGAAGTGATTCTTTAAATCTAAATATGCCTCAAAGCACACCCGGTATGTTTGAACCAGCAAGTCCTAACATTGTAGCAATCGCAGGTTTGAAAGCGGCAATTGAAGAAGCAGAGACAGATTATTGTTTGGAACATGAAAGAAAATTAGTAAATTACATTGTACAAAAAATAAGTAAAAACAAGAATATAGTTATTTATTTGCCACCTGATAATTTAAGAACAGGAATAATGGCATTTAACATAAATGGCTATAGTGCCTCAGATGTAGGTATGATACTTGATGAGGATTTTAACATAGCAGTAAGAACCGGTTATCACTGTGCACCGCTAATACATGAACACTTAAAGGACAAAAATTTTACAGGAGTAGTAAGAGCAAGTGTTAGTAGATTTACAACAATGGATGATGTAGAAGCGTTAGTGGATGCAGTGGTGGAGCTAAGTGAAAGTGTATAGAAAAGCAAAGGACAAGGGATGAGTTTTAAGGATATAAATATCAATTTTAATTATAGAAGTGACGAAAATGATATTACTAGAGATTTTTATATACCGGTTTTGTATGAAAGTAGAAAGTACAAAAGGGCAGTAGGATATTTTTCTACCAGTGCACTTTTAAAAATGTCTGTTGGACTGGTTGAAATGGAACGTAATAATGGAAATGTGCAGATAATTTGTTCTCCAAAACTTTCAAGAGAGGACATTGAAGCCATAAATAAGGGCTATGAATCCAGAGAAAAAATATTTAGTCACTGTTTAGAGTGTAGTTTAAGAGAACCATTAAATTATTTCGAGGAAGAGCGACTTAATATTGTAGCAACAATGATTGCAGAAGGCATGCTTGAATTGAAAATAGCTTTTATGGAAGATGAAAACGGAATTAATTTATACCACGAAAAAATAGGTGTTTTTGAAGATGAATTAGGAAACAAAATAGCATTTACAGGTTCGTCTAATGAAACCGAAAACGCATTAGAGTCGAATTTTGAATCAATATATGTTTTTTGTGATTGGAAAGAAAGTGAGAATTTTGTTGAAACTACAGAAGATAATTTTGACAGAATGTGGATGGATAGCACAAATAAATTAAAGATTATTCCATTTCCGGATGTTGTAATTGATAAGTTGATGCAATACAAAAAAGAAACAATAGACAGACAAATTGATGAAAAAGAATTTGGACTAAATAAAGAAGAAAGCACAAAAAAGATTTTCAAAATACCGGACAACGTTTCACTTCGAAATTATCAGGAAGAGGCTATTGAAAATTGGAAGAAACAAAATTGTAGAGGAATTTTTTCTATGTGTACAGGTTCGGGAAAATCTTTTACAGCCTTGGCGTGCATGGTAGAGCTTGCACAGGAAAAGAAAGAAAAATTGGCTACATTTATAGTTTGTCCATATATTCATTTGGTAGGCCAATGGGAAGAAGATGTTGTTGAATGGGGATGCATTCCCATAATTGCTCATTCGAAATCACTAGATAAAAACTGGAAAGAAAATTTAACTAAGGCATATAAACGATTTAAAAGAGACGGTAGACCTTTTATATGTATAACAACAAACGATACGTTTGCAGGTGATGAAATTCAAAATATTATAACAAGGTTTAATGAAGAGGAAAATGTACTATTAATTGTTGACGAAGCACATAATTTTGGCGCAAAAAGATTGTCACGTTTATTGCCTGAAAATGTGAATTATAGAATTGCATTATCGGCAACAATTGAAAGACATATGGATAAAAAGGGAACCGGTAAAATTTTTGATTATTTTGGGGATGAATGTGTTGTTTATGGTCTTGAACAGGCTATAAAAGAAGGCACTTTATGTCCTTATAATTATTATCCTATACTTGTTTATCTTGAAGAAGATGAACTGAATCAGTATATGGAATTAACAAAAAAGTTAAGCAGATTTATTGTGGAAGAAAACGGCAAAACAAAAATTTCTGAAGAAGGGCAATTGCTACTTTTTAAGAGAGCCAGACTATTAGCAGGAGCAAGAAACAAACGGTCGACTCTAAAAAAATATCTTGAAAAGTATCAGAGAGATGACAGCATATTGGTTTACTGTGGGGCAACATCAATGGAAGATGAAGAAACAGGTGAACTGGTAAGGCAAATTGATGGGATTACAGACATGATAAATCAGAAAATGGATATGCGTGCTCATAAATTTACGTCAGAAGAGAATTTAAAGGAAAGACAACAGATTAAAGAGTATTTCCAAAGTGGAATTTATCAGGTAATAACTGCAATTAAATGTTTAGATGAGGGTGTTAATATTCCGGGCATTAAAACTGCATTTATTATGAGTAGTTCCAGAAATCCGAAGGAATTTATACAAAGAAGAGGTAGGTTACTGCGAAAAAGCAGTAATAAAGAAATAGCAGAAATATATGACTTTATAACATTACCGAGAGATTTGAAAATGGTAGATTATGAGGATTTTGAAAAGGATAAGTCTATTGTAGTAGGAGAATTATTTAGAATAAATGAGTTTGGTACTTTAGCTAATAACAATATTATAGCTAAATCACAAATGACAGATATTATGAATGCATACAATGTGTATTTTGATATAGAAAACGAAATGAAGAAAATGGAGGACTACTATGACTAATGATTATGGAATTGACGAGAAGAAGTTTGACGAAATATTCAACAGAGTTCGAAGCATGGAATTGAGAAATGCGCGAAACAACGAAAAAAGCGACAAAAAAATGGTAGATGAAATTGCAAGCTACCTTTTAAAAATGGCAGGTTATGAGAAAGGGGGCAGACTATGAAAATAGAAAAAATAAGACTTTATAATTTTATGCGTTATAAAGGAGAAATGGAAATAAATTTTTCCTGCGATGATGAGAAAAATGTGACAGTTATATTAGGTGATAACACTTTTGGAAAGACAACCATAGCACAGGCTTTTAGATGGGGACTTTATGGAAGGGTTAAACCGACAAATTATACTGAAGACATTAAAGATATCGTTTTATTAAACAGAGAAGTCATCAGTGGTATGTCATATTCAAAAACAGAAACTGTACGTGTTGAAATTTTTGTTTGGGACAATGGAAAAAAATATGAAATTGTCAGAAGTCAGGAATTCAGAAAAAATACCAGTGATGAAAACAACTATAGTGTGAAACCGGAAAAAGCTAATTTGTTGGTTAGAATTGATGGTAAAGAACAAAAGTCTAAGCACTCAGATTATCAAAGTATTATTAATGAATTATTTCCAGAGAATCTGTCAGATTATCTGTTCTTTGACGGTGAAAGATGGAGTGCTTCAAATAGTAAGGCTGAAGACATAGAAAACTCAATTAATTTGATTTTAGGAATAAAGACTTTTGTAAAAATGATGGACCATTTAAAAGATGGTAGTGATGGCTATAAAACAAGTGTTATTTCCAAAATCCAAAGAAATTTAAAAACAACAACAGATGAAGAAAAAAGATTAAAAACAATAATTGTAGAGAAGAACAAGCAATTAGAAAGTAATAAAGAAAAAATAGATGAATTAAATAATGAACAACTTGTTGCTGAAAACGAGAAGGAACGTTTAAGAGAAATTCTGGATAATAACAAGAGAATGGAAGACTATCAAAATGAATTAAAGAACAAGAAGAGAATGTTGCAGTCAGAGAAAAATCATCTGCAAAATTATAACAGCGATATTGCAAAGATGTTAAGCAAGTCTGATAAGTTTTTTGCCAGTGAATTGTTATCTAGAATCGAGGAGATAATAGGTCAGGTAGATATAGAGGGAAAAGACATTCCGGGAGTTACATCAGATACAATTGACTGGTTGTTGGAAAACAAAATATGCTTGTGTGGAGAAAACTTAGTAGAGGGTGACGTGCATTACAATGCACTAAAAAAATTGCGTGAAGAAGTTTACCCTAACAAAATAGGTGGTCCGGCAAAAGCTTTAAAGGCCATACTAAAAGAATGGCAGGTTGAAACTGAAAACTATGTAAGTGATTTACATGAAAAAACAAAGGCATATGATAACACTGTGGATAAAATGGATAACATAGAGTTTGATGTTTCAAAATTAGAAACAAAAATTGATGAAAGATTAAACTTACAGAGTATTAGACAAAGTTATAATGATTATGCAAGAAAATTGGCAAATGCTAAATCTGAAATTGAAGTGTTAAAGAATAAAAATAAAACATTGGATTCAGATATTGAAAATTTAATGAAACAAATAGAAGCTATAACTAAACAGGATAAAGAAAATGCTATAAGATTAAGAGCTTTGGAATATGCGAAGGCTATGTATGAAAGAGCTGAAAGAAATGTATCTGTAAGAAAAAATCAAAGCATGGAAAAGTTAAACGAAAAAATCAAAAATAATTTTGAAAAAATGTTTAATGGAAAAGAAAAATATGCAAAACTTGGCAAAGATTACAAAATGCATATGTACTACCAAAATGGAATGGAAGAGAGAACTCTTTCAGAAGGAGAAATTACAGCAATTAATTTTGTTTACATAGTAAGTATATTAGAACTGGCAAAAGAACAGGGAAAAGATGCTGAAAACAAAGACGTAATTTTGAATTTGCCATTAGTATTAGATGCACCATTTTCTAAACTTGGAAATGAGAATATTGAATTAATATCAAAGAAACTTCCTATGTTTGCAGAGCAGGTAATTATCTTTATGTTAGATAAAGACTGGGAGGCATCAAATCTTGAGAAATATACTTTGCCTGAATATTGCTATAGAGTAACAAGAGAATATTCAGACATTAGTTCATCAGTAGAAAATGTGGGAGGTAAGTTATAATGGCAGACGAAAAAACATATGAATATTTTAAAAATCATGATTTTATAATTAAAGGAAAATATGTAGGATATGTTGATGCTATGTGGTCTCAATCAGGTATAGGTGAAAGAGATTTGTTTGACAGATTAGTGGATTTGTATGCCGTTTCAGTTATAGTGGGACTTAGAACAGGACGAAGAAAACCTGAAGATAATAGCACTGATCAAAAAAGAACAGTTCAATTACAACAGATATCAAATTCCTACAAAAGATTCAGTACGCTAATGAAGATTGTATTGCTAATTGACGATAGCAGAGGCTTAACAACAGAAGAAAAAGTGAGAGAAGCTTTTGATACAAGTCCCAAAAGTGAATATAAGTATAACCAAAATATGGAGCTATTTAATTCGTATGCAAGAGGTGGCATAGAATATCTTTATGAAAAACTAGTAGTAAGACCAAGTAATTTAGATGATGAAGAATTTACAGATGCAAGAATGTCTAACATTATGGCATTGTTTAATGACGATATGCAGGAAATTTAGTTATACAATTACATAACCCCAAAATACCTTTAAAGCAGAAAAAACTGTTTTAAAGGTATTTTTCTTTCCATATCTAATTTAACCAACAATCATCAGAGAAAATAAACAAAATATTCTAAATTTCCCCAAATCTCTAGTTGAAACTACAAAACCTTTGACTTATAATTAATATTAATGCACTTTAATGCATTAACACGAAAAAATAGTAAAGAAGGAATAACAAATATGAAAGATACTCTTGAAATCAGATGGCATGGCCGAGGCGGTCAGGGTGCCAAAACAGCAGCCCTTCTTTTAGCAGAAGTGGCTTTCAAAACAGGAAAAAATGCACAGGGATTTCCAGAATATGGACCTGAAAGAATGGGAGCTCCAATCACTGCTTACGACAGAATCAGTGACCACCCAATTCGCGTACATTCAAACATTTATGATCCACAGTATGTAGTAGTTGTTGACGAAACTTTATTAGAAATTGTTGATGTTACTGCCGGATTAAGAGAAGATGGAGCAATACTTATTAATACATCAAGAAGTAAAGACGAGATTATTCCACACTTAAAAGGTTACAAAGGAAAAGTATACACAGTAGATGCAAAGAAAATCGCTATGGATACTTTAGGAAAGAACTTCCCTAACACACCAATGCTTGCTGCAATTGTAAAAGTTACAGGAGTTATTGAAGATGAAACATTCCTTAACGAAATGGAAGGCTCATTTAAGCACAAATTTGCCAAGAAGCCTGAAGTAATCAAAGGAAACATGGAAGCACTTAGAACAGCTTTAAGGGAGGTTAAATAATGGCAAAGACAGATATAACAAAATTAGGTCAGGACGTTGCCTGGCAGGATGTTACAAGAGGTAACACAATTGTCGGTTCAGGCACAACAAGAGAGTTTATTACAGGAGATTGGACAAGTGTAGCACCTGTAATTGACGAAGAAAAATGTAAACAATGTCTTTTATGTGTACCGGTTTGTCCGGACAGCTGTATTCCTGTAAAGGATTATAAGAGACAGGCAATAGATTTAGATCATTGCAAGGGTTGTGGAATATGCGTGAAGGCATGTCCATTTAATGCAATTAAGATGGAGGTGAAATAGTATGCATAAGAAAGTATTTTTATCAGGAAATGAAGCTGTAGCAACAGCACTTAGACAGATTAATCCTGATGTTTTTCCGGCATTCCCTATTACACCATCAACTGAAATTCCTCAGTATTTTTCAAACTATGTATCAAATGGTTTAGTTGACACAGAGTTTATTACTGTAGAATCTGAACATAGTTCAATGAGTGCAGCAATGGGAGCCTCAGCAGCAGGAGCAAGAGCTTTAACTGCTACATCATCAGCTGGTCTTGCATTTATGTGGGAAGTTTTAGGAGTTGCAGCATCAAGTAGATTACCTGTTGCTTTAGCAGCAGTTTGTAGAGCCTTAACAGGACCGTTGAACATTAACTGCGACCATTCGGATACAATGGGTGCAAGAGATTCAGGCTGGATTCAGTTATATGCAGAAGATAATCAGGAAGCTTACGACAACATGGTTATGGCATTTAACATCGCTGAAAATAAAGATGTTATGCTTCCAATTATGATTTGTCAGGACGGATTTATTACAAGCCACGCAGTTATGAACATGGAAATTTTAGACGACATGACTGTAAAAGAATTTGTTGGCGAAAGAGAACCTGTTGATTATCTTTTAAATCCTGAAGAAAAATTTGCAGTTGGACCTTATGCTGTATCTGATTACTATATGGAATCAAGAAAAGCACAGGCTCATGCAATGGAAAATGCAAAACAGGTTATTTTAGATGTAGCAAAAGATTTTGAAAAAATTTCAGGTCGTAAGTATGGCTTGATTGAAGAATATAAAATGGATGATGCTGAATATGCAATGGTTATTATTGGTTCAGCAGCAGGTACAGCAAAGGAAGCTGTAGATGAAATGAGAGAGGCTGGCAAAAAGGTTGGAATTATAAAAATAAGATCATTTAGACCATTCCCAGGAGAAGAAATTGCAACATCACTTAAGAAGTGTAAAGCTGTTGCAGTTATGGACAGATGTGAATCATTTTCAACAAACGGTGGTCCTGTAGGTGCTGAAACAATGCAGGCTATGTACACAAATGGCTGTACTGCAAAAGCTATCAATATTATGTATGGTATTGGTGGTAGAGATGTTACTGTAGGCGATATGAGAGGTGTTTATGATACTCTTGAAGAAATTGCAAAAACAGGTGAGACCGGTCCTACATACAGATATATGGGACTTAGAGATAAGGAGGCAAAATAATGGGTTACAATTTTAAAGAAACAATGAATAAGCCTGAACGTTTTGCTCCAGGTCACAGAATGTGTGCCGGTTGTGGAGCAACAATTTGTGCAAGAAATGTACTTCGTGGGCTTCATGAAGGCGACAAGGCAGTTATAGGATGTGCAACAGGATGCTTAAATGTATCATCATTCCAGTATCCATATGTAGCATGGGAAGACAGTTACATTCATAGTGCTTTTGAAAATGCAAGTTCAACAATGAGTGGTGTTGAAGGTGCATACAAGGCGATGAAAAGAAAAGGCAAGTTAAAAGATGATTATAAGTTTATCTGCTTTGGTGGTGATGGTGGTACTTATGATATAGGTATTCAGTCATTATCAGGAGCAATGGAACGTGGTACAAATTATACATACGTTTGTTATGACAACGGTGCTTATATGAATACAGGTACACAGCGTTCATCAGCTACACCAATGTACGCTGATACAACAACTACACCTGTTGGTAGTCAGTGTAATGGTAAGGAACAGTACAGAAAAGATTTAGCGGCAATTATCGCAGCACATGATGTTCCATATGCTGCACAGACTACATATTTCAAAGGCTTTAAGGATCTTCATACAAAAGCTGAAAGAGCTATTTATACAGAGGGTCCTGCATTCTTAAATGTATGTGCACCATGTCCAACAGGTTGGAAATATCAGAAAGATGATATTATGGAAATCTGCAGATTAGCTGTAGAAACAAATTATTGGCCTTTATATGAAGTTGTAGACGGCAAGTGGATTCTTAACTATGAACCAAAGAACAGACTTCCAATTGAAGACTTTTTGAGACCACAGGGCAGATTCAAACATTTATTTAATCCTGAAAATGAACATCTTATTGAGAAATTCCAGAAGGAAGTTGATAGAAGATGGGAAGACTTATTATTTAAATGTAGCAGATAATGAATTTACTTAGAGATGTATTTTTAAAGCTTTAAATGGAAATATTTTTAATAATATTCTTTAAAATTTAAAACTAACAGGCAATAATAGGAGACAGATTGTGGATTTTAACTATAACCGAAACAGTGAAGGCACTGTTAAAGTAATGAAGTCCAAAGGAAAAAAGAACAATATAAAAGTAGTGCAGCAGGATAAAAAACATCCGGCTATAAAGTTAGAAATATCTTTAGGAGATGACGGGAAAAAGCAGGGCGAAGGGCTTGTTCCTGTTATCTTCAAGGGAAAAATTTCCGACAACGATAAAGGTAGCACACTAACAGGAAAGTTTACTTATGGCTTTTATTTGTATACTTTAGTAATAGTGGCGGCAATACTTATAGTTGTAAGATTTGGATTTTCGTTATATAATATGCAAAAAGATAATATGGTTCTATGCGGTATCGTTACAGTATTACTTATTATTTTAATAGCTGTAGTATTGGTAAAATCAAAACCCGACAGGGAACATATTACAGAGTTTTTAAATAACTTAAATAAAAAATAAATATCCTATGAAATCTTTTAATCAATGGCGAAACTAAAGGTGGAGGAATCTCTAGAGGACCCAAGGTTATATCTAATGCAGGCAAGGCATACATTAGATATGGGGAGAGTTTCAAATTGATTATGATTACGAATCTTTAGAGTTACTTTTTTAAGTAGCTCTTTTTTTTTAGTGATTAAAATGGTAAGTGTAAATTTCAAATTTGTATTAATAAAATATGGAGTTGGAATTTGGAAAAATAAAAAGCAGGAGGAAAAAATTATGGATTGGAAAAGTGTTGGTAACTGGATTTCAGACACACTTGTGAAAGTGGATGATTTTGTTTGGGGGCCGGTGATGTTGGTGCTACTTGTTGGAACAGGAATTTTTCTTACAATAAGATTAAAATTCAGACCATGGAGAAATCTTGGCTTTGCCATCAAAAGCACATTAAGTAAAGAGGCAAGAACAACCAAGAGAGGTGAAGGCGATGTATCCCCTTTTTCAGCGCTAACAACGGCTCTTGCGGCAACAATAGGAACAGGTAACATTGTAGGTGTTGCCACAGCCATGGTATCAGGTGGTCCGGGAGCTTTAGTGTGGATGTGGATTTCAGCATGCTTTGGCTTAACATCAAAATTCAGTGAATGTATGTTAGCCATAAAGTATCGAGAGGTTAATGAAAAGGGAGAAATGTCAGGTGGTCCAATGTACACCATGAAGAAAGGCTTCAAAAACAAAAAAATAGGGGCTTTTCTAGGAATGTTATTTGCAGTGTTTGCGGTTATAGCATCTTTCGGTATTGGAAACATGACACAGGCAAATTCAATTTCAGAATCATTAAAGAGTACATTTAATTTTGATGAGAAAATAGTGGGTGTGGTTTTAACAGTTTTAGCATTAGTAATTATCGTAGGCGGTATTAAGACTATCTCAAAGGTATCTTCAATTGTAGTTCCCCTGATGGCTATTTTTTACATAATTGCAGGTTTAATTGTTGTTGTTATGAATATACAGAACCTGCCATCAGGTATTGTAATGATATTTAAAATGGCATTTAGCTCACAGGCTGTAGCAGGTGGTGGAGCCGGCGTGATTACTGCGGGCGTAATGAATGCAATGAGATATGGTGTTGCAAGAGGTGTATTTTCAAATGAAGCAGGAATGGGTTCAGCAGCAATAACAGCTTCCGCAGCAACAACAGATGATCCTGTTCGTCAGGGTTACATTAACATGACAGGTACATTTTGGGACACAATTGTAGTTTGTACAATTACAGGTCTTTGTATTGCGTCATCAGGAGTTCTTGGAACTGTTGGAGATGACGGAAAATTAGTACAGGGTGCAGCTCTTACAATTTTGGCTTTCAAATCGGCTTTAGGTGAAGTTGGAGCCATACTTGTAACAATAGGAATCGCCCTTTTTGCATTTTCAACAATTTTAGGTTGGGAGTATCATGGAGAAAAGGCTTTTGAGTACATATTTGGAACACACAAATATAATATGGCGTACAGAATTATTTTCTCGTTAGTTGTATTTGTGGGGGCAACTACAACATTACAGGTTGTATGGAATTTCTCGGATATAGCAAATGCCTTAATGGCAATACCTAACCTGATTTGTCTTCTTGTAATGAGCAAGGTTATTGCAAAAGAAGTTGAACGATTCCAGCCTATTTTGGATAAAGAAAAGAAGGCGGCAAAAAAGAAAAAATAAAATCCTAAATCAAGGAATGAAAATAAAAAGCAGTTGAATCAATTTAAGAAATGTTTGTTAAACATAACTTATTTGATTTAACTGCTTTTTATGTTCCAAAGCTATTAACCCGCTATTATGCAGGCACAACCGGGGTATAACT
>ERZ773139.2563-NODE-2563-length-17980-cov-10.165914_pt1 | contig 17980 bp, 22 predicted proteins | sample MGYA00580854_ERZ773139 | MGnify/ENA primary metagenome ERZ773139 (study PRJEB29015, sample SAMEA2737809) | human gut metagenome | biome: human gut; feature: human-associated habitat; material: faeces | place: China | collected 2012 ...
CGGTAAAACCACTTGATTTCTTGTTCCGTACATTGTATAATTAACCTGCTTTCTGGGTTATTTTTGGCAATTTAATTATACAGTAAGCAAAGCGACCGGGCAACCCTTTTTTCGGGCTGCCCGGTTGTTTTTTGCTGTCTTAACTCGACAGCCCCCTGAACGAATTTTAAATTCTTCTTTGTTACAGCTTTTCGATTGTTGCCATTAAATAATCGCCGAACTGCGAGCAGGTAGCGCCGTCATCGCGACCTGTGATAACATACTTCTTATCAACCTCGGTGCAGATGTGAAGCGCTTTATTAAGCTTATCGGCCTTTTCGGTAAATCCGATATGGCGCAACAGCATTTCGGTAGCCTTAAACATACTGGTGGGGTTAGCAAAAGCTCCCCTGCCCGTTTCAATCATACGCGGTGCAGAGCCGTGAATAGCCTCGAACATAGCGTAAACATCACCTATATTGGCGCTGCCCGCAGTGCCTACGCCGCCCTGTATTTGGGCTGCCTCGTCGGTAATAATATCGCCGTAAAGGTTCGGCAGAAGTATTACCTGGAAGTTGCTCCTTACGCGCTCGTTTACAAGGTTGGCTGTCATAATATCAATGTACCAATCCTCGGCGGTAATTCCGGGATAATCCTTTGCAACCTCGTGGCAAAGTTCTGAGAACTTACCGTCGGTCTTCTTCATAATATTAGCCTTTGTAACTATTGCAACGTTGGTTTTGCCGTTGTTCTTAGCATATTCAAAAGCGGCGCGCGCAATGCGCTTTGTGCCCTCGTTGGTGGTAACCTTAAAGTCAAAAGCCAAGGTATCGGGAATTTCCACGCCGCGGCTGCCGAGAACATACTCACCCTCGGTATTCTCGCGGAAGAAGGTCCAGTCAATTCCGAGCTCAGGCACAGCTACGGGGCGAACGTTTGCATAGAGGTCAAGCTCGCGGCGCATTGCCACGTTTGCGCTTTCAAGCGTGCCGCCCTTAAGAGTGGTGGTGGGCGCTTTAAGAATAACGTTGCACGCCTTTATTTCTGCTAAAACATCATCGGGTATAGCCTGATTGTGCGCAATTCTGTTTTCAATGGTAAGCCCTTCTATGGTGCGCAGCTCAATTTTGCCGGCGGCAATTTCGTCCTTTAAAATAAACTGCAAAAGACGCTCTGATTCGGCGGAAATTATCGGTCCTATGCCGTCGCCGCCGCAAATGCCGATTATAATTTTGTCAAGCTTTTTATAATCGGTGTAGCGCTTATCCTGCTCCATTTTGCGCTCGCGCGCAATCTGTTCGTTTAAAAGTGTGCGGAACTGTTCAACCGCCGCGTCAATGTATTTTTCCATTTTATATCAGCCTTCCTTTTTAGTATATTCAAGCAGTCCGCCTGCCTTGAGAATTGCTTTCTGGCGCTCGGTAAAGGAGCATACAAGCGGTATTTCGTCGCCTGTAGTTTCGTCCTTTAACATTATTTCGCCGCTGTCCATTCCGGCAAACACATTTGTAAGAGTTAATTTATCCGATTGATTAAGCTTATCGTAATCATCGGGGTTTTTAAAGGTAAGCGGCATAATGCCCGCGTTTATAAGGTTGGCAACGTGAATACGCGCAAAGCTTTTTGTAATAACCGCGCGAACGCCTAAATACATAGGCACAAGCGCTGCGTGCTCGCGTGATGAGCCCTGACCGTAGTTGCTACCGCCCACGATTATGCTTTTGCCGAGCGCCTTTGCACGTTCGGGGAAGGTTTCGTCGCATACCGCAAAGCAGAACTGCGAAAGGTGCGGAATATTTGAGCGGTAAGGCAGAATTTTAGCGCCTGCCGGCATAATGTGGTCTGTGGTGATGTTATCGCCCACTTTAAGCACAAGCTCGGCTGAGAGTGTGTCTTCCTGCGGTTCGGATTTCGGGAACGGCTTAATGTTCGGTCCGCGCAGAACCTCTAAATCCTTAGCCTCTTCGGGTGTTGCGGGGGGTATAACCGCACTGTCGTCAATCTTGAAGGCAGCAGGCATTGTAACGTGCGGCTCTTCGCCTAAAAGTCTCGGATCGGTAATTTCGCCCGTAAGCGCCGCGGCAACCGCGGTTTCGGGTGAAACTAAGTATACGCTTGCATCTTTAGTTCCGCTTCGGCCTAAGAAATTACGGTTAAAGGTGCGTAAGGATACGCCCGCGGAATTAGGCGAAAAGCCCATACCTATGCAGGGTCCGCAGGCACATTCAAGCAGTCTTGCGCCGCTTGCCAGTATATCGGAAAGCGCGCCGCAATCCGCCAGCATTGAAAGCACCTGCTTAGAGCCGGGCGAAATGGAAAGGCTGACATTGGGTGAAATAGTTTTACCCTTTAAAAGCGCCGCAACCTTTAGCATATCAAAAAGCGAAGAGTTAGTGCAGGAGCCTATGCATACCTGATCAACCTTTGTACCCTTTAAGGATTCAACCGTAACAATGTTATCGGGGCTGTGGGGACATGCAATAAGCGGTTTTAACTTATCAAGGTCAATGTCTATTATCCTGTCGTAAACCGCGTCTGCGTCGCTCGAAAGCTCTACATAATCCTCACCTCTGCCCTCGGCTTCAAGGAATTTCTTTGTAACCTCGTCGGACGGGAAAATCGATGTGGTAGCGCCAAGCTCAGTACCCATATTGGTAATTGTGGCGCGCTCCGGCACGGAAAGGTATTTAATGCCCTCGCCGCCCCACTCGATAATAGCGCCGACGCCGCCCTTTACCGAAAGTATGCGCAAAATTTCAAGGCTTATATCCTTAGCTGTAACAAATGGCTTTAATTTACCCTTTAAATTAACCTTATACATTTTAGGCATTGTAATGTAATAAGCGCCGCCGCCCATTGCAACCGCAACGTCAAGACCGCCCGCACCCATTGCAAGCATACCTATGCCGCCGCCTGTCGGGGTGTGACTGTCTGACCCGATAAGGGTTTTGCCGGGTTTGCCGAAACGCTCTAAATGCACCTGATGGCAAATGCCGTTTCCGGGGCGCGAGAAGTAAATGCCGTGTTTTTTGGCAACCGACTTTATGTAACGGTGGTCGTCGGCGTTTTCAAAGCCGGATTGCAGTGTATTGTGGTCTATATAAGCCACGCTGCGCTCGGTTTTAACGCGGTCAAGCCCCATAGTTTCAAATTCAAGATATGCCATAGTGCCTGTGGCGTCCTGAGTTAATGTTTGGTCAATTTTAAGCGCAACCTCGCTGCCGACGGTCATCTCACCCGAAAGCATATGCGCCTTAATAATTTTTTGTGCAATGGTGTAACCCATATCAATCAGTCCTTTCTCATAATATGCATATAAGCGTTTTCAACATGCTCCGACGCATATTTAGCGGCAAGAGCGGTGTTTTTAGCTTCAATAGCCTCGTATATCTTGCGGTGCTCCGCAACCGACGCCGTTGCACGGCTTGAGCTTTCAAGCGAAGCGCGGCGGTATTTTTGAATTTTTTTATGTAACGGCACTAAGGTATCGTAAAATGCGGTGCTGCCGCTTAATTTATAAAGCGCCTCGTGAAAGCGGCTGTCCATAAGCTTAATTTGGTCGGGGTCGTTCTTACTTAAATAAAATTCCTGAAATTCAAGCGTTTCTTTAAGGCTTTTAAGCTGTTCGTCCGTACGGTTTTGCGCCGCAAGCGCCGCCGCCTGGCATTCAAGGCTCTTGCGTATCATAAATATATCTTCAAGATCCTTCTCGCTTATACCTATTACTACCGAGCCTTTCCCCGATTCTTCAATAATATGCTCCTGCTCAAGGCGGCGCAGCGCCTCGCGTATCGGGGTGCGGCTAACGCCTAATTCCGCGCTTAACTTGCTTTCGGTAAGTATTTCGCCGCGCTTATATTTTCCGCTTAAAATATCGTTTTCAAGATGCTCGAAAACCTGATCCGCAAGCGATATAGTCTTATGTTCAATCATAACTGCACCTTCTTAAAATCTTCCGCCGGACAGCTCTTTTAAATGCTTTTCAAGCTCACTGTCTGATATTGCGGTCTGTCTGCCGTTTTGATATTCGGTATCTACCCATTCTTTAAGAGCGATAACCGCAGGGTCTTTTTTATCAACCTCGTTTTCACCCTTTAAGCCGTAATTGTGGTTTATCCAATAAGCTATACCCGCAAGCCCGCTTGTTTTACCTACCGAAACGGAAGCCGGACGGTTAAGTATTTTCTCGGTATCGAAAATATTGTAAATTTCCTCGTCCTTTAAAAGTCCGTCGGCATGTATGCCTGCCTTTGTAACATTAAAGTTTTTGCCGACAAACGGTGTCATAGGCGGTATTTTATAGCCCATTTCCTTTTTGAAGTATTCGGCAATTTCGGTTATAACCGTTGTGTCCATACCGTCAAGCGAGCCGCGAAGCGACGCATATTCCATTACCATTGCCTCAAGCGGAATATTTCCCGTTCTCTCGCCGATACCAAGCAGCGAACAGTTAACCGCCGAAGCGCCGTAAAGCCATGCGGTAGATGCGTTTGCAACCGCCTTGTAAAAATCATTATGACCGTGCCATTCAAGCATTTCACTCGGCACGTCAGAGTAATGCTGCAAGCCGTAAATTATGCCCGGCACGCTGCGCGGCAACGCAACCTCAGGGTACGGCACGCCGTAGCCCATAGTATCGCACGCCCTTATTCTTACAGGAATTTTAGCCTGCGCCGACATTTTCATAAGCTCGTTTACAAAGGGCACTACAAAGCCGTAAAAATCCGCCCTTGTAATATCTTCAAGGTGACAGCGCGGCATAACGCCCGCCTCAAACGCTTCAGAAACCGCCTCAAGGTACATATTCATAGCCTCGCCGCGGGTCTTTTTAAGCTTTTTGAAAATATGGTAATCACTGCACGAAACCAATATTCCCGTTTCCCTTATGCCAAGGTCGCGCACAAGCTTAAAATCTTCCTTGCTGGCGCGTATCCAGGTGGTAATTTCTGGGAACTTAAGCCCTAACGCCTGACATTTTTCAATTGCTTCCCTGTCCTTTTTGCTGTAAACAAAAAACTCTGTCTGGCGGATTATCCCGTAAGGACCGCCCAGCTTTGACATCAGCTTGTAAAGATTAACGATTTGCTCTACCGTGTACGGCTCAACCGATTGCTGACCGTCGCGCAGCGAAGTATCGGTTATCCAAATATCCTTTGGCATACCCATAGGCACTCTGCGGTGGTTAAACGCAACGCGCGGCACGTCCTCGTATGTATAAAAGTCCCTGTAAAGATTGGGCTCTTTAACATCTTGCAACGAATATTTGTAATTATCCTGCTCAAGCAAATTTGTTTTATTTGATATCTCAAGCATAAATGTCACCCCTGTATGTATCGTTGTATACAATTATACATACATTTTTGGATTTTGTCAATACATTTATAGTATCAGCTGTTTTGGTCATTTACTGCGAGCACATATCCAAAGTGGCATTTATCGGTATTGTTATAACAGGAGTACTCCTGACACCTTTAAGGATTTGTGATATTCCCTGCATATATAGCGACGAGTTCATCAAATATATGTTGCAATGCATCACTTTCCGAAGAAAATCCGATACAATCATACTCTTTTCCCCTCTCCCTTGTGAACGTTTCCCAGCGTAGTTTGTTTTTTCGTATGTTATAGCCATCGTTTGTACTGCTATCAAAAGAAACGATTCCTTGCGGTATTCCGTTTTCCTTTAGTAGTGCAATAAACTCATTTCTGTTCATATCTCACTCTCCGAAATTATCAATAAGCAAATATTGGTATCGTATGATACGACGAAGGCGCAAAAGATGGAACCGAAAAACCATTTGGATTAATAGGATAAAAGAATATTGAATTCATAGGATCCGCTCGCTTCGTCACTTTGTTTTCTTGTGAAATATGATTTTGTCGCCGACAGTAAAAAATGTTGTTTCCTTTACTGTGACAATAAATTTATTTTTATTAACAAAATTTCCGTTCCAGTTTTCATAATGTTCTTCTTCGTTTTGACCTATATGATTTTCTGCTGATATAGAGTACAAATCAATATTATAACCCGGACCGTTTGTAAAAATAAATTCTATTTCTTTATCATCGATTTTAATAATTCCTCTACCGCGTTGATGACTGTCGATAGTAATCACAATGTTATTATCATCCGATACCCATATTGAATTAGGTTGTTCGCAAGGGCGTCTGTTTTTTGAAAGTCCCCATTTTATATTAAATAGAATTAAAGCAAAAACTATTATGCATACGGCACCGGATATGATTTTTTTAAACATTTTATATTTATCCCCGTTTAAATTAAATATTTATATAGTTCTTGATTTATTAACTACAAAATATAAGTCTATACGTCTTTTTTCTCTTGCTCATAAAATATCAAACTTATATCTTTTATCGTTTGTATCCGTAATAAACGCGACATCAGAATATCTTTTTATTATATTATCATAAATTGCTTTTGTAATATCGGTATTCTTACAATATATTTCTGCAAATACACAATCATAAACCATCAGCAACAGTTGACAATCGCTTTTTATAAATTCATCGTAAGAGCTTATATTAAAATATTCACTTTCCGATATATATGCCTGAAGCTTAAGGAAAATTATATTACAATCACGTTTTATTAAATCGGCGAACTCCCGACCGTTGTAATCTGCTTTTTCAAAAAACGGAAGATTACTGTTTGTGGCATAGACCTCCTCTTGATTCGGAACACAAAACCAAGAATACTTTTCTGCATCAATGCCTGTCAGTATGTTAAACAAAGGATTGCTTATTCCCTGTGAAATTTCAAAAGATAGACCTCTAATCATAAATCTCCTTATTGTTCAAAAATCATAATCGATACATTTCCCATAACCTACTATGTATCAGAAAATCGCCTTTGTGATACCGCAATAGCAAAAACCGTCAGGAATATCCCCTTACACCTTTAAAGTATGAATAATTTTATAATTAAAACAAAAAATAACTTAAAAAATGATAAGGGTGATATTTTGGAAATCCTTAAGGTTATTATAACATCTGCCGTTTCGCTTATTGTGTTATTTTTGTTAACAAAATTGGTTGGAAACAAGCAATTATCCGAGCTTAATATGTTCGACTATATTGTAAGCATAACAATAGGTTCAATAGCCGCCGAAATGGCTACCGAGCTTGAAAACCCCGAACAGCCGCTTGTGGCTATGGCGGTTTACGCAATTATTTCATTCGGGGTTTCGGTTTGGTGCTCGAAAAGCATTACCGTAAGAAGGATAGTATTCGGTAAATCGGTTGTTTTGATGCAAAACGGCAAGCTGTTCCGTAAAAACTTTAAAAAGTGCCGCCTTGATTTAAGCGAATTTTTAATGCAGTGCCGCTTAAACGGGTTTTACGATCTTTCCGCAGTTGATACCGCGGTTATGGAGGCAAGCGGAAAAATAAGCTTTATGCCGGCGTCCTCCAAACGTCCCGTAACGCCCGAAGACCTTAATATCGTACCGAGCGGCGCCGAGGTTTTTTACAGCGTAATAATGGACGGCAAAATTTTTGAATACAATTTAAAAAGCGCCGGACGCGATTTGAACTGGCTAAAAAACGAGCTTAAGGTTCAGGGCGTTAAATCCAAAAAGGAAGTTTATTTTGCAGCGCTTGATAAAAACGGTACGCTTAACGTGTTTAAAAACACCGATGAAAAGCAAAATAACGATATTTTTGAATAATTCCACTTAGGGTAGAGAGCGAAATCTGCGCTTTCTACCCCCGCTTTTTTATTTAGAATTATTTTAAAAGCCGTTCATTGCAAACTCCTTCTAAATACAATAAAATCAAATACGGTGAAGATAATGAACAAGCTTTTTAAAATTATACGCGTTATAACGGTGGCTCCGATAGCCGCGCTTATAACGGTCGTTCTGCTTTTTTGCTTTAAGCAAGGCTTTTTTGTAAATAATGTCCGCTTTGCGGCGGCGGTACTTACGCTTACCGTGCTGCCGCTTTCCGCCTACCCCGTAAGCCTGATAAAGCCCAAAAACGAAAGGCGGAGCTTTCAGCGTTCGCTTGCAATTGTATTTGCGGTGGCGGGATATATAATAGGTAGCGCTTATTCGTTTTTAAGCAAATGTTCGAGCGGAGAAAAGGTGCTTTACCTTACATATTTGCTTTCCGGCGTTGTTATAGCCGCAAATTCCTTTATATTCAAAAGAAAAAGCAGCGGCCACGCCTGCGGTATTTCAGGTCCTGTTACGCTGCTTGTATATTATTTAAGCCCCGCTTATGCTTTGGGGTATTTGCTTTTAATTCCCGTGTTTATCGCCTCGGTTAAAATGAAACGGCACACGCCACACCAGTTTATATCGGGCAGTATAATACCGATTTTGTGCTTTTTGGCGGCTGTAACCGTAATTTAAAAAATGCTTAACTGTGCCTGCGGATAAATATTTATAATTTCCCTGCCCTTTTTTGCGGCGTAGTTTAAGGTTTCCATAGTTCCGCCGCGCTTGCCGTCATACCATGTTAGCACATAATCGCAGTTATCAACCATAAAATGATTGCGTTTAAAATAACAGCCGCCGTAATATGTCTCCGATAAAACCACCGTTTCATCGGAGCTTTTTATTATATTGTTATAACGCTCCTTCCAGTCGTCGGGATATGCATTGCCCTGCCCCTTAAACGGTACGGCGCAAATAAGGCTTATTTTTGAGTTACCGCACCTTTTAAGCTTTAACACCGTTTCAGCCGCTATTATATCAAATCCCATTGCCATACCTGTGTAAAATACGGAGCACCCTTTTTCATAAAGCGAAAAAATCGTGCTTTCAAGCGCGCTTAAAAATTCGTCATAATCGCCGTTGCCGCCTGATAGCTCAAACGGGAATTTAGACGGACGGTAGCCTGTAAAACAGCACCTTTTAACGGCTTTTTCTTTTTTTTCGGGCATAACATCACCGCAATACTGAAAATTATGATTGACTAAACAGATAAAATATTATAATATATATTTAAAAGGCAGGTGAACCTTACGGATTCTGTTGATTTAAAGATTATAACGCTATTGCAAAAAAATGCGCGTATGCCGCTTAAGGCTTTGGCAGAGCAGGTTTTTCTTTCCTCCCCTGCAACCGCGGCAAGAATTGAAAAGCTTGAAAAGGAAGGCATAATCGGCTCGTACACGGCAAATATAGACCTTAAAAAAGCAGGCTTTCCGATAATAGGGTTTATAAGGCTTGACCTTGACCCGAAATTAAAGCCTACATTTTATCCGTTCATACAGGCGTGCCCGAACGTTCTTGAATGCAACTGCGTTACAGGGCAGTTTTCTCAGCTTATAAAGGTTGCCTTTGCCACTACCGAGGATTTAGACGCATTTGTAGGCGATCTTAATAATTACGGGCATACCGAAACGCAGATAGCGTTTTCCACACCGCAGCCACCGCGCGGTATTGCAGTTGAAAAGCTTAACATTCTTTAATAATTATACAGAACAAACGTTCTTTTGTCAATCAAATTTTTTAAGGGGATATCGGTTATGAATTCAAATATGAAGTTGCTTATGCCATTTGCGGCGCAAACAGGGCTTTCGGCAGACGCAAGAGGCGGCATTTTATTCGGCGTTTACGGCGGTTATAATATTACCGTTTCACCTATATCGGGCGGCAAGACTATGCAGATATCGGTAGGCGTTAAGGTTAACGGTCAGCCGATTGACAATAATCAGCTTCAGCTTTTTGCAAAGCAGAATAAATCCGTTTTCGGAATTTGCAGAGCAAACGGTTATAGGGTTGATTTTAACGTTAAACAATTTTTAACGGCTAAAAGCACTATAAATAAGGGCTTGCGCCCCGGCATTGAGATCGTTGCGGCATTTTTAAGAAGTCTCGGTGCGGAAAACTGCTGCCAGGCGTGCGGTAAAAGCGAAGATTTAGGCACATATTATACATATAACTGCGCTTCTGTTTTGTGCGACGCCTGCTACTCCGAAACCTCTGCCGATACCGTAAACCGTATCCGCGAAAACGAGGCTAAAGCCGAAAATCCCGTAGGCGGATTTGTAGGTGCGCTTTTAGGCTCGCTTTTGGGCGCGGCGGCTATAATACTTATAAGTCAGCTTGGATATGTTGCGGCAATTTCGGGCGTTATTATGGGCGTTTGCACGCTTAAGGGCTACGAAATGCTCGGCGGTAAAATTTCTAAAACCGGCGTAATTATTTCCTGCGCCGTTATGGTGGTTATGGTATTTTTAAGCTATCAGCTCGATTCGGCAATTTTACTTTCAAAGGAATACACCGATTACAGCGTATTTGAATGCTTTAAAATTTATAATAACGCCGTGTTTACAGGCGGTATTATATGGGAAAATTACCTGCCGAGTCTTATAATGCTGTATGCGTTTACGGCGCTCGGTGCGGTTCCTACGGTTAAAAACCGCATAAGTAAGCAATACGCCCTTAATACGCTTTACCGCATGGACGGTCAATCGGCGCCCGTTACTGAATATTCGGAAATTTAAGATTTTAATAAAAATTTGTCATTGCGAGCGCTTGGGCGAAATAATCTGCATTTTTCTAAAAAGAAACAGGGGTCTATCCCCTGTTTTTTATTGTTTTAACTCTTTATATGTTAGGCCGATAACCGCCGCAGAAAAAAAGGCAGTTAAAATATCCGCCGCCGGCATTGAATAAAGCACGCCGTCCAATCCGAAGAAAATCGGCAGCAAAAGCGCAAACCCTACGCCGAAAACGATTTCGCGCACAACCGAAAGCACGGTTGATGCAACCGCCTTGCCCATAGCCTGCAAAAATATAAACGCCGCCTTGTTAATGCAGGAAAACACGATCATACAAAGGTAAATTCTAAACGATTTCACTGCAAAAAAGGTAAGAATTATTTTTTCCATTATAAATTTGTCCTCCGTTTTTGCAAAAAGAATAACGCGTAAGTCCAATCCGGACCTACGCGTTTGCCGCTTAATTACGGCAATTATATCACTGTAATTTTTTTGAGGCAAAATTCAAATTTAATTTTCAAAAAAGCCTTTCTTTGTTCTGCGCATATAAGGCGTTGCATCGGTGGTTACAAGAACAGTCTCCTGCCCTATTACCTCAATTTCGCTCCACGGAATAACTATGTCTTCCTCGCGGCCGATAAGCCCTAAAAAGCGCTGCCTGCCCGGCAAAACTATTGCGGTAAGCCTGCCGTCCGACGTGTTAAATTCCACATCGTATATATAGCCCAGTACACAGCCGTTTTTAATGCAAACAACCTGCTTGTTGCGCAGATCCGCAATCCTCTGATCCATAGCATAACACACTCCCTTACAGGAATATATATGCCGCGGCGCGGGCTTTTAGTCTTCAAAAACGTTTTCGCTTTCCTCTTCGCCGTCTTCGTTTACGATTGTCTGGGGTTTCTTTTCCTCAACCTCGATACCGAGATCGCGACGCTTATCAATATCCTCGTCAGGGTGCTCAAGATAATACGGGTCTATAATATATTTTTTAATAGACGGGAACGTGCAGAACTGCACAAGCAAAAATCTGAACGAGGGATAAAGAAGTATATATAGGAATATTTCCAAGGTAAGCACTATAAAAAATGCCGACTGAAAAAGAAAAATCAGCCCTATATTTACCGCATATACAAGCAAAAGCGAGAAAAAGCAAAGCAAATTAAACTTCATATTTATAAAAACAAACTTAAAGCTGTTTTTGTATATCTGTTTTAGGGTAAACTTAAAGGTTATCATAAGCGTCCATATATAATAATTCATAACCGTGAATATAAAAAGAATACATACGCATATGCCAACCCCGATCGACGCCATTATTCCCTTTGAAGAAAACCAAAAGAAATATATATCAAAAAAGAGCATCGCATATACAAGGGTGTTTATAATCCCTGCGGGAAGCGCCTGCTTCCAGTTTTTCTTAAGGGTATCAAAAAAATCGCTTAAGCCGAAGGAATGCTTGTCTCTTGCGATATTACGCGTAACATTTGTAAGCCCCGCGCTTGCAAGACCGTTTGTTAAAACCGGAACCGAAATAAGATCGTAAACTAAATTTATGGTTATGAATTTCCAAAAATTTCTGAAAAAGGTTTCAAAAAATACTATAAAGGTCTTCTTTTTAGGTGCGTTTTTTGAAATGCCCGGTCCTTCCTTTTCGTAATTAAATAAACCGAAAAAGCCCGCCATTATTTTTCTCCTCCGCTTTTCTTTTTGTATATAAGCTTTTCGCCTAACGAATAATTGTTATAGCCTAAAATATATGCTCCGCCCGACGCCGCCACAATAACAAGCGGTAATAAGAAAAGTAATATTATACGCGGCACGCTTAGATCCGCAACCGTTGCGGCGCCGCCCGATATTAACTGAATAAACGAATAAAACGAAGCGTGTACGGTTTTATACAGCGCAACGGGAAATTTTACAAACGCACCCGCTTTAAATACGGCCAGCGCAATAAGCCCCAAATATAAAGGAATAACCGAAACCGCGCCTATCTTAACGCCTTTAAGCCTGTCCTCTTTCTCGTGCTTGAATTTAACCAAATTGCTGTCCTTTGTTCCTAACTGCCAAAGATTCGGGTAAATAAACGATATAAGTATCAAAAGGCAGAATATCTGCGAAACGGTAAGAAAAACCGCATTGCCCGTTCCCGAAAGCGTAGAACGTATTTTCGATTCGCTTACTGTATAGCCCCTGTCGGTGTATTCCTGCTTTTTTGTATCCTCGCCGTCGGCATAATAATATGTATACAGCTCTTCGGGCTCGCTGCTTTCGCTTGAAGTGCCGTATGCCGTATAGCCTATATTTTTGGTAAACGCCGCGGTAGACAAAACGCTGAACGAAATTACAACGAAAAAGCACATAACGTTTATAAGTATAAGCCTTAAAAACTGCTTTAAGCCAAGCTTTGTTACTTCTTTCATATTTATCCCCATTCTGCCAATTATTATATCAATTATAAGGCATTAAAAGCACAAATGCAAGAAAGAAAAAAACTTTCCTGCATTTTTAATAGTTTATTTACAATATTATTATAAGCGCGATAACCGCCGCCGCGGCAGCCAAAACAGCTGAAAGCACAAGCGCGCGTTTTATTTTTTTGCGCTTTATGCGGTTTCGCAGATTTTTTTGCCTTATACCCTCGTCGTAATTAAAGGAAAAACTGCTTGCCGCCTTTTTAAGCTGCTTTGCGGAAAGCGTTCCGTATTCGGGAGTAACGTAAAAAACAATTTTTTCAAAAAGCTTACTTCCCGTATTATTTACTACTATTACCGTTTTGCTTACGCCTTTAACCATTTTATCGCCCCTTTTATTTACTGAAAATATTGTGGGCAAAAAAGGAAAAAGCTATTCAAGTTAACATAAAAAAGTGGATAACTCGGTGGAAAAGTCTATTAAATCCTTGTTTTAAGGTAAAAGTTATCCACAATTCGGAAAAAAGTACGTTTTATGTAAATTATTTATTCTTTATGCGTTCTGCCGTTTAAAAACGAAACCGTGCGCTCCACCGCGCTTTTGCTGTTGCCCCAATCGGCATTTTCGCGGCTTGCGTAATCGTACATTTTGCAGTATTTTGAAAGATCGGCATACAGCTCTTTTGAATATTCGCCTGTTATGCGGTTTAAATTATCGGCAAATTCGCCGCCGTAGCGCCGCATATTCTTTTTCGAAGCGCCCGAAAGCAGTCTTTCATAATGCGGCAGGCAGAACATAGGCTGCGAATTAAACATTTCCCTGAAATCCTTTTCGTTTTCGTAACAGCGCCACACGGTTTCAATCATACGGGAAAGTCCCCATTCTATTTTTTGGCAAATAAAACAGGCGTCGGACACTCTTTTAGCGCTTTCTGCGCGTTTATTATCGCTTAACAAAAGCTTTTTCGCAAATACGGTACCGTTAATTTCGTCAATATGAGTTTGCAGCATAAGCGCTAACTGAAGTCTTCCGCGGCGGTTCATCATTTTATCGTAATGATGCTCGCAAAATCCGGTTTTATTGGTTTCGATGCGAACGTCCGGCTCCATCATAGCGTCGCCCAAAATATAATCGGTCATACGCTCTTCGATCGTATCGCGCATACGGCATATCGGGCAGCCGTCTCGCTGTTCAAAAACCTCGCTTACGGGAATGGTGCAAATATCGTCTCTCATAATTAAAAAACTCCTAAATACAGTATTGAAATCGGTTTGGAATAAATGTATAATTTATTCGGTGATGATATGTTCAGTGTGGAATATAAAAACGGTAACGCATATGTACTTTGCCCTGACGGGCTTGACCTGCCGCACACGCTTGACTGCGGACAGGCGTTCCGCTGGGAAGAAAACGGAAACGGAATTTGGCGAGGCGCCGCCTGCGGCAAATATTTAGAGCTTGAAAAGGCGGCAGACGGCACGGTAATATTTTATAACACCTCGCCTGCCGATTTTAACGGGGTGTGGCGGAAATACTTTGACCTTGACCGCGACTACGGCAAAATAAACGAAATATTTAGCGAAAACGAGACCTTAAAAAAAGCCGCCGAATATTCTTACGGAATACGCATTTTGAACCAAAACCCGTGGGAAACCTTATGTTCGTTTATTATATCGCAGAATAACAATATAAAGCGAATTAAGGGCATTATTTCGCGCCTGTGCGAAAGCTTCGGAGAAAACAAAAACGGTTGGTACGATTTTCCGAGCGCCGAAAAGATCGCCGCGCTTACGCTTGATGATTTAAGCGTGTTAAGAAGCGGCTTTCGCGCAAAGTACATACTTGACGCCGCACAAAAGGTATCGGGCGGCGAAATTGACCTTGAGAGCTTAAAAAAGCTTTCAACCGATGAAGCGCGCGAACAGCTTATGAAAATTAAGGGCGTAGGACCGAAGGTTGCAGACTGCGCAATTCTTTTTTCACTCTGCCATATAGACGCATTCCCAAAGGACGTATGGATAAAACGCGCTATGACGGTGCTTTTCGGCGGTGAATTACCCGAAAATGCAAAGCCGTATTCCGGAATAGCGCAGCAGTATATATTCCTTTACGCAAGGGAAACAAAGCTTGAAGTTTAATGAAAATAACCGTATACCCTTTGTGCCGCCGGCTTGTTCATACCCGGTGCGGCGGCTAATTCCTCGGCAGACGCCGCCTTTATGCGCGCCATTGTTTTAAAGTGCTTTAAAAGCGCCGCGGCGCGCGTTTTGCCTATTCCCTCAATTTGCGTAAGCTCGGAATTAAGCATACTGCTGCTGCGCCTGTTTTTATGGTAGCCGATTGCAAAGCGGTGAACCTCGTCCTGAATACCGGTTATAAAGGTGAACGCCGCGCGGTTTGATTTTATCGCTATATCGCCGCCCTGCGCCGCAATAGCGCGGGTTCGGTGCTTAGAGTCCTTTACCATTCCGAAAAGCGGAACGCTTATATTGTGCTTTTTAAGCACGGGCACCACCGCGGACATTTGCCCTGCGCCGCCGTCAAGCAATATTAAATCGGGCAGTACGGCAAAGCCCTCGTCTTCACCCTTTCCGTACTCGGTAAAGCGGCGGTCAAGCACCTCCGCCATAGAGCGGAAATCGTCCTGACCCGAAAAGGTTTTTATTTTAAATTTTTTATAGGCGTTTCTTAACGGCCGCCCGTCTTTATACACCACCATGCCGGCCACGTTTTCACTGCCGGCGGTGTTCGAAATATCGTAAGCCTCGATATATCGGGGAGCGGTATCAAGCCCCAAAAGCCTTGAAAGCTCGTCTAACACCGAGGTCTCGCGCCCCGTTCTGTTAATTACTTCTGATAAATTTTCAGCCGCATTGTTAAAGCACATATCAAGCAGCGCCTTTTGCTCGCCTATCTTCGGGTTTATAAAGGCAACCCTTCTGCCCGAAACGCGGGTAAGCCACTCCTCCTCCGCCGAAAAATCGGCTTCGGTATCTATTAAAATGCGCGAGGGAATATCGCCTTTTTCGGAATAATAGCGGTGCAGAAACTCGGTATAAAGCTCTTCTCTGTTATTAACGCCGTCTATAATAAACTTCTTTTTATCGGTAAGTCGGTAATTTCTGAAAACAAATACCGCGGTGCAGGCAGATTCGCCTATAACAGCCGAGGCGATAACGTCTTCGTCTTTATAGGTTGCCCTTACAACCTTTTGCTTTTCCTTTATCTTATTTATTGCGTTAATTCGGTCGCGCAGCCTTGCGGCGTTTTCAAAATCAAGACGTTCGGCGGCTTTCTCCATTTCGGCGGTAAGGCGCGCCACGGTATCGCCATCCCTGTCTCCGTGCTTTATAAAATCCACTGCGGAATACAAGGTATCAAGATAATCGCAAAGCTTTGTTTTTCCGCGGCAGGGCGCCTCGCACAGACCGATATGATAGTTAAGGCAGGGCTTGGTGGGTTTATCAAAGCTGCGGTTACAATCGGGCAGTTTAAATATTTTACGCGCCTCGTCAACAGTTTCCTTTACCACATAGCCGGAGGTATATGGCCCTATAAATTCGCCCTTGCCCTCAGCCGATTTTGCGGTGGTAAGCTTTTTCCATTTCTCCGCCGTTATTTTAACGTAGGAATAACCTTTATCATCCTTTAAAAGTATGTTATACTTAGGCTGGTTTTGTTTAATAAGCGAATTTTCAAGTATAAGCGCTTCAAACTCGCTGTCGCACAGTATATACTCAAAGCTGTCGACATTTGATACCATACGCCTTACCTTTTCGGTATGCTGATTGCCGCTGCCGAAGTATTGCGTAACGCGGTTTTTAAGCGCCTTTGCCTTACCAATATATATAATAACCCCGTTTTTATCCTTCATAATATATACTCCGGGTGTAAGCGGCAGGCGGTTTGCCTTTGCTTTAAGCTCAGTTAATTTTTCGCTGTCGGCATAGCGGTTCATTATAACACCTCTTGTTTATTTTAAACCATATAACCTGCCATTTCAAGTGTTTTTAAAAGAAAGGATTCAAAAAGCAATGAAAAGAATATCAATTCTTATTTTAGCCTTAATAACGCTTTGCTCCTGCAATACCGGGGGCGGTAATAATTCCCATGCCGACGTAAGCGTATGCTACCCTGCCGATAACAGCGTAAACGGCTACCGCACGTCGTCCGGTAATTCCTCTGCCGCGGCAGGCAGTATGCCCGACGAAATTCCCATAACCAGCGTTAAGCCCGGCACCGGCAAATCAAATAAAAAAAGCGGAAGCTTTGTAGGCAATAAAAAATCGCACGTGTTCCATAAATTCTCCTGTGCCTCCGCCAAAAAGACAAAGGACGAAAACAAAAAATACTTTTCAACAAGAGACGAGGCTGTTTCCGCGGGATATTCGCCATGCGGAAGCTGCAAGCCGTAATAATATTCCGCTTTCTTTCACATATAATAAAACAGTGAAAGGAAACGGTGATCTAATGAAAAAATACGCTTATTTTACCGAATTTATCGTGGTTGGAATTGTAGGCACGCTTTGGCACTTTTTATATGATTGGACGAATAAAAACGCCTTTATAGGCGCGATAGCTCCGGTTAACGAAAGCACCTGGGAGCATTTAAAGCTTTTGTTTTTCCCCGCGGTTATCTATTCGGTTATTGAATACTTTATATTAAAGGATCGGCCTAAGAATTATATCGCCGCGTCGGCTCTCGGTATTTTCGGCGGAATGCTTGCAATAACGGCGTTTTTTTACACCTATACGGGTATTTTGGGCTACAACCTTATGGCGCTTGACGTATTAAGCTTTTTTATAGGCGTTTTTGTAATGCTTTATATAAAGAACAGAATTATTAAAAACAAAAAGCTTATCGGCAGCGCCGCGCAGTATGTGTTTTTAGGTATAACCGCTTTAAGTCTGCTGCTTTTTGTTTTATGGAGCTTTAATTCCCCTTCTATCGGAATATTTACTCCGCCTGTTAACGCTTAAAAGCATTTTCGGCTGATAAAACAGCATATCCCGAAGCTATGCTTCGGGATATCAGTCTGTCGAATAACCCTAAATTCCAAGCGATATTTAGGGTTATGAGTTTTGTTTTAGCAAAAAATGTATATAGCCTAA
>ERZ773139.2564-NODE-2564-length-17978-cov-3.220778_pt1 | contig 17978 bp, 12 predicted proteins | sample MGYA00580854_ERZ773139 | MGnify/ENA primary metagenome ERZ773139 (study PRJEB29015, sample SAMEA2737809) | human gut metagenome | biome: human gut; feature: human-associated habitat; material: faeces | place: China | collected 2012 ...
TGTACTCCTTCTAAGCTTCGGCTTGAGAAGTTCGACCGTGGGGGCTTCGGCCCCCCGGTTTCAAGCCCCGCTTCGGCGGGGCTTTTTTGCGTTTGAGGAACGGGAGACGCTAGTGTGAGAGGGAGGGCTAAAGCTCTTACAATGATAAGGGCGATCTTGTTGGCATGTCGGGCGCGATCTATAGCGCTTTGCACATGCCGTGATGGCTTTTCTGAGATCCGCAGGCTGCTATGGTGTCTGGATCATCAGCAGATCTCCGTATCCTTTTTCTCTGCGTTGATTGGAAAGCGCCGACCGTGAAAGCTTCTGCCTCATGGTTTTTAAGCCCCGCTTCGGCGGGGCTTTTGTCGTTCAATAGGTTAGCTTTTTTTATTTTTTTGAGGGATCCATGCTTAAGAAACTGGTTTGTGAGAAAATTTTATCTAAAAAACGATATAGATAATATGATGTAAGTTGTTGTTTTTTTTAAAGAAACGTTGACAAGGTCAAGAAAGGGGTATAAAAATTTTTACAAGTTCGACGGACAAGCAGGATGCTGTCGCGGACTTTCAAAAACGAGCTTTTTGCTCCGGCCGTATCGGCCGGGATTTCTGTCCCGCTCCGCACAGGGCAGGAATGGGGTCCCGCAAGGGAAAATGATCCCGCACTGGGTGGGATCGAAAGATGCGGAAGTAATGAAGGAAGGTATTATCATGAAGAAGCTTATGACTCTCGCTCTGGCTGCCGCTATGATGCTGGGTGCTGCTACCGGCGCCAACGCTATCGACTTCAAGGCCAAGGGCCAGTGGATCATGTCTTTTGACTATGGCATGCACGGCGATTTCGCCAAGAGCAATGGCAGCCGTAACTCCGGTTATAAGAACAGCACCACCGGCAATGAAGACGAATTCGAAGCCCGCCAGCGCGTTCGCCTGCAGTTGGACGCCGTGGCTTCCGAAGCCCTGTCCGGTACCGTGTTCTTCGAAATCGGTGACCAGGTGTGGGGTGAAAGCGAGACCGGTGGCGCCCTGGGTGCTGACAAGAGCGTGGTGGAGCTGAAGCGTGCCTACATCGACTGGATGGTGCCCCAGACCGACCTGAAGGTCCGCATGGGTATCCAGGGCATCGCTCTGCCCAGCTTCACCACCAAGGCCTCCCAGATCATCGACGATGACGTGGCCGCCATCAGCCTGAACTACCAGTTCAACGAAAACGTTGGCCTGACCGCTTTCTGGGCTCGTCCGTACAACGACAACTACGGTTATACGAAGCAGGTTGCCGGTGCGAAGCCGTACGAAAACTACATGGACAACATGGACATGTTCGCTGTGCTGCTGCCCCTGAGCTTCGACGGCGTGAAGGTGACCCCCTGGGTCATGTACGCCGCCATGGGGCCCGGCATGTTCGGTACTGGTAAGTATGGTGCTTCTTGGTCCGCTGCCAGCAAGGGTATGCAGTCCGGCTTCAAGGGTACCGACTGGAATGACAGCTACGGTAATGCCTTCTGGGCTGGCGTGACCGGCGAAGTGACCTACTGGGATCCCTTCCGCATCGCTTGGGATGTGAACTACGGTTCCGCCGCTTACGAAGACCAGAAGATGAACCGCGAAGGCTGGTTGGCCAGCCTGCTGCTGGAATACAAGCTGGATTGGGGTACCCCCGGTCTGTACGGCTGGTACTCCACCGGTGACGACAACAACCCCCGCAACGGTTCCGAGCGCATGCCCACTGTGTATGCTAACGGCAACAACGACTTCTCCAACTTCGCTTTCAACGGCAACCCCTACATCGCCCGTGAAAAGGCTTTGGGTTCCACTATGGTGGGTACTTGGGGCATCGGTGCTCGCCTGAAGGACGTGAGCTTCCTGGAAGACCTGAAGCACACCCTGCGTGTGAACTTCATGGGCGGCACCAACGCTCCTAAGATGGCTAAGTACATCCGTGATTACGGTAATCCCTATGAAAAGCATGGTGTGAGCGACGTCGCTCAGTATGCTACTGCTTACGATCCCATCTATCTGACCACCGAAGACTACGCTCTGGAAATCGGTCTGACCAACACCTACAAGATGTACGACAACTTCACCGTCATGCTGGATGCTGCCTACATCGCCATGTGGCTGGATGACAGCCGCAGCACCTGGGGCAAGAATTCCATGCTGGGCTTCTCCGGCAAGGACGGCGGCGTGTACGACGCCTGGAACGTGAACCTGTCCTTCGTGTACTCCTTCTAAGCTTCGGCTTGAGAAGTTCGACCGTGGGGGCTTCGGCCCCCTCGTTTTCAAGCCCCGCTTCGGCGGGGCTTTTGTTGTTTCAGATAGAGTGTGCCTGAGATGCACGGAGATGTACTGTGTAGTGTGATGTTTTTCTGGAGAATGGTGGAGCAGCCTTCTTCTGAAGGGCTGATCCGCACAGCCCGGGCTGAAAGAATCGTCAGCACAATCCTCCGCCATCCCGGATTACCCGATCCTGTCACTTTATGACACGGTTCAAAAAATTGTCCTTTCCCTCTTGACGGCGAGAAAGGGCATGCGTATGCTTGCGTAGCAAAATTTGTACTCACGTGGAAAACGGATACATTTTTGCCATGTCTGGCTGGGATGTCCCTGGGGAGGAACGTCCCATGCACGTCAGGAAATTTCTCTCAGGAAGGAAGGTTTTTATCATGAAAAAGCTGATGACCCTCGCTCTTGCTGCGGGCATGCTGCTGGGTGCCGCTACCGGCGCCAGCGCTATTGATTTCAAGGCCAAAGGCCAGTGGCTGATGGGCTTTTCCGCCGGTGACGGCTCCCTGATCAGCCATACGAAGGCTAAGGGGAGCGACCACAACAGCGCCCGAGACACCGACGACATCTTCTCCGCTTCCCAGCGTGTCCGCCTGCAGTTGGACGCCGTGGCTTCCGAAGCCCTGTCCGGTACCGTGTTCTTCGAAATTGGTGACCAGGTGTGGGGCAATGCCAAAAGCGGCGGCGCTCTGGGCGCTGACGGCACCGTGGTGGAACTGAAGAACGCCTACATCGACTGGATGGTGCCCAACACCGACCTCAAGTTCCGCATGGGTATCCAGGGCATCCAGCTGCCCAACGTGGCCGGTGGTTCCGCCATCCTGGATGACGACGTGGCTGCCATCACCGCCAGCTACCAGTTCAACGAAAACGTGGCCCTGACCGCCATGTGGGCCCGTCCGTATAATGACAACTACGACGCCCGCGCGGATCGCACGAACTACCAGGACAACATGGATCTGTTCGCGCTGATGGTGCCCCTGACCTTCGACGGCGTGAAGGTGACCCCCTGGGCCATGTACGGCATGGCCGGTGCCAACAGCAAGACTGTCAAGTCCATGGGGCCCTACACCCGTCCCATTTTGCTCGACGGCGTGGCTGATACCACCACCAGCAAGGCTTACGGTTCCATGTTCTGGGCCGGTCTGCCCATCTCCCTGACCCTGTGGGATCCGCTGAACGTGGAACTGGACATCAACTACGGTTATGTGGAATCCATGGGTCGCTACACTGCCGATCGCTACAACGGTACCGGTTTCCGCATGGGCGACACCAAGCGTGAAGGCTGGCTGGTCAAGGCCCTGGTGGAATACAAGATGGATTGGGGTACCCCCGGCATCTTCGGCTGGTATGCTTCCGGTGACGACGGCAACGTCAAGAACGGTTCCGAGCGTATGCCCACCGTTTCCGGTTGCGGCAACTTCATGTCCTTCATGGGTGACGGCAACTACGGCTGGTCCTCTGCCGACAGCCTGTATGACCGCAACTTGACCTACACCGGCACTTGGGGTATCGGTCTGCGCATCCACGATCTGAGCTTCGTGGAAGATCTGAAGCACTCCTTCCGCGTGGCCTACTGGGGCGGCACCAACAGCCCCTCCATGGCCAAGTATGTGGAACATTCCTGGGGCTGGGACAATGGACTGGATAAGGACGGCCACTACCTGACCACCAACGACGGCCTGCTGGAATTCAACCTGGTCAACAGCTACCAGATCTACGAAAACCTGGAAGCCAACCTGGAACTGGGTTACATCGTGAACATGATGGACGACGACACCTGGAAGCGCAGCTACCGCAACGACTCCTACAAGAAGCAGGATGCCTGGAAGGCCCAGCTGATCATTGCCTACACGTTCTAGTCTTTCCCGACCGGGATGTTTCAGGGGGGCGCAAGCCCCCCTTTTCCGTTTTTGAGGCAGCCGTATCAGACGTCCTTGCCTTGCCTGTCTCCTGCGTCTATGCTGCGGCATCCTTCGGATGCATAGCTCTCTTTTGGCGGGAGCGATGCAACTTTCTGCCGCTGTGTCCGTGCAGCCTGGCAGGCCCGACAGATCCCCCTCTTGTCACGAGGTCCCATGTTTGCCCGTATCGCTCTGCTTTCCGCTCCTTACAGCACCCTGACGTACGCCTTGCCTGACATCTTTCCCGAAGAGTTCTGGCAGGAAGGCCTGCGCGTGGCCATCCCCCTGGGCCGTGGTGCGTTGCGGGCAGGCATCCTGATGGAGCGGCTGGAGCACAGCGATCTTCCTGACGGCGTCACCTGCAAGGAGGTGGCCTGGCCGCTGGAGACCGCCCCCCTGCTTTCGGAGGAGATCAGGGCGCTGGCACGGGATCTGGCCATCCGGCAGGGACTGGAGCCGGGCTGTGTGTTCGGGCATGTCCTGCCGCAGGGCTTGCGCCAGGTGGATCTGCGTATCCGCTGGCTGGCGGCGGACAGGGATTTTTCCTGTACGGTGAAGCAGGTCACGAAACTGGAACCTGATCAGTGCCAGGCCCTGGCCGTGGCCCTGTGTCGGGGGGAGGCCCGCCTTGTCGCTCCGGGCCGGGATGCCGCCGGGGAGGAACTTTGTGTGCTGCGGGTGGATCCTCCCTGGCCGGTACGGCCGCAGGCCGCACGGCAGCGCGAGATACTGGACTATCTGCATGAACGGGGACAGGTCAGCCGTCGCCGGTTGACTCGGGATCTGGGAGCCGGCAGTGCTCCGGCCCTGCGATCTTTGCTGCAGGCCGGATTCGTGACCTTGCGCCACGCGGAGGCCGATGAGCCCGCTGACGAGCTGCTTCCGCCCGCGCCCCGGGCCTTTGAGCTCAATGCAGACCAGCAGCGGGCCCTGGAGGCCCTGCGTGCTGCGCTGGAGACGGAGCGGCCCGCATCGGTCCTGCTGTTTGGGGTGACCGGCAGCGGCAAGACGGCTGTCTATCTGGAGCTGATCCGGCATTGCATGGAGCAGGGCAGGAGCGTCCTCCTGCTGGCTCCCGAAGTGGCTCTTGCCTGCAAGTTGCGCCGGGATGCGGCCTGCGTCCTTTCCCATGTGCCCCTGTTTTTCTATCATGGCTATCAACCCCCGGCACGACGGGAGGAGATCTTCCGCCGTCTGGCCACCCGGCAGGAGCCCTGCCTCGTGGTGGGGACGCGTTCGGCGCTCTTCCTGCCTGTACCGCAGCTGGGCTGCGTCATCCTGGACGAAGAGCATGACAGCTCGTTCAAGCAGGACGAGTCTTTGCCCTATCAGGCCAAGGAGCTGGCCTGGTCGCGCATCGCACGGCAGCGCGGCCTGCTGGTGCTGGGCTCGGCCACGCCGGACATCAAGACCTTCCATGCGGCCAGTCAGGGGCAGATAAATCTCCTCCGACTGCCGGAAAGGGTAGGGGGGCGCCCCCTGCCACCGGTGGAGCTGGTGGATACCAGCGGCCTGGCCGGGGAAGGGCTGCTGGCTGCCCGCAGCGAGCAGGCCCTGCGCGAAGTGCTGCAACGCGGGGAGCAGGCCGTTGTCCTGCTCAACCGGCGCGGCTACGCGCCCCTGCTGTACTGCCTGGACTGCAAGGAGACCGTCAGCTGTCCGCATTGCCACATCGCCCTGACCTACCATAAAGGGCGGGGGCGGCTCGTTTGCCATTACTGCGGCTATGCCGTTCCCTTTCCCAGTCCCTGCCCGCAGTGCAGGAGCATGAACTTCCTGCCCATGGGGGAGGGGACCGAAAGGCTGGAAGAATATTTGTCCACTCTGGCCGGGCAGCCTGTCCTGCGTCTCGACCGTGACAGCACCCGGCGGCCCGGACGCATGGAAGAGATACTGGCGGCCTTTGCCCGGCACGAGTCCCCCATCCTTGTAGGTACGCAGATGCTCTCCAAGGGCCACCACTTCCCTGATGTGACCCTGGCCATCGTGGCGGACGGGGATCTGGGGCTCAATCTGCCGGACTACAGGGCTGCGGAGCGGTCCTTCCAGCTGCTGGTCCAGTCCGCAGGCCGGGCAGGACGTGGTGACAAACCCGGACGGGTACTGATCCAGACCCGCAATACCGATCACTACTGCTGGCAGTATGTCCAGAACGGTGATTATGAAGGTTTTTATGCCGCCGAGCTGGCCCGGAGGCGACAATACGGTTATCCGCCTTTCGTGCGTCTGGCGTTACTGCGCATCTCCTTCCCTGCGGAAGATCCCGGTGGTGCCGCGGCGCTTGGGGAGCTGGCCCGTTTGCTGCAAACCAGGGCCCGTGAGCTGGGCGTGCGCCTGCTGGGGCCTATCCCGGCGCCCCTGGCCATGCTGCGGGGGCGCAGACGTTTTTCCTGCCTTATCAAAAGTGCCGACTGGCAGTCGGTCAGGCTGCTGTACCATGAAGCTTTGCGGCAGCAGTGCGCCAGCCGCTTGCGGCTTTTCCTTGACCTTGACCCTGTCAATATGCTCTAATCTTCCGGTTTATTTTTCCCGTACGCGGGATTTTACTGGGGAATGCTCTGCGGTGCCTGCCCCGGCATTTTTGCGGCCTTTGACCGGCCCTGATGCCGGAGCGTCCGGCATATGCCATGGCCGGGCACGGCAGGGCAGGAGTCAGTACCGGGCGAAACGAATATGCCTGGTGCTTCATGGTCAAGGGAGGAAGAATGAAAGCTTTGCGTGTGGTGGGCCTGTGGGTGGCCCTGGTTCTGGGTGTGGCGTCGTCCGCCATGGCTGAAGGTTTTGCGCTGACCGAGTGGAGCGCACGCGGTCTGGGTCTGGCCAGCGGCATGGTGGGCCGCGCCGACGACGTGTCGGCCATTGCCTACAACGCGGCCGGCATCACCCAGTTGCCCGGCGTCCAGGTCATGGGTGGTATGGGGCTTATCGCCCCTATGGGGACTTTGTCGCTGGATACGACCCACGGCAAGCAGGAAACCACCACCAAGCCCGCTGTGTGGGCCGCGCCGCACGCTTACGCCAGCTGGCAGCTCAATGACAGCTTGTGGCTGGGCCTGGGCGTGTTCTCGCGCTTCGGTCTGGGCAACAGCTATGACCAGCAGTGGACCGGCCGTTACAACCTGTACAGCGTTAACCTCCAGACCATCTCCGCTGTGCCTACCCTGGCCTGGAAGATCAACGACATGTTCTCCGTGTCCGCCGGTCTGGAGATTATGAATCTTAACCTGACCACGGAACAAAAGGTTCCTGGCATACTTACCCCTCCGCTTGTCTCTTCCCCTATACATAATCCTGCATATGATCACGACGCTGAAGTTCAGGGCTCTGGCTGGGGCGTGGGCGGTCACTTTGGGGTGCATGCCCGTTTGAACGATCAGTGGTCGGTGGGCCTGGCCTACAAGACCCAGGTCACAGCCAATGTCTATGGTGAAGCCAAGTTTGATGGCCCGCTGGCAGGAGCCAAGCGGGAACTCAGGGATTGTGACGCCCACGGTACCGTGCAGTTGCCCGATTCCCTGGCCCTGGGTGTGGCCTACAAGCCTCTGGACAACCTGAGCTTCGAAGTGGGCGCCGTCTGGACGCGCTGGTCCACCTACAATTCCCTGAACATCTACATGGACAACGGCAACCAGTCCATCAGCCATAAAAACTGGCAAGACGGCTGGAATTTCAACGCCAGCGTGGAATACAAGCCTCTGGACTGGTGGAGCCTGCGTGCCGGTTTCTGGTACGAGACCCCGGTCATCAACGAGGATCACTCCGACTTCATGGTGCCCTCCAACGGCCGCACGGCCCTGACCCTGGGCACGGGCGTGGAGTGGAACGACTTCACCATCGACTTCGCCTACTGCCACATGTGGATCAATCCGACCAACTATGATGACACTGATGCAAGTGGTATTCGTACCCCCGGTCTGGCATCCGGTATCACCGGCGGCAATTCCAAGGACACCGTGGCCAACATCTATATGCTGAGCTTCGGCTACAAGTTCTAGCCCGCCGCTCCGGCAGGTTTTCGGGCGTCGCTCCTTGGGCGGCGCCTTTTTTTGCGCCTTGCGGCACAGAGCATTTGACCACAGGCTAGAAAGTCTCTATAGTCCCGTTTGAGAAAGTCTAAACTTTTACCGCCTGAACAGGCCCTGCTTTGCAGGAAACATCTCTTTGGAGGAGAGCAATGAAACGCACCATCCTTGCACTGACCCTGCTGATGGCTCTGGTCCTGCCCGGCATGGCCAAGGCCGAAGGTACCGGTATGTACCTGGCTCCCAAGTTCCTGATGACCATTCAGGAAACCGGCACCATCGAACGTTCCGGTATGGGCGGCGTGGACGAATACTCCCAGTTCACCCTGGGCGGCGCTCTGGCTGCCGGTTACGACTTCTGGCCCCAGTATCTGGTGCCCCTGCGTGTGGAACTGGAATACGCCCTGCGCGGCAACAGCGAAAAGAGCTGGGGCAGCAACTGGGGCAGCGTGGACTGCACCTGGAACAGCTCCACCCTGTTCGCCAACCTGTACTATGACTTCCGCAACGACAGCGCCTTCGTGCCCTACATCGGCGCCGGTATCGGTATGTCCTTCAACTACCTGGGCTTCGACCTGCACCGTGGCGGCAGCGCCGTTTCCCGTGACGAAAGCACCACCAACTTTGCCTGGAACGTGGGCGCCGGTGTGGCTTACAACGTGAACGACGCCCTGTACATCGACGCCGCTTACCGCTATGTGGACTTGGGCTACACCGAAGCCAGTGGTGCTCTGAACGGCGATCAGATCAAGGTGGGCAGCCGTCCTTACAACCACGAATTCATGCTGGGCCTGCGCTTCGCTTTCTAAAGCGTATTACCCGCGATTTGAAAAGGCCGCTCCTTCGGGAGCGGCCTTTTTTGTTTTTGGGCAGGGCAGGGGCAGCGTGAGGGGCATATCCCCCGGGATCCGTGAACCACAGACAGGCCGGGACGGCCTGGTAAAAAGCTGTGATGGCCGCCACTGCGGTCTTTTCTTGACGAAACGGCGTAAACAGCCTATGAATCACAATTCTGTATGCGCTGGCCGGGCCCGCGTGATCTGTCGCCATGTCCTGCGGCAGGGAGGGCAGGGCCTTTCAGTGTAACTTGATAGCGGGGTTCCCATGTTTGAAAGTCTTTCCGATCGCCTTTCCGGTGTGTTCCGCTCCTTCAGCGGACGCGGCCAGCTGACGGAAGAAAATATCCAGGCCGGCCTGCGCGAGGTGCGTCTTGCCCTTCTGGAGGCCGACGTCAACTTCAAGGTCGTCAAGGACTTTGTGGAGAACGTCCGCCAGAAGTGCCTGGGACAGGAACTCATCAAGGGCGTCAGTCCGGCGCAGCAGGTCGTCAAGATCGTCCATGAAGAACTGGTGGGCCTGCTTGGTGGTGAGACAGCGGGTCTGAACCTTCAGGGCCAGGAACCCGCCGTCATCATGCTGGTGGGCCTGCAGGGCTCCGGTAAGACCACCTCGGCGGGCAAGATCGCCAATCTGCTGCGCAAGCAGAAGATGCGTCCCTATCTGGTGCCTGCCGACGTGTACCGTCCTGCGGCTATCGATCAGCTGACCGTGCTGGCCAAGCAGCTGGACATGCCCTGCTTCCCGTCCACGGTGGACATGAATCCCGTGGACATCGCCCGTCAGGCCATGGAAGCCGCCCGTGAGCAGCAGGCTACGGTGGTCCTGCTGGACACCGCCGGCCGTCTGCATGTGGACGAGCCGCTGATGCAGGAACTGGCCGCCATCAAGGCGGCGGTGAACCCGCAGGAGATCCTGTTCGTGGCCGACGCCATGACCGGTCAGGATGCCGTGACCGTGGCGGAGTCCTTCAACGAACGTCTGGGCCTGACCGGTGTGGTGCTGACCAAGATGGATGGCGATGCCCGCGGTGGTGCGGCCCTGTCCATCCGGGCGGTGACCGGTGCCCCGGTGAAGTTCGTGGGTATGGGCGAAAAGCTGTCCGAGATGGAGGTCTTCCATCCTGACCGCATCGCGGGCCGCATCCTGGGCATGGGCGACGTGCTCACCCTGGTGGAAAAGGCCCAGGCCACTATCGACGCCGACGAGGCCGAAGCCCTTGCCAAAAAGATGCGCAAGGCCAGCTTTGACCTGGAAGATTTCCGTACCCAGATGCGCCGGATCAAGAAGCTCGGCTCTCTGGACAGTATTTTGAAGATGATCCCCGGTATGGGCGGCCTGCGCGAAAAGCTGGCCGAAGCCAACGGGGCCATGCCTGAAAAGGAAATGGCCCGTACCGAAGCCATCATCAATTCCATGACCATGGCCGAGCGCCGCAACCCCGATATCCTCAACGGCAGCCGCCGGGCGCGTATCGCCAAGGGCGCCGGGGTCACGGTGCAGCAGGTCAACCAGCTGGTGCGTCAGTTCGAGCAGATGCGCCAGATGATGAAGGGGATGATGGGTGGCAAGGCCAAGGGGATGCCCGCCATGCCCAGGATGCCCCGGGGCAGCATGCCCGGCGGCATGGGCGGGATGCCCGGCATGATGCCGGGGATGGGTGGCATGCCCGGTATGCCGCCCATGGGGCTGCCGGATGCCGGACACGGCAAGTCGGCGGCGGCCAAAAAGCGCAAGAAGCGCGAACGGCCTGCCAAGCGCAAAAAGAAATAGGCCCGTCCGTGCGGTCTGTCCGCACGGATCAGCGGCCGTTCCCCGGCAGAGCACGGCGAAACCTCATCGCCAGACGGCTGCGGCGATGCCGGAGACGCGATAAAAAAATCGTTGCGGCGCACTGGTCATTGATATAATGGGGGGAGGGCAAACTTGCTCTTTTGCCCCCGCAACGCTACCATAGCACAAACAGGAGATAATCATGGCTGTTAAGCTGAAATTGACCCGTCTGGGCAGCAAGAAGCATCCTTTCTACCGCGTCGTGGCCGCCAACGACGAAACCCGTCGTGATGGCCGTCCGCTGGAATTCCTGGGTTACTACAACCCCATGACCGATCCCGCCGAAGTGAAGCTGGACGCCGAAAAGGTGAAGGCTTGGCTGGATCGCGGTGCCGAACCCACCGACACCGTCCGCGCTCTGCTCAAGAAGATGGCCTAAGGGTATCTTTGCAGGATACCATCGTACCGGTCTTTCCGGTACTGGCCCGATGTTCTTCCGGTGTGCGGTACTGACGCGGCAGATCCCTGAGGGGGCTGCCTGATGGACGTACCGCACCGCAGGCGCATGGCGCTTTTCCCGCGGGCTTTTCCCGCGGAGATGCAGCGCCCGCTCACACCAACAGTCTTGTCACGGCAGGACTTGCGGGAGGCCAGCAATGAAAGCTTTGATTGAATTTATCGCCCGTTCGCTCGTGGACGCGCCTGATCAGGTACAGGTCACTGAAGTGGAAGGCGAACAGACCACTGTGCTGGAATTGAAGGTCGCCAAGGAAGATCTCGGTAAGGTGATCGGCAAGCAGGGCCGCACGGCACGCGCCATGCGCACCTTGCTCAGCGCCGCGTCCACCAAGGCCAAAAAACGCGTCGTACTCGAGATCCTGGAATAGTTCCTCATGGCACGACGCATCCATATGGGCACGCTCGCGCGCCCGCACGGTATCAAGGGGGAGATCTGCGTCGACTGGTACGCAGACTCCCCTTCGCTGCTGGACGGTCCTTTCTGGTTGCAGGCGGGCGATGCCCCGCCGCGTCCTGCCCGGGCCCGTTCGTGGCGCATGCACAAAGGTCGTCCCCTGCTCCTGCTGGAGGGGGTGACCGACCGTAACGACATCGAAGCCCTGCGCGGCCAGAAGATCCTTGTGGACCGCGACCTGCTGCCCCCTGTGGACGAAGACGAAGTCTACGTGGAGGACGTGCTGGGCTTTGCCGTCATCCTGCCTGACGGCTCCCGCCTGGGCGTGCTGGATCATGTGGAATATCCTGCCGGTCTGGAGGTCTGGAGCATCGTGACCGATGACGGCAAGGAAGTCCTGTTCCCTGCGGAAGCCTCGTTCATCGAAGGCTTCGACCTGGAAGGGGAGTGCATCCACATCGCGCCGCCGGAAGGCCTGCTGGACATCTATCTGGGCGGTGACGAACAGGCCTAGCCTGTGGAGTCGGTTTTGCCGCCGGATTGCGGCGGGCATTTCGGACCGTCCATACGACTGTCCTGTTCCCTGTTTTTTGCCTGTCTTTTTTGCTGCCCGTGCTGTCCGCAACACGGGCTGTCTTTTTCCTGGCCGGATGGGTTCCGGCCCCTGCTGTTTTGGACCTGCCCTCGGCAGGTCTTTTCGTATGAGGTGGATCATGCCCGAATTGCCGGAAGTGGAGACCGTCGTCCGTACTCTGCGGCCGCAGGTACTGGAATGCTGCATAGAGCGGGTGGAGGTGCTGCGCGAGCGCTCCCTGCATCCCCTGAGCCTTCCTGTGGAGCGACTGGCGGGGACGCGCATCAGCGCTGCCCGTCGCCGGGGCAAGCTGGCCCTGCTGGATCTGGAGCCGCCCGCCGTGGCCGCTGCTCTGCCTGTGCCGTCGATTCTGGCCGTGCATCTGCGCATGACGGGGCGCTTCATGGTCCACCCGGAAGGGGCCGCCCCTTTGAAGCACACGCGCATCATCTTCCATTTGCAGCGGCCTGACGGGAGCCGGGCGCAGCTCTTTTTCGATGATGTGCGCTCCTTTGGCCTGGTCTTTGCCGCCACGCCGGAGCTGCTGGAGCGCTGGGACTTCTGGCGCTCGCTGGGCCCGGAACCGCTGGACATGGGGCCCGGTTCTCTGGGGCCGCGTCTGCACGGACGCCGGGCCATCAAGGCAGCCCTGCTGGATCAGACCGTACTGGCCGGTATCGGCAATATCTATGCGGACGAGTCCCTGTTCCGGGCCGGTATCGATCCCCACCGGCCTGCCGGGGAGCTTTCGGAGGCAGAAGCGGAACGTCTCCGCTGCGCTTTGCAGGAGGTCTTGCGGGAATCCATCGCCCAGTGCGGCAGCTCCATCCGTGATTATCGGGATGCCAACGGCAATGTGGGCGCTTTCCAGAATACCTTTTTCGTCTATGGCCGTGGCGGACAGCTTTGCCGCCGCTGCGGCACGGAGCTGGAAAAAGGGCGCATCGCCGGCCGGGCCACGGTATTTTGTCCGCAGTGCCAGAAGTAGCGGGCGATCTTTTGGGGAAGGGAGCTTTGCGGTAAAGCTTTTCCCCTCTCTCAGGAAACCTCGGTCTGGCGGGCATTTCGGGTCGTCAGCCTGACAAACAGTTGTGTATGGCTGATGTGCAGCCGTGATGAGCAACGGGCCGTTCCCCGCGGGGAGCGGCCCGTTGTCCGTATCCGACGCCGTACAAAGAGAGGAGTGTGCGCAAGGGTATCCTCTTTTCCAGAGCTTGAGGCCGCAGGCTGTAGAGTGATGCGCAGCCTGTATCCTGTGGTGCAGGCTGCGCACAAAGGTCGCCGGATAACCACCGCACTGCTGCCACTGTCATCGCGTCAGCCGAGCGAACACCGTACGTTGCGGAGGACGACAGCAATTTTTTATCCGGAGGACTCTCCACCCTGCCACCGTCTTGCAGGCATGCGCTCGTCGATGAGGCCCCACACGTCCTGCGGCAAAGTCGTCCCGCGTCTGGCAGGCAGCGGTAGCAGTAGGGAGGATTTTCTTTCTCGTATGTTTTCAGGGCCGTACCGGCCGGGCGGTGTCCCAGTCCAGAAGAGGGACCTCCGTGCCGCCTGACAGGGGCCAGGTTACACGGACATGCCCGTGGCGGCCTGTCTGCAGCAGGGGGATATGCTGTTCTTCCAGCCATTGTCTGAGCTGTTTCCCCGGATGGCCGAAGCGGTTGAAGGCGCCGCAGGAGGCCACCACCAGCCGGGGGCGCACAGCCGTCAGGAATTCAGGCAAAAAAGAACTGCCCGAGCCGTGGTGTGGTGCCAGCAGGACATCGGCCTGCACGTCCCGGCCGCTGGCCAGCAGGTGGCGCAGGGCGGCCCCGTCGGCATCACCGGGGAAAAGGGCCAGGCCGTGCCCATTGTGGACCAGGCGCAGGACCAGGGAGGCACTGTTGCCTTCCCAGACATAGGCGCCCGGGGCTGGCCGGGGCGGATGCAGCACATGCAGAGCCAGCCCGTCTTCGGGATCGCCCAGTTGCAGGGTATCTCCGGCATGGAGGGGGGTGTTCTTCCGTTTTTGCAGGGTGGCCTGCCAGATATGCCCCATCTGACCGCTGCCCGGCTGGCCGTTGTGCAGCAGGAGTGCTTCGGGAAAGGCCGCCAGCAGGGGAGGGATGCCGCCCGCGTGATCGATGTCGGGATGGCTGTTGATGATGGCGTCCAGACCGGGGCGGGCATTGCAGGTCAGCAGGGGGAGGAGGAGTTCGCGTCCCGGGTTCCAGGAGCGGGACATGCTGCCTGCGGCGTCCACGAGCAGGGTCTGGCCATGCGGCAGACGCAGCAGGACGGCTTGCGCCTGTCCCACGTCAGGGACGGAAAGCTCCAGCCGGGGCACCAGACTGTGGTGCAGACGCAGGGCCGGGCCCACACAGGCCAGCAGCAGAGCGCAGATGAGCAGGCGTTTTCCCGCCGGCGGCAAGCCGGGGCGTCCGGCCCGCAGGGCCAGTGCCAGAAAAAGGCAGGCCATGGCGGGCAGGGCCGTCCAGTGGGGCCGCAGGATGGGGGGGACGCTGAGCCAGCCCTGCGTCTGGAGGAAAAGCAGGCCGTCCACCAGCCACTGGCAGGGCAGGGCCACAACATCCAGCACCAGAGCGGCTGCCGGGCCAAGGCCGCACAGGCTGAGCCCCAGTCCCAGGAAGGCCCCCGGCAGGACAAGCGTCCCCAGGACGGGCAGCCAGAAAACATTGAGCAGGAACCACAGCCCGCTGTTGTTGAACAGCAGCAGGGAAAGGGGCAGCAGGGCCAGCTGGATGAAGAAGGAGACCAGCAAAATGCTGGCCAGTGAACGGAGCAGGCGCTGCCCGGGGGACGTCCGCGGGATACGGCGCAACAGCTGCCCCATGAGCGGCGTGGCGCAGCAGATGACGGACACGCACAGGGCGGAAAGTTGCAGACCGGTATCGAAGACGGACAGGGGGGAGATGACGGTGATACAGAGCAGCGTGCAGCACAGGACATCCAGCCCGCTGGAAGGGAGGCGCTCCCGGAGCGTCTGGGGCAGCGGCATGCAGCGCAGGTGGGCCAGGGCCATGGCCGTGGCCAGCAACAGGAGCATCCCGGCCGCCCGCAGCAGCGAAGGCGGCGCATTGCCCAGCCAGAGATAGGCCAGGGCCGCCGGGCAGGCCGCCAGCGGGATGAGGACGGTACGGGGGCGCCAGAGATAGAGACCCGGATGCATACGGGCTGCCAGCCAGACCAGGAGCATCCCCGCCAGACCGGCCACGAGCAGATGTTGCCCGGAAAGGGCCAGACTGTGGGAAAGGTTGCCGGCATTGAAGGCCTTCACGGTGGGCGTTTCCAGCAGGAAGCGTTCCCCGAAGAGCAGGGCCAGCAGGATGGCCTTGCCCTGGGGCACCGGTGCCGCGGAAGGCGTGGAAGGCGCGGCGACAGGGAGCTGGGGAGGGGCTGCGGCCGTCAGACCGGAGGGAGAAGCGGCGGCGGGCGGCAAAAGATCGTCCCTGCCCGGCAGGAGCACGGCAAGGAACTTTCGAATGAGTTCCAGACGCTGCCGGGCAAAGGGGGAGGGGGCGCCGTCGACGGCGGGCTGACCGCCCGTGCCCCGGCTCCAGATGCGCCAGCCGGTACCGTGGCTGTGCCACCAGAAGCCCCAATCGGTGAGGCCGAAGTTGCGCTGGGTATCCACGGGCAACAGCTTGCGTTGCAGGCGAACGGTCTGGCCCGGCAGCGGGAAGGCGGCGGCCTGCTCCCATGTCCAGGCAATGTTGCCGGGAAGATGGGCCAGAGGCTGGCCGTCAGGCTGTTGCAGATGCAGGTCGGTCAGGCTGATGCGCAGGCGCTGTTCCGGCAGGGTGCGTACATCGCTCACCCTGGCTTCCAGCACAGGCCAGTGGCGGGGCGGGGTGCGTGCCTCGTACAGCTGTTCCAGCACGGGAGGCACGGGAAAAGCGGGCAGCAGGGCCTGGGCCGTGACACAGCCCAGCAGGGCGACGGCACAGCCCACCAGCAGGCGGGGGAGACGCCACAAACGGCTGTCCGCCACCAGGACGCAAAGACCCGCGCAAAGCGCGGGTCCGGGCCAGCGTGCCGCCAGCAGGCCCAGCAGCTAGCATAAGAGCCAGCTTTGCCAGAGAAGGCCCGGGGCCAGCGGCGGACGCCACATGATATCAGGCCAGATCGCGGGCGGCGTCGCGTTCTTCGGCCCTGCGTTTGAGGGTCTCGCGATGGTCGAAGAGCTTCTTGCCGCGGCCCAGGGCGATCTCCATCTTGACCTTGCCCTGCTTGAAGTACATGCGCACGGGCACCACGGTCAGGCCTTTCTGTTCCACGCGGGCCGCCATCTGGCGGATCTCGGCGGCGTGCAGCAGCAGGCGGCGCGGGCGGTCGGGATCCTGGGGCACATAGCCGGCATTGTCGTACGGGGCGATATGCAGCGAAAGCACGAAGGCCTCGCCGTCACGGAAATCCACATAGCTGTCCAGAAAGTTGATCTTTCCGGCCCGGATGCTTTTGACTTCAGGGCCGGTCAGGCTGATGCCCGCTTCCACGAAGTCGGAGAGTTCGTACAGGTGGCGGGCCTTCTTGTTGACGGCGATGGTGGACGGGGATGGTTTTTTGCTCATATTCCTAACTGTTCGTCATGATGCTTGTGGTATGGAAGGCCAGCTCCGAGCCCAGGCTCTCCTGCAGGCGTTCGCGCAGCATGCGCTGCGAGGCCGTCACGTCGGTGCTCATGAGCACGCTGTGGGCCATGTCCATGCAGGTCTGGGCGTCCAGGCGGCGGATCATGTGCTTCATGCCCGGTACGAAGCGCGGCGAGGCCGAGAGCGTGTCCACGCCCATGCCCAGCAGCAGGGCCAGACCGTAGGGGTCGGCGGCCAGCTCGCCGCAGACGGAGACCCCGATGCCCTCGCGGTGGGCGGAGTCGATGATGCGCTTCAGGGAGCGGACCACAGCCGGATGCAGGGCCTCGTTGAGGTAGCCCACATGCAGGTTGTTGCGGTCGATGGCCATGAGGTAATGGATAAGGTCATTGGTGCCGATGCTGAAAAAGTCGCATTCGCGGGCCAGGGCATCGGCGATGAGCACGGCCGCCGGGGTCTCCACCATGATGCCCAGGGGCAGATCGGCGGCGTGGGGCAGACCGGCGGCCTGCAGCTCCTGCTGCAGTTCCTGCATGATGCGGCGCACGCTCTGTACCTCGGCCAGGCCGGAGATCATGGGCAGCAGCAGGGAGATATTGCCTTCCACCCCGGCGCGCATGAGGGCGCGCAGCTGGCTGCGGAAGATCTTCTGGTGCCGCAGGCAGAAGCGGATGCCGCGCAGGCCCAGGGCCGGGTTGGGTTCCTTGAGGGCTTCCTGGGCGCGGAGCATCTTGTCCGCACCGGCGTCCAGGGTACGGAAGACCACATGTGCGGGCGCGGCCTTGCGGGCCACGGCGCTGTATTCGGCATAGAGCTCTTCCTCGCTGGGCAGATGCTCCCGCAGGAAGGAGAATTCCGTACGGTACAGGCCCACGCCTTCGGCGCCGCTGGCCTGCAGTTCGTCCATCTCTTCCAGCCGCTCCAGGTTGGCATGGACGCTCACGCGCACGCCGTCGTACAGACCCGTGTAGCCCTGCACGCCGCGGACGTTGTTGACGAGCTTGGCGTCGGTGAGGAAGTTTTCGGCGATGAATTTCGAGCGCAGCGGATCGCCGGGCATGAGAACGGTCTGACCGAAGTCAGCGGGGGTCGC
>ERZ773139.2583-NODE-2583-length-17867-cov-4.380642_pt1 | contig 17867 bp, 17 predicted proteins | sample MGYA00580854_ERZ773139 | MGnify/ENA primary metagenome ERZ773139 (study PRJEB29015, sample SAMEA2737809) | human gut metagenome | biome: human gut; feature: human-associated habitat; material: faeces | place: China | collected 2012 ...
AACGCAAGGGGCTCTGCCCCTCGACCCCGCCGCCTTTTGAAAAAGGCGGGCGAAAACCTTTTGGGTTTGTATTTTTCAGAATTCGCTTTTTCATAACAAAAGCACCCTCCGGATGGAGAGTGCTTTTGTTCCTTATAATAAGGATAAAAGAATACAACCGATTACAGGTCGATGCGACCATACAGCGTCGCGGTGGTTTCGGTTTCCGATTCGGTTTTAATCGGGGTATCGTCCGCCGCCGCATGCGGATTGCTGCGCGGAATAAACTCGCGCACCTGACGCGGCGGACGCTGCGGCATCGCATCGCGATTCCCGCGCGCGGGGCGCTCGGAACGCACACCCTGTTCTTTGCGCTCGCCGTTACCATTGCCGTTACCGTTACCACGGCCGCGACCGCCGCGGCTGCGATATTTGTTTTTGTTGGGGTTATCGTCCGACGGACCGATCACCACATGGCGCGCAGCTTCGCTGCCCACGCTCCACGAGGTCGCGCCCTCGATGTCCTGCACCGCGGTATGCACAATGCGGCGCTCATACGGATTCATCGGCTCCAACGAATGACGGCGACCGGTCTTGGACGCCTGTTTCGCCATTTTATGCGCCAGCTCCACCAGCGACTGCTGGCGTTTTTCGCGATAGTTGCCCACATCAATGGTGACCCGCACATATTTTTCCTGCGTGCGGTTGGCAACCAGACCCACCAGATACTGCAGCGCATCCAGCGTATCGCCGCGGCGACCGATGATAAAACCGAGGTTATCGCCCTCGACCGTCAGGGTGCAGCCGCCCTCTTCTTCTTTCATGGTGATGACCGGATCCGCCAGCCCCATGTTGGTCAGCAGCGTGTACAGATACTTCTGCGCCGCGTCATAAGGCGACGCGGGGGTTTCTTCCTCTTCCACATACGCGCGGATCTTGGCATTGCAGCCGCCGAACAGCCCGAAGGTTTTCTTCTGCGGCTCCTGCAGCACATCATACTGCAGCGCGTCCACCGGCTGATCCAACTCGGCCGCGGCCTTTTGCAGCGCCTCTTCGATGGTCGAGGCTTCCATAACACATTCCTTCAACACAATGGTTCTTCCTTTCTTACAACGGCGCGCTTACGCGTCCGCATTGTTCTCGTTATCCTCCGCCGGTGCTTGCTCGGTCGCATCCGGTTCGGGTTTTGCCGCCGGCTCTTCCGTTTCCTTTTCGGCGGGTTTTTCCGCTTTGGGTTTGCCGGTGTTCTTTTTCTTTTTGCCGTTCGCGTTTTGCTCGTTGATCGCCTTTTGCAGCTCGGACTGCTCGCGTTTACGGGCTTCCGCCAGCCGCTTTTTATCTTCCGCTTTCTGACGGCGGCGCTCATCGTATTCCGCCTGCGCCTGGGCGCGGATCTTGGCGGGGTTATAAATATTGTTGAGTATCACCGTTTGCAACACCGCGATCAGGTTGGAACAAATCCAGTAGATACCGACACCGCCGGGCACCGTGAAGGTGATATACAGCGAGAACAGCGGCATCAACGCCATCATCATGACATTGGTGCAGCCCTGACCGGGTTGTTTCACACCCTGTGCCATGTTGGTGTAGTGCAGCGAGATCATCGCCGATGCCAGCGCCGTCAAACCAGACAGCAGCGGGATCAGCCACAGAATGTTGATGTTTTTGAAACCGCCCTCGCCGGGGTTTTTCAACATCGACTGACCAAAGATGGTGAATTTCTGGTTGACCGTTTCCATTTCGCTGATATACTGGTCAGCGGTTTTGTTTTTCAAAACGGATTTGTCCAGCGCTTCGATATTTGCGCGAATGTCGGCTTTGTTTTCTTCCAGCTTGCTGAGCATTTTCAGCTCGCCGTAGTAACCCTTCAGCTCGTTTTCGCTGAACTTATCCGCATTTTTTTCGTCCTTATCCAGCGTCACAGCGGAAATACTGGTGCTGATGACCTCGCTGGGCATTTGAATCAGATGGGTCAGCGGCTTGTAAATGGCCGAGATGATACCAAACAGAATGATCATCTGCACCGCCATCGGCAAACAACCGCCGGTCATGCTGACGCCGTTTTTTTCGTACAGCTCCATTTGCTTTTGCTGCAGCTTTTTGGGATCCTGCGCGTATTTTTTTTGCAGCCGTTCCAGCCGCGGCGCCAGCTTGGCGCGTTCCGCCTGCGATTTTTGCGATTTCAGCGACAACGGGAACATCGCCGCCCGCACCAGCAGGGTGAACAGGAAAATCGACACGAAGTAGTTGCCGAAGATGTTGTAGATGAAGTGCAGGATGTATCCCAGCGGGATGGCAATGATGTCAAAAATTTGCATAAACGATCCTCCCATGCGGGGCAGCGCCCCGCCGATCTGATGTGATAACCGGCACCCGGCAAACGAAGTGGAGGAAGCCCGGGAGAAATGCCGCGCCCGATGCGGGCGGCGTTATCGTTTGCGTTTGTCTTGTTTTTCCGGAACCGGGTCATACCCCGATCCGCCAAAAGGGTTGCAGCGCAAAATGCGCCACAACGCGAGTGCTCCGCCCTTGAGCGCGCCAAAACGCTCGATCGCTTCGATCGCGTAGGCCGAGCAGGTGGGGGAAAAGCGGCAGCACGAGGGTTTTCGCGGCGAAATCGCCCGCTGGTAAAACCGGATCAGCGCGATAAACAGCCGTTTCATACGATCACGCCGCCCTGGCGCAAATGCTGTTCCATAATTGTGCGCAGCTCGTCACTTTTGCAGCGGGTGGTGCGCCCGCGGGCGACAAACACAATGTCAAACCCGCCGGTGGTTTGCGGATACAGCTGGCGAAACGCTTCGCGGATGATGCGGCGGCAGCGGTTGCGCTGGACAGCGCCGCCCACTTTTTTACCGGTGGTGATGCCCACCCGCACCTCGCCCCGGCGGGTACGCCGCAGATAGGTCACCAGACAGGGATGCACCTGCGATTTGCCCCGGCGATACAGGATCTGAAAATCCCGATTTTCCTTGATAACGGTAAACGCCGCCATTGTATCCCCGCTTTCTGCGCCGAAAAACGCCCCGACGCACCCAACAATACCTACAAAAAAAAGCCACACAAAGGTGGCTCTTTCTTAGTAGGTAAGGCGTGCTCTACCCTTCGCTCTTCTGCGAGCCAGAACCTTGCGTCCGTTGGCAGTCGCCATTCTTTTGCGGAAACCATGTTCCATTTTCCGATGCCGTTTTTTCGGCTGATACGTACGAAGCATGCGTCATCCTCCTTTCGGATAACCAAGATGGTGGCCCTATAGCCTTGCGAGGATATATTATATACCAGAAAACTGCAAAAAGTCAACTAAAAAAGGAAAAAAACCCGCCGGTTTCTTCACTTTCTTTTGTCGCGTTGTGGAAAATCGTAATTTTTTTGCCGTTGTCCACCACATCTTGTGGATGGGGTCAAAACCACCCAAATCTCCGTAATGGCGTTTTAACGCCCCATATAGCCGTTTTTCCGTTTTTGTGCCCTCTTCACCCTATTTTGGAAAAACGTGAAAATGGGCGTTGTAAAAGCCAAAAAAATATGATATAATGATTATATATGGGTTTTATTCTTTTTATAGCTACCGGCAGCGACAGCTGCTGTTGATTTTTTGAGGAAAGGCAGTTTTACATGGAAACGATAAAGGAAGCCTGGTCCGGGGTGCTGGACTACCTGCGCGCCATGCCGGATCTGAGTGAGGTCGGCTTTAACACCTGGATTTCGCCGCTGGAGCCGCGCAGCATCGAAGGCGATACGATGGTATTTTATGTTGAAAGCGGTTTTCAGCGTCAGGTCATTCTCGGTCAATACGAGGGGAAAATCAAAAAAGCTATCTGGGAAGTGCTGGGGCTGCAGCTTGATTTGAAAATTATTGCGGGGGATGACGCCTCCGCCCAGCCGCAAACGGCGGAGCAGGATACCTCCGGCAATCTGTTTTCTAACGATTCTTCCAATTACGAATACTCGTTTGAAAACTTCATTGTCGGCCCGTCCAACAAATATGCCCACGCGGCTTCGCAAGCGGTAGCGAAGCATCCTGCCAGCCGTTATAATCCTTTATTTATATATGGCGGTTCGGGACTGGGCAAAACCCACCTGCTGTACGCCATTGGCAACGAGATCAAAAAGAACACACCGGGTGCCAATATTCTGTACACCACCTGCGAATTTATGACCAACGAGCTGATCGAAGCGATCAAGAACAAAACACCGGAGGATTTCCGCAACAAATACCGCCAGGTGGATGTGCTGATGGTGGACGATATCCAGTTTATCTCCGGCAAGGAATCCACCATGGACGAATTTTTCTACACTTTCAATGCGCTGCACCAGGCTAACAAGCAGGTGGTGCTCACCTCCGACCGGCCGCCCAAAGAGATCGCCACCCTGTCGGATCGTCTGCGGTCGCGGTTTGAAATGGGGCTGCTGGCGGATATTCAGCCGCCGGATCTGGAAACCCGCATCGCCATCATCAAGCGCAAGGCGCAGATTTTCGGCGTGGATATTGACAACGATGTCGCCGCCTACATTGCCGGACAGCTGAAAAGCAACGTCCGCCAGTTGGAGGGCGTGATCAAAAAGCTGTGGGCGCAATGCGAGCTGACCGGCGAGCGTGCTAACATCAACACCGCCAAAATGGCGATCCGCGATCTGCAAAGCGAAAATCCCCCCACCGAAGTGATTGTGGATCGGGTCATCAGCGAGGTGTCCCGCACCATGAATGTGACACCGGAGGATATTTTGTCGCAAAAACGCACCGCGGCGGTGTCCCGCGCGCGTCAGGTTTCGTCCTATGTGGTGCGTACCATCACCGGCCTGTCCACCGAAAATGTGGGCAAATTCTTCGGTGCGCGCGACCATTCCACCATTGTTTACGCGATCAAAAAGGTGGAAGAGATGATGCAGCGCGATCCGTCCTTCCGCGGAATGGTGAATGATATTATCAAAAATGTCAGCGATATGTGATGCCGCCCGCAGGTTTCTTTGAACATACCCCCGAAACTTTCCCCGTGGAAAATGGGTAAACTTTTGATTTTTTTCCGCAAGTTATGCCCGTTGTTTCCACAAGATTTTTCCCGTGCAAAACTTTGGGGAAAACGGTGAAAAATGTCCGAAAATTTTCCCCTCGGTTTCCCCGGGCTGTCCCCCCGCTTATTCACTGGAAACGCCACCCGTTTTTTCCTGCGGACAAGCCCGTTCGCGACACTTTTCCACCGTTTCCACACCCCCTACTACTACGATAAAATAAAGAAAGATATATATGATATATATCTACATTTCTTTTTTGATGAACAGATGAGATGATAAACAGAAAGGATGAGGGATGCTTTGAAAATCGTATGCGATAAGCAGGAGCTGATCAGCGCGGTCAGCAATGTTCAGCGTGCCGTCACCGGCAAGTCCTCGATTTCCGTGTTGGATGGTATTTTGCTGCGGGCGATCGGTTCACAGCTGCTGCTCGCGGGCTATAACCTGGAGCTGGGCATTATGAAAACCATCGAAGCCGATGTGGCGCAATCGGGTCAGATCGTGCTGAACGCCCGCCTGTTCGGCGACATTGTGCGCAAGCTGCCGGGCGACCGGGTGGAGCTGGAAACCGACGACCGGTACCAGACCGTGATTCGCAGCGGCGAAGCGGATTTTTCCATCATGGGCATTGACGCGGCGGAATATCCCGAGCTGCCCACCGTGGCCGATGGCGACGAGATCTTGCTGGCGGAGGAAACGCTGAAAAGCATGATCCGGCAAACGCTGTTTGCTGTGGCGCAAACCGATATTCGTCCGGTACATACCGGCGTGCAGTTCACCGTGGAAAATCACCAGCTGCGGCTGGTGGCGGTGGACGGCTCGCGGCTTGCCATCCGCTGCGAAGCGGTGGACAGCGATCTGGATACCCAGTTTGTGGTGCCCGGCAAAACGCTCAGCGAGCTGCTGAAATTGCTGGGCGACGGCGAAGAGCTTGCCACCATGCGGGTGGGTCGCCAGCATATTTTGACCGAGATCGGCGGGTATTCGGTGATCTCCCGTTTGCTGGAGGGCGATTTTCTGTCGTATCAAAAAGCGATTCCGCCGCAGGTCACTACCGAGATCCGGGTTAGCACCCGCGCCCTCACCGATGGGGTAGAGCGCGCGTCGCTGGTTATCAACGACCGGGTGAAATCGCCGCTGGTATGCCGGTTTCAACAGGACAGCATCACCATCTCCTGCACCACCCCGCTGGGCAGTGCCAAGGATGTGATCGCGACCGATGCGACCGACGGACAGGAAGAAGAAATGGGCTTTAACAGCCGGTTTTTGCTGGATGCGCTGAAAAATGCCGAAACCGATGAGGTGCGTATTCAGCTGAACGGTCCGGTGTCGCCCATGAAAATATTGCCGGTGGATGGGGAATCGTTTTTGTTCCTGGTGCTGCCGGTGCGATTGAAGGCGTAATATGAAACAGGATATTTTGATTGATACCCCCTTTATCCGGCTGGATGCGCTGCTGAAGCTGGCGGGAGCTGCCCAAACCGGCGGTCACGCCAAAATTCTTGTGCAGTCGGGACAGGTGCTGGTCAATGGCGAGGTATGCACCATGCGCGGAAAAAAGATGGTGCCCGGCGACGAAGCGCAGGTGCAGGGCGACCCCGCCGTGTATCGGGTACAGGCGCATGAGGGCTGACCGACTCACCTTTGACGGCTTCCGCAATCTGCAAAAAGGGGAATGCGCGTTGGATCCGGGCGTGAACATTCTGTTCGGGGAAAACGCGCAGGGCAAAACCAATTTTTTGGAAGTCATGTGGCTGTTCACCGGAGGCAAGAGCTTTCGGGGCGCCAAAGACCGCGAAATGGTCGGGTTTCAAGCCGATCGCGCGGCGATCTCTCTGGAATTTTTCGCCGAAGAGCGGGAACAGACGGCCGCCATTACCATTCGCGACCGCCGCAGCGTCACGCTCAACGGCATCAAGCAGCCGTCGCCCACCCGGATGACCGGGCGGTTTTGCGCGGTGGTATTTTCGCCGGCGCATTTATCGCTGGTGGAGGACGGACCCGAGCAGCGGCGGCGGTTTATGGACGCGGCAATCTGTCAGCTGCGTCCCGCATACATGCCGGATCTGGCGGCGTATACCCGCGTGCTGCGGCAGCGAAACGCGCTGCTGAAAGAGGCGCAGGCGGGCGCGGTGCTGCCGGGCGATATGCTGGATGTGTGGGATGCGCGACTGGCGCAAACCGGCGCGGCGGTGTTTGACGCGCGCCGCCGGTATTGGCAGCAGCTGCAGCCGGTGACTGCCGGTAATTACGACGGGTTATCCTCCGGACGCGAGCAGCTGCAGCTGCGGTATGTGTCCGCTGCCGGAGACGAATATACCACCCCCGCCGAGGCGGCAGAGCATCTGCTGCAAACGCTTTTGCAGCGGCGGGCGGCGGATCGGGCGGGATTTACCACTGCCGGGGTGCACCGCGACGATTTGGAAGTGCTGATTGACGGGCAATCCGCGCGGGTGTACGGCTCGCAGGGGCAAAAACGCTCGGCGGTGCTGGCGCTGAAACTGGCGGAGGCGACGCTGCTGCGGCAAGCCACCGGCGAACAGCCGGTGATGCTGCTGGACGATGTAATGAGCGAGCTGGATCTGTCGCGGCAGGATTATATTTTGAACCATATCGACGGGTGGCAGGTGATGATCACCTGCTGCGATCCGGCGCCGCTGCGCCGCCTGACCAAAGGGCGCGCATTTGAAGTGGCGCACGGCGAGATTACCCAAAAGGACGGATGAGTATGGCGTCTTATGAACAAGAGCGCGACCGGTTGGAGCGCGAAACCAAACAAAAACGGCGGCGGGTGCTGGCGCTGACCATTGCAGGCTTTGTGGTGGTGATCGCGGCATTTGTGGCGGTGTGCTGCTACCGGCTGTCGTGGATCGGGTTCAGCGCGGTGGCGTTGCTGATTCTGCTGGGACTTATCGCCAAGCTGGGCGGTCAGGCGGTGAAAAACATCAACCAGCTGTACCGCCACCGGCTGCAGCTGCTGGACGAAAACGCGCCATCCGGAAAATTCAATCTCTAAAACCATAGGAGGCGGCGGGTATGTATATCCATTTGGGCGGCGACACGGTGGTGCCGCTGCGCGAGGTGGTCGGAATTTTTGATATGGACGGCACCACGCTTTCCAAAAGCACCCGCTCCTTTTTGGCGGACGCGCAAAAAGGCGGTCGGGTGGTCAATGTCACGACCGAGCTGCCCCGTTCGTTTGTGGTGTGTGCCGACACCCACGGAAACGAAACGGTGTATATTTGCCAGATTGCGCCCGCGACATTGCGCCGCCGCGCCGCACGGGGATACGCCCCGCTGACGGAAGCGGACGGTATTGACATTGGGACTTGACCGAAGAACGGTTAGCATATAGCAAAACAGACAGGGAGGATCACCATGTCGGATAACGAAAAAGATTTGCAACAGGAACTGGAACAGGAAGAACAGATGGTGCGCACCGAGGCGGCCTATGACGAAAGCCAGATCCAGGTGCTGGAGGGGCTAGAAGCGGTGCGTAAGCGCCCCGGTATGTACATCGGCTCCACCGGCCCGCGCGGATTGCACCATCTGGTGTACGAAATTGTGGATAACTCCATCGACGAAGCGTTGGCGGGGTATTGCACCCACATTGATGTGGACATTTTGCCGGGCGATATCATCAGCGTTAAGGATAACGGTCGTGGTATCCCGGTCGGTATCCACGACAAAATGGGCATCCCCACCGTCACGGTGGTGCTGACCGTACTGCACGCCGGCGGTAAATTCGGCGGCAGCGGCTATAAGGTATCCGGCGGTCTGCACGGCGTGGGTTCGTCGGTGGTGAACGCGCTGTCCGAATGGCTGGAAGTGGAAATTTCCCGCGACGGCAAGGTATATGCCCAGCGGTTTGAGCGCGGCAACGCGGTCAACGATCTGACCGTGATCGGCACCTCTGACCACGATGGCACCACCATCCGGTTCAAAGCGGATGCGGAAATCTTCACCGAAACCACCGAATATGAATTTGATGTGCTGCAAAAACGGCTGCGCGAGCAGGCGTTCCTCAACGCGGGGCTGTGCATCCGGCTGAACGACCGCCGCAATCCCGACAACATCATTGAACAGGAATATTGCTACGAGGGCGGTATTTCCTCGTTTGTGGATTTCATGAACAAGGCGCGCGGCTATCAGGTGCTGCATCCGGATGTGATCCACATTGCGACCAACGACGGCGATTCCATTGCCGAGGTGGCGCTGCAATACAACGACAGCTACAACGAAAACATCATCTCGTTCGCCAACAACATCCACACGGTGGACGGCGGTACGCATGAAAACTCGTTCAAAAACGGTATCACCCGTATTCTCAACGACTACGCCCGCCGCCACGGTATGTTGAAGGACAACGACAGCAACCTGAAAGGCGACGATGTGCGCGAGGGATTGACCGCGGTCATCAGCGTGAAGCTGAAGGACGCGCAGTTTGAGGGGCAGACCAAGGCAAAGCTGGGCAACACCGCCATCGGCAGCCTGATCACCACTCTGCTGAACGAAAAGCTGGCGCCGTATCTGGAGGAAAATCCGGCGGTCGCCAAAGCGATTCTGGAAAAATCCATCAACGCCGCGCGGGTGCGCGAGGCGGCGCAAAAGGCGCGCGAAATGGCGCGCAACAAAAAGGGCTTGTCCTCCACCCGTATGCCGGAAAAACTGGCGGACTGCATCTGGAACGATGCGGAACGCACCGAGCTGTACATCGTCGAGGGTGACTCGGCAGGTGGCTCCGCCATCCAGGGGCGGGACCGCAACTATCAGGCGATTTTGCCGCTGTGGGGCAAAATGCTGAACGTGGAAAAAGCCCGGCTCGATAAAGTGTACGGCAACGAAAAGCTGATTCCGATCGTGGTGGCGCTGGGCTGCGGCATCGGCGACGACTTTGATCTGTCCAAGCTGCGCTACGGCAAAGTCATCATCATGGCGGATGCCGATGTCGACGGTTCGCACATCTGCACCCTGCTGCTTACCTTCTTCTTCCGCTATATGCGCCCGCTGATCGACGAGGGGCATGTCTATATCGCCCAGCCGCCGCTGTTCAAGGTGTCCAAAGGCAAGCAGCTGCGGTATGCGTTCTCGGATGAGGAGCGCGACCGCTATATTGCGGAGTTTGAGGGCAAGGCCGATGTCCAGCGGTACAAAGGTCTTGGTGAAATGGACCCCGAGCAGCTGTGGGAAACCACCATGGATCCGGCGTTCCGCACCATGCTGCGGGTGGAGCTGGAGGATGCTGCCGCGGCGGACGAAGCGTTCACCATTTTGATGGGCGACAAGGTGGAACCGCGCCGCGAGTTTATTGAGAAAAACGCCCAGTATGTGGCGAATCTGGATATTTAAGGACGGTCGGCTATGGCAGACGAAATGTACGGAGCGCTGCGCGAGCGGGTGGCGTATCAACTGGACGAGGCGACGCTGACCACGGTGTTTAACCACGCCAACGCGTCTTCGCTCAGCCGCCCGCGCCTGATCGTGCAGTCGGTGTTGATGGCGGTGGTCGGGGTGATCTCGCTGATTGATTTTATCGCATTTGAACCGCACCGCGGGCTGTCGCTGTTTATCGCGATCGTGGCGGCGGTGGTCGGGGTCGGCCAGTGGTTTATTATGCCGTTTTTCCGCCGCTCGGCGGTGAAACAGCAGCTGGCGGACAACGAAACCATTCGCTTGTCGGTGTTTGATAAGGGATTGGGGTTTGGCGAAGCGGAGCGGATGATGTTTTATCCGTTTGATCGCTGCCGCCTGATCCGCGAGCCGGAGCTGATGATCGTGCAGATCGACCGCGAGTTTGTCGGGATTCCGCACCGTGAAATCAGCGAAGAGACCCAGTGCTTCCTGGCAGACGCTATCCCCGCCAAAGATAGCGACAAAAAAGAAAAAATGTGAGTTTGCAGACACCCCACGACTTTCTCAAAAACATAGGAGAACCAAAGCCTCCCTTGTGTAAAGGGAGGTGGCACAGCGTTAAGCTGTGACGGAGGGATTGTAACGAAGATGTGCGATCAATCGCCGTCCGGCGGACGGCGACAATCCCCCAGTCACGGCGGAAGCCGTGACAGCCCCCCTTTACTCAAAGGGGCCATGCGCCCGCCATTAGACACAGAAAATTCACTGCTTTTTCCACCTCATCCACCGCCGTTCGGCGGTCCCCCTTCCCCTCTAGGGGAAGGCTTGAGAAATCTCATCTTTTCTCCGCACGCGGGGGAATTACCTCAAGTAGAAGGTTTGCGCTCGCCGCCAGATAGTATGGGAAAAGGCGGGCGAAGTGTCCGCGATTTGCCCGCTAAGCAGGGAAGGCTTGAGAAATCTTATCTTTTCTGCCAAGCGGGGAAATTTTTTCAAACAAAGGGGCTGCAAAAAACGCCCGGGGAGCGGCGGTGAGCTGCTCTCCGGGCGTATAGGTATACAGAAATATAGGGGCTTGTTCCGTGCGCGAGGAGGGGGGCTCCCGTAAGGCGGATCAGCGCGCGGGGCGGATCAGTCTTCCTCCGGACGCTCCCAGTTGTGCCAGACATTCTGGACATCGTCGTTGTCCTCCAGCATATCCAGCAGCTTTTCCATTTTGGTGCGGGATTCCTCATCGTCGATGGTATTGTACACATCCGGCACCATTTCTACATCGGCGGACACAAACTGGTATCCTTTGGCGGTCAGATCCTCCATCACACCGGAGAAATCGTCCGGCTCGGTGGTGATCTCAAACACATCGCCGTCCGCGTTAAAGTCGGCGGCGCCGGCTTCCAGCGCGTCCTCCATCACCTTGTCCTCGTCCAGCCCCTCGGCTTCGATGGCGAGCACACCTTTTTTGTTGAACATAAAGCTGACGCAGCCGGTTTGACCCAGATTGCCGCCGTTTTTATCGAAATAGTGGCGCATCTCGCCCGCGGTGCGGTTGCGGTTATCGGTCAGCGTTTCCACGATCACGGCGATGCCGCTGGGACCGTAGCCTTCGTATTGCAGCGCCTCATAATTATCCGCGTTGCCGTCGCCCGCCGCTTTTTTGATGATGCGCTCGATGTTGTCGTTGGGCACATTGTTCGCCTTGGCTTTGGCGATGCAGTCCTTCAGTTTGGAGTTGGCGTTCGGATCGGCGCTGCCGCCCTCTTTCACCGCCACAGCGATCTCGCGACCGATTTTGGTGAAGATTTTGGCTTTTTGACCGTCGGTCTTTTCTTTTTTGCGCTTGATATTATTCCACTTCGAATGTCCGGACATGAATAAAATCCCCTTTAATCTTATAATTCGTTGCTATCATAGCACAAATAGAGTCAATGTGCAACCCCGCCCCCCTTTATCTTGATGGCGGCGGGGGAGAAAACTGCATAAATATTCTGCTTGCCTGTATAACCGTTCATCGTGTATAATAGAAAGTGGGGGAAAGCCCGTTTCCCCTGTGCAAAAAAGTACCGTTGAAGGACGATAAAATAGAAAGGCAGTATCTCATGACCTATACTTGGAACATGCGCCTGATGGGCGATGTATTTGTGCTGCCGGGCGATATTGTGGACAACCATCTGCGCCTGGCGGGATCGACACAACTGAAGGTGTTGCTGTGGTGCGCGCGCTGCGGCCGCGGCGAATTTGATGCGCAAGCCTGCTCGGCGGCGATCGGTGTATCGCCCGCCGATTGTGTGGATGCGCTGCAATATTGGCTGCAAACCGGTGTGCTGACGGAAAACGGCGCTCCCGCCTCGGTTCCGGCGGCACCGCCCAAGCCGGCTCCCGCGCCGACCGCGCCCTCCACGCCATCCCCCGCGATGCGGGTGATGCCGCCGGTGCAGGCGCGCCCCGCCGCCGTGAAGCCGCAGATGAACGAGGTGGTGAAACGCCAGCAGCAATCCGCCGATTTCGCCGGATTGCTGACCACGGTGGAGGCGCGGTTGGGACGCCCGCTGTCGCATGGCGATATGTCCACGCTGCTGTATCTGCTGGACACGGCGGGGCTGCCCGCCGGGGTCATCATGATGGTGGTGGGCTATGCCGTCACGGTGGGCAAAGCGAATATGCGGTATATCGAAAAAATGGCGCTGGATTGGGCGGATCGCGAGATCACCACGGTGGATCGTGCCGAGCAGGAGATGCTGCGGCTGGAACGCCGCCGCCAGGCGATCGGTCACATCCAATCCTTGTTTGGACTGACCCAATCGCCCACCTTTGCCCAGGTGGAATCCGCTTACAAATGGGTGTGCGAATGGCAGATGCCGGACGAGCTGATCCAGCTGGCGGGCAAGCAGTGCATCGAGCGCTGCGGCAAGTTCCAGTTCGGCTATGTCAGTAAAATTTTGGAGCATTGGCACACCGACGGGTTGAAAACCCTCGATCAGGTGAAACAAGCGGGACAGGCGGGCGCCGCCAAAACATCCAAGCCGCGCAAAACGACCTCGTTTGATCTGGATGCATACGACGAGATGGCGCTGCGCTACACCCCGGTTTATAAATCCGAGCAATAGGAGGAGCAGGTATGGCGTATAATCAGGAGATCTATCAAGCGGCCATGACCGAGCTGGATCGGCGGCGCACCAACGCCGAGGCGTCGGCGCTCACCTTTCGCCAGACGATGATCGCCCGCTATCCGCGGCTGGCACAGATCGAACGCGAGATCACGGCGACCTCGTCGGACATCGCCCACGCTATCATGAGCGGCGGCGATGTGGCGCAAACGGTGGAGGCGATCAAACAGCGCAATCTGGCGCTGCAGCAGGAGATCGCCGACATTCTGCACGCCGCGGGCGAAAGCCGCCAAAACTTTGACCCGCCGTATACCTGCCCGATCTGTCACGACACCGGCTATGCCGAGGGGCGGATGTGCTCCTGCTTGCAGGCGTTGATGCGGGACGAGGCGTGCCGACGGCTCAGCCGGATGGCGGCAATGGAGCTGACCTCGTTTGATGATATGCAGCTGAGCTATTATCCGGACGAAGTGGATCCGCGGCTGGGGCAATCCCCGCGCGAGCGGATGCGGGGGGTGCTGGCGTATTGCCGCGACTATGCGGAGCATTTTTCCACCGCTTCCCCCAATCTGCTGGTGAGCGGCCCCACCGGGGTGGGCAAGACCCACGCGGTGCTGGCGATCGCGCGCACCGCGACCGAGCACGGCTTTGGCGTGGTGTATGGCCCCGCCAGCACGCTGCTGGGGCGGCTGGAAAAAGAACATTTCGGCAAGGTGGACGGCGACAGCGAAGCGGTGTTTATGGATTGTGATCTGCTGATTCTGGACGATCTCGGCACCGAATTTGCCGGCAGCTTTTATACCTCGTGCCTGTATTCGCTGGTGAATTCCCGGCTGCTCAGCCACCGCCCGACCATCATCAGCACCAATCTGGGGCGCGGTGAGCTACTGGATCGCTACGGCGAACAGACCGCCTCGCGCATTTTGGGTGCGTATGAGCCGATCGCCTTTTTCGGGCGGGATATTCGCCAGATCAAAGCGGCGAAACGCCACGGATAATCGAAAAAAGCGCCGTGTGGCGCGGCGCGATTGACATTTGACCGGAAAAATTGTAAAATAAAGCGCGTGTGTTCTCTGATTTCAAATAAAGAAAAGGTGGGTCGATCACCATGTCTGATAAACTGTGTATGGGCTGCATGAACGCGCTGCCCGACGACGCCGAAACCTGCCCGGTTTGCGGGTATCCGGCGGGCGGCGAAAACCCGTCGCAATACCTGCCGGTGAACACCCTGCTGTCCGACCGGTATCTGGTAGGGCGGGTGCTGGATGTCGGCGGCGACAGTGTGCGGTATCTCGGGTACGACCGCGAGCTGCGCTCGCCCATTATGATTCGCGAATTTTTCCCCGGCACGCTGTGCGAGCGGGGCGAAAACCACGCGGTGCTGGTGTTGGGCGGCTGCGAACTGCCGTTTCGCGAGTATCTGGATAAATTCCGCCGCCATGTGCGCGCGCTGGCGCGTATGCGCGAGCTGCCCGCGATGATCCCGATCTACGATATATTTGAAGAAAACGATACGGTGTACGCGGTGTCCGAACCGGAAGAGGGCGTGACGCTGGAATCCCGCTTGGCGGAGATCGGCGGGCGGATGCGCTGGGCGGATGCGCGGCCGTTGTTTATGCCGCTGCTGTCCTCGCTGATCTCGCTGCACAGCGCCGGCATCTACCATTTGGGGCTGTGCCCGCAAAACCTGTTGATCGCGCCGGACGGCAAGCTGCGGCTGCGCGGCTTCTATCTGCCGGAGGCACGGTTCGCCAGCACCGAAATCACCCCCTCGCTGCCGGACGGCTATGCCGCGCCGGAGCAGTACGGGTTTGATACCGATATTACCGCCGCGACCGATGTGTACGGCTTTGTGGCGACGCTGTTCCGCACGCTGAGCGGTGTGGTGCCGCCGGTCGGTTCCAAACGCGCCGCCAATTCCGGCGATCTGTTTTTGTCCGCCGATGTGGCGCGCGAGCTGCCGGATCAGGTGGCGGCGGTGCTGTTCAACGGCTTGCAGGTGAACGCCGCGGCGCGTATTCCGTCGCTGACCGTGCTGGAGGATCAGCTTGCCACCGCCCCGGCGGTGACGGCGCTGCTGCAGGACGAGCCGGAGGAGCTGCCGGTGAAATCCGCGAAAAAAGACAAATCCGCCAAGAACAAAACACCGCTCATCATCATCGGCGTGGTGTTTGCGCTGCTGGTGCTGATCGGCGGCGGGGTGCTGTTCTGGATCCTGTCCGGCTCGTCGGACGAGGTGGAGGATTCCACCCCCTCCTCGTCGGAGGATAGCTCTCTGTCCACCGAGGACACCTTTGCCATTCCCTCGCTGATCGGCGAAAACTTCTTTGAAGTCCGCACCGGCGTGTTCAACGGCAATATGAAGGTCGAAGTCGACTATATGAAATATAGCAAGAAAAAACGCGGCACTATTTTGTCCCAGTCGCCCGACCCGGACAGCCAGCTGCCCGCCGAATCCACCATTAAGGTGGTCATCAGCGCCGGTCAGGAGGACATCAAGATCCCCGATGTGGCGGGATGGCAGGCCGACCAGGCGAAGGATTATCTGGAAGCGCTGGGCTTTGAAGTGGATACGGTGAAGGTGACCGGTTCCAAAGAGAAGCGCGGATGCGTGGACAAGGTGTCACCGGATCCCGGCTCCACCGCCAAGGAGGGCGACATCATCACCCTGCGGGTGAGCAATCAGGATCCGCCTACCTCCACCACCTCTGCTCCTGTGACCACGACCACCACGGTGGCGACCGCGAACACGGCGGCGCTGGATACCACCATCAGCATTGCGGAAACGCTGCAGCAAACGGATTTCACCGAGCAAAGCTGGACGGCGTTTGAAGCGGCGCTGGACGAAGCGCGCAACGTATCGGTGCGGGTGGATGTGAAACAGCGCGAAGTGGATGCGGCGGTGACCCATCTGAACCAGGCGATCCGTTCGCTGGTGCGCGCCTCGGCGGAGCCGAGCCATTCCACCAGCACCACCGATTAAAAAACGGAGCAAAATCGCGGTGTGGCTTGACCAATCGCGTCGTATTTGGTATACTTGGCAGCAACAAACGCTGCATTTTCCCGGCATGGCAGGCAACTGTCGTGCCGGGTTGACCGTTAGATGGAGAGGCGGTCTGTCGTGCGGACCTTTTCCGCCGATGCTACGAATGTTTTAATAGGAGAGCTTGCATGAAAAAGATCAGCATTATTATTCCTGCGTATAATGTGGAGAAGTATATTGCGCGTTGTTTGGATTCGCTGGTGCACCAAACGTTGCAGGATATCGAAGTGATCGTCGTCAACGACGGCAGCACCGATTCGACCGGCGCCATCATCGACAGCTATATGGAGCAGTACCCCGATATTGTGCGGGGCTTCACGGTGCAAAACGGCGGTGCCGCCGAGGCGCGCAACTACGGTTTGCAATATGTGAACGGTGAATTCATCGGCTTTGTGGACAGCGATGACCATGTGCATCCCAAAATGTTCGAGCTGCTGTATCGCGCGGCGCAGGAAAAACAGGCGGATATCGTCTGCTGCGATTATTGCCGGGTGATGAGCAAAAAGATCAACAACAAGAGCTTCGGCAATATGAACATCCGCAGCGAGGACGCGTTCGACCGCAGCATCTACGATACGACGCTGCTGTTTGACGAGGTGCCCTATCTGTGGAACAAGATCTTCCGCGCGTCCATTATTTTGGACAACGATCTCAAATTCCACAAATCGCTGCGCATTTATGAGGATCTGGTGTTCACCTACACCGCGTTCATGTATGCGGATAAAATCTCCAATGTGGAGCGGGTGCTGTACAACTATATCGTGTACCGCAGCGATTCGCTGACCTTTTCCTTTACCGAAAAGCGGTTTGACCTGTTTTTGGCAAGCCGGCTGCTGCTGTCCGCCTATGAGGCGAACGGCGTGCTGGATACCCGTATGCGCAACGCGCTGCTGTATGTGATCCTGAAGCACATCTATGTCATCCTGGAGCGCCCCACCCGCCAGCGGGAAAAGGCGCTGAAATGGAAATATTGCACCCAGGTGTTCGATTTTCTCAACCGCGAATTCCCCGGTTGGCAGGGAAACGACTACTACCGGCTGCAGCGCAAAAATCAGAACAAATATACCTCGCGCGGCTATTGGCGGCGGCGCATCCTGATCGGGCGGCAGCTCAACTTCCGCCGCTGGTTTGCCCGCGGCAAAAAGTTTGTCAAAGCCGGTTTTTCCGCGCTGCGCCGGTTCCGCAGCGGCGACGCGTATGTGAAAGCGATGGCTCTGCCGCTGCAGCCGCAGGCGGTGTTCCTCAATTCGCAGCAGGGCAAAAATCTGAACGGCAATATGTTCTATCTGCTGCGGGAGCTGGCGGGCGATCCGGCGTATGAGGCGTTCACTGTGCTGTCCACATATTGTCCCTTTTTGTATTCACTTATAAAATGC
>ERZ773139.2588-NODE-2588-length-17840-cov-3.758504_pt1 | contig 17840 bp, 12 predicted proteins | sample MGYA00580854_ERZ773139 | MGnify/ENA primary metagenome ERZ773139 (study PRJEB29015, sample SAMEA2737809) | human gut metagenome | biome: human gut; feature: human-associated habitat; material: faeces | place: China | collected 2012 ...
AAGGGTATCGGGTAGCCGTAAGGCCGTTATGAGGTCGGCATGATTGACGAGGTACTCGCGCACGAACTTGTTGCCCGGCGTGTCGGCAATTCCTCTCGGCGCAACGAACGCCAGCAGTCCGCCCTCGTTCAACAGTTCCATTGCCTTGACAAAAAAGTAGTTGTGTATGGTCTTGGCTGACTGTTCGTACATGCCGCCTTTCTTCCACATTTCCGCATCGAACACCCGGAAATTGCCGAACGGGATATTCGAGGCGATAACATCGAAGCTCTCATGCTCCAGATGCTGGTCGGCTATCGTCTCGAAGCCTGCCGTTACCGTGGTCGCCTCGTCATACAGAAGCGACATGATAGCCCATATTCCTTTTGACGAGGAGAAATACAAAAAGGCAATCAATGTAAAAGCACTTTTCGGAGAAAAAGGTTACAGTACGCTGGAACGTAATAGTTGCCGTCCGTCTTTCGACGTATGCGGCATCTGGGGCGGATATACGGGTGAAGGGTCCAAGACCGTGCTCCCATCCAAGGCATACGCCAAGGTATCCTGCCGGTTGGTTCCCCACCAGGACCACCACAAGATATCCCGGCTCTTTGCCGACTACATTCTGGACATAGCGCCGGATTCAGTACAGGTAAAAGTCACTCCGATGCATGGAGGCCAAGGATATGTATGTCCCATCACCCTACCCGCCTACCAAGCCGCCGAAAAAGGTTTTGAAAAAGCTTTTGGAAAGAAACCGCTGGCAGTGCGTCGGGGTGGAAGTATCCCCATCATCTCCACTTTCGAGCAAGTACTGGGCATCAAAACCATTCTGATGGGCTTCGGGCTCGAATCCAACGCCATCCACTCACCTAATGAGAATATACCGTTGGACATCTTCCGTAAAGGAATAGAAGCTGTTGTCGAATTCTACCTCAATTATAAATAAAACAAGAAAATCAGGATGAAAGACTTCCAAATTCAAGCCATCGGCCTGATGTCCGGCACTTCCCTTGACGGGCTGGACGTATGTTGTTGCACTTTCCGGCAGCAAGCCGGAAAATGGTCTTTCCACATAGACTGTGCAAAAGGCTATAGCTACCCCGACGCCATGAAGCAGATATTGGGTACCGGTGCACAGACAATGAGTGCTTTGGAGTTCATCACTTTCCACAGCTCCTATGGAAAGTTTCTCGGTGAACGTGTCAACGAGTTCATGCAAGAATTTGGAGTCCACCCCGATATTATCGCCTCCCACGGGCATACCATCTTCCATGAGCCTCAAAAGAGAATCATGTACCAAATAGGTGACGGAGCCGCCATTGCCGCTGAAACCCGTATACCTACCGTTTCGGATTTCCGGAGACTGGACATTATGCTGGGTGGGCAAGGTGCCCCACTGGTACCTATCGGCGACCGGTTGCTTTTTTCCGACTATGACTTCTGTTTGAACATTGGTGGCTTCTCCAACATCTCATTCGAGCAGAACGGGCGACGTATCGCTTTCGACATCAGTCCGGTGAATTACGTCATTAACCATTACTGCCGACAAATAGGATTGGAATTTGACCGCGACGGTGAGATAGCCCGACAAGGAAATATCTGCCAAGAACTGCTGGACGAGTTAAACGGAATGGATTTCTACCATCAACCCGGACCGAAGTCGTTAGGACGGGAATGGGTAGAGACACTGGTATATCCCATACTCGAGCGTTATGGCCTGAGTTTGAAGAATATGCTTCGCACATTCTATGAACATGCAGCCTGGCAAATATCGCGCATCATCACCGCCCATCCCTTGCCCGATGGCAACGCCAAGTTGCTGATTACCGGCGGAGGTGCATTCAACAAGTTCCTCATAGAACGCATCGATGCCTTGTGCCCGTGTGAAATCGTGATTCCCGACATACAAATCATAGAATATAAGGAAGCCCTAATCTTTGCGTTCCTGGGTGCACTCTATATGGCGGACGAACCCGGATGCCTCGCCTCGGTGACGGGAGCTACGACAGATAATATCGGGGGAATGTTATTTAAAATATAATCTCTACCATTATGGAAAAATCCAAAGATGCCTGGACAGTCTTATCCAGCGAATACCTTCATCGGGCCCCGTGGCTCACTGTGCGCAAAGACCATGTGGTGCTGCCCAACGGCAACCACATCCCCTCCTATTATATATTGGAATATCCCAACTGGGTGAACACCATTGCCATCACCCGTGACGGACAATTCGTCTTTATCCGCCAATACCGACATGGCATACAGGAAACGTCCTATGAACTCTGTGCAGGAGTGTGCGAAGAAGAAGACGGTTCTCCGATGGTTTCCGCACAACGGGAACTTTTGGAAGAAACCGGTTATGGAAACGGTACCTGGAAAGAGTATATGCAAATCTCTCCCAATCCCAGCACCCATACCAATATTACCTATTGCTTCCTGGCTACAGATGTGGAAAAAATTTCCGAGCAACATTTGGAAGATACGGAAAGCTTGACTGTACACCTGCTTTCCTTGCAGGAAGTCAAAGAATTGCTGCAGCAAGGAAGCATCCGCCAAGCACTGATGGCTGCTCCCCTCTGGAAATACATGGCGGAGATTGTTTAATGTGCTAATATGCCAATGTGCTAATGACCTGCGGCGTGAGGGCATGACATAAACATCGCGCAGCACATTGGCACATTGACACATTAAGTAATTCCCTTTATTCAAACGGCTTGCGGAATGTACATCCGGATTTCCATTCGGAACAACCATAAGCCGTTTTCCCTTTGATAACGGTGCCTTTTCCGCAAAGCGGACAAGGCTGACCGACGAAATCGTCAGCTTGTACGGAAGCTACCGCGTTTGAAGTTGCCACAGCATCCGAAGCCTGCCCCGTCTTTTTACCGGTGGCAGCAGATGTTCTTTGTGCTCTTTTCTTCGGTTCCTTTTTCGGTTTATCGGCAGCCTCTGTCTTGGCAGAAGCCTTACTGCCCTTTTCGGGAGCAGGCGCCTGGATAGTGATATGACGGTTGCTGTTATCAGAAAGTACACTCATCACGACTTCCGATACCATCTGTTTCAACTCTTCCAAGAATTGTCCGGCATTGTAAGTCCGTTTTTCTATCTCGCGCAGTTTCTTCTCCCAAATGCCGGTCAATTCCGCCGATTTCAACAATTCCTCATGGATAATCTGTATCAGCTCCACACCGGTGGGGGTGGCTATCAGGTTTTTCTTTTCCTTGCGGATATAATTACGCTTAAACAATGTCTCAATAATAGCCGCACGGGTTGAAGGACGGCCTATACCATTCTCCTTCAACGCATCACGCAGTTCATCGTTGTCTACCAACTTACCTGCCGTTTCCATAGCACGAAGCAAAGTCGCTTCCGTATAAGGCCGGGGCGGCTGCGTCCACTTCTCATACAAATCGGGGACGTGCGGCCCGCTTTCTCCTTTCACAAAAGCCGGAAGTACATTTTCTTCCTCTCCCTTTTCCTCTTTCTCCTCCTGCGATTGCGCCGAGGGGGTGCCGAAGATGACACGCCAACCCGGTTCCAGAATCTGCTTGCCGGTGGTCTTGAACTCTATGCTCTCCACCTCGCCCAATACAGTGGTAGTGGCAAACTTACAATCGGGATAGAATACAGCAATGAAACGGCGCGCTATCAAATCGAATACGCGACGCTCCATATCCGTCAGATTCTGCGGATGCTGGCCGGTAGGAATAATGGCGTGGTGGTCTGTTACCTTCGAGTTATCGAACACCTTTTTTGATTTCAACAAGGTAGTTCCCGTCAAGGGAGCTGTCAATGTCTCGTAGTCGCGCAGCCCTTTCAAGATTCCGGGGCATTTGGGGTAGATGTCATCACTCAAATAGGTAGTATCTACACGGGGATAGGTAGCCACTTTCTTCTCATACAAGGACTGGATGATTTTCAGCGTCTCATCAGCGGAATAGGCAAACTTCTTGTTGCATTCCACTTGCAAAGAAGTCAAGTCGAACAAGCGGAGAGGCGCCTCCCTCCCCTCCTTCTTGGTGACATCCGTCACAGTAAAAGGAGAATTCTTAATCCGGTCCAGCAGAGCAAGCCCACGTTCGCGGTCGGTAATGGGGTCAATACCTCGATTCTCTTCTTCTTTTTTAGGCTTCTTCCCGGCAGCTATGGCCTCTTTCTGTTTCTCGGCTTCCAGCACCAGTTCCTCCTCACTTTTCCGGAGGATGGCGGAAAAAGTGGTATCACGATAGACAGTCTTCAGTTCCCAGTATTGCTTGGGAACAAAATTCTGTATTTCCAGCTGACGGTTTACAATCAGTGCCAGTGTCGGCGTCTGCACACGGCCGATAGAAAGCACCTGCCGGTTCTGCCCATACTTCATGGTGTAGAGGCGGGTGGCATTCATCCCCAACAACCAGTCGCCAATGGCACGCGACAAGCCTGCTTCGTACAAAGGCTGGAAATCCGATGCATCGCGTAGCATGGCAAATCCCTCACGGATAGCCTCTTCCGTCAATGAAGAAATCCAAAGGCGTTTCACCGGGCAACGCGCCCCGGCTTTCTGCATCACCCAGCGCTGTATCAATTCTCCCTCCTGACCGGCATCACCGCAGTTTATAATCATATCGGCATGTTGCATGAGGTTCTCTATCGTATGGAACTGGCGCTCGTAGGTAGGGTTGCTAATCAGCTTAATGCCGAAACGGGGAGGTATCATGGGGAGGCTTCCCAAACTCCATGACTTCCAGTTAGGGGTATATTCATGCGGCTCCTTCAGCGTACAAAGATGGCCGAATGTCCAGGTCACCTGGTATCCGTTTCCTTCGAAGTATCCTTCCTTCCTTACTTTCGCACCGAGCACTTCGGCGATGTCATGGGCCACACTGGGCTTTTCGGCAATGCAGACTATCATATCGTATACTGAGTTTTAGCAGGGCAAAGGTAACGAAAAAAACGGCAGCTGACGTTAATATACATGAAAACAGCCTGTCATATTTGTGGTTTTATGTCTTTTGGTGTATTTTGGCAAAGAATTTGTTTGACAGTTTAAAACCATTAAGAAAAAAAGAATATGTTTATCTGGATTGTATTTATAGGCATTGCAGTTATCAGTTATCTGGTGCAGAGCAGCCTGCAGAGTAAGTTTGAGAAATATTCCCAGATTCCTTTGTCCAACGGGATGACGGGACGTGAAGTTGCGGAAAAGATGCTTCGCGACAATGGAATCTATGATGTGCGGGTAGTCAGTACGGGCGGAATGCTGACCGACCATTATAATCCGGCCAACAAGACCGTCAATCTGAGTGAAGGAGTCTTCAACACGTGCAGTGTAGCAGCTGCGGCGGTTGCTGCCCACGAATGTGGACACGCTGTCCAGCATGCCCGTGCCTATGCTCCTCTGCAGATGCGTTCGGCGCTGGTTCCGGTGGTTCAGTTTTCTTCGTCCATCATGTCGTGGATTCTGCTTGCCGGCATTCTGATGATCAAACCGTTCCCGCAGCTGCTGTTCATCGGCATTTGTCTGTTTGCCATGACTACCTTGTTCAGCTTCATTACTCTTCCGGTGGAAATTGATGCCAGCCGTCGGGCACTGGCCTGGCTGAGCAACGCCGGTGTGACGAGTTCCTACAATCACAGTCAGGCAAAGGATGCGCTCAAGTCGGCTGCCTATACATATGTGGTAGCGGCACTGGGTTCACTGGCAACGCTGATCTATTACATCACGATCTTTACCAATCGCCGCGAGTAAGCGGAAAGTCCGGCTGCCTGCATGGGAAAGGTGTGCCGGATTTCTGGTGTTTTTGTGCGATTATTCCAGTTAAAATCCGTATTTTTGCGGCAAAATTTTAAAGTATTATGGCAACAAAACCGGGAATACCTAAAGGTACGCGCGACTTTTCGCCGGTAGAAATGGCGAAGCGTAATTATATATTCGATACTATTCGTGAAGTGTTTTATCTGTATGGATTCCAGCAGATCGAAACCCCGTCTATGGAAAACCTGTCAACCCTGATGGGAAAATACGGTGAGGAAGGTGACAAGCTCCTGTTCAAGATCCAGAATTCCGGAGACTATTTTTCCGGACTGACTGACGAAGAACTGCTGAGCCGTAACGCAGCCAGGCTGGCCAGCAAGTTCTGTGAAAAAGGACTTCGTTATGACCTGACCGTTCCTTTTGCACGCTATGTAGTGATGCATCGGGATGAGATCACATTCCCCTTCAAGCGTTTCCAGATACAGCCGGTATGGCGTGCCGACCGTCCCCAGAAAGGACGTTACCGCGAGTTCTACCAGTGTGATGCAGACGTTGTAGGCAGCAATTCCCTGCTGAATGAAGTGGAACTGGTGCAGATGATTGACACGGTGTTCAACCGTTTCGGCATCCGCGTTTCCATTAAGGTGAACAACCGCAAGATCCTGACCGGTATTGCTGAGATCATCGGTGAGGCAGACAAGATAGTGGATATCACCGTAGCCATTGACAAACTTGACAAGATTGGGCTGGATAATGTCAATGCAGAACTGGCATCGAAGGGTATTTCGGAAGAAGCCATTGCCAAGCTGCAGCCGATCATTCAGCTGAAGGGTACGAACGCTGAGAAGCTGGCCACTTTGAAACAGGTGCTGGCCGGCAGCGAAACCGGTCTGAAGGGTGTGGAAGAAAGCGAATTCATTCTGCATGTAGTGGAAGGTCTTCATGTGAAGTCGGAAGTGGAACTGGATCTGACTCTGGCGCGCGGACTGAACTATTATACGGGTGCGATCTTTGAAGTGAAAGCGCTCGACGTGCAGATCGGAAGTATCAGCGGAGGAGGACGTTACGACAATCTGACCGGTGTATTTGGTATGGACGGCATGTCGGGAGTCGGAATCTCGTTTGGTGCTGACCGTATCTATGACGTGCTGAACCAGCTGGATCTGTATCCGAAAGAAGCCGTTAATGGTACGCAGCTGCTGTTTGTCAACTTCGGTGAAGCGGAAGCAGCCTATGTACTTCCGGTTCTGATGCAGGCAAGAGAAGCCGGTATCCGTGCGGAAATTTATCCGGACAGTGCGAAGATGAAGAAACAGATGGGCTATGCCAACAGCAAGAATATTCCGTTTGTTGCTCTGGTAGGAGAAACGGAAATGAACGAAGGCAAGGTAACCCTGAAAAATATGACTACCGGTGAACAGACTCTGGTGACACCGGAAGAACTGATTGCTGCCATCCGGAAATAACGGATTCCAGTTTTCGGCAGGAAGCACGGACAGATGGTGCGAAGGAAAAACTTCGGCTGTCTGTCCGTGTTTTTTCTGTTCCGGCAGATTACATCGAAAAGTAATCTGGTATTCATCCTCCTGTAATAAGCTGTCGCTTTCTTTGCATAGTCTAAAAATAAAAGAGCATTATGGAGTTGAGACCTTATTACCGGACAATCGTACTTTCAGACATTCATTTGGGTACATCGCATTCCAAGGTGGCTGAAGTCAGCCATTTTCTGAGCACGGTCAACTGCGACCGTCTGATTCTGAATGGAGACATTATCGACGGATGGCATTTGCAGAAGTCGGGAGTGAAGCGATGGAACGCGGAGCATACACGCTTTTTCAAAGTCATTATGAAAATGATGGAGAAGTGTGGTACTGAGATTATTTATGTGAGAGGCAATCACGATGATTTTCTGGATAACCTGGCACCGCTGCATTTCTCAAATATCCGTATCGTGAAGGATTATACTCTGGAGAGTGCCGGACGACGTTATTTTGTGACGCACGGAGACGTATTTGATAAGGTTACGACCGAAATGAAGTGGCTGGCCAAACTGGGCGATGTGGGTTATACTTTATTGCTTTGGCTCAACGGCTTCTACAACCGTTACCGGGCATGGAAGGGAAAACCTTATTTTTCATTGTCGCAGGCCATCAAACAGAAAGTAAAGACTGCCGTATCCTATATATCCGATTTTGAAACAGTGCTGGTTGATTTTGCCCGTCAGCGTCAATGTGACGGAGTGATTTGCGGACACATTCATCATCCGGAGAACCGGATGATCGGCGGGATTCATTATCTGAATTCCGGTGACTGGGTAGAAACGATGTCTGCCCTGACCGAGGATGAGCAGGGAAACTGGCAGGTGGTTTATTATGCCGACGCCGTACGGCAGGAGACGGCGGATGATTCGATGTTGTCTGTTATTCCGGTTGCCTCATGAAATTTCTGTTTATTGTTCAGGGAGAAGGCCGGGGACATCTCACCCAGGCCATTACGCTGGAGAATATATTGCTCCGTAACGGTCATGAAGTGGTGGAAATTCTTGTCGGCAAGAGTGAGTCACGCCGTTTGCCGGGATTCTTTACACGCAGCATTCATGCTCCGGTGAAACAGTTCCTGAGTCCGAACTTCCTTCCTACGCCGGTCAACAAACGGGTAAGCCTGCCCCGCAGCATAGCTTATAATATACTGAAACTTCCTGAGTACGGAGAGAGTATCCGTTATATCCGGAGCCGGATTCAGGAATCGGGAGCAGACATTGTAATCAATTTCTATGAACTGCTGACAGGACTGACATATTTCCTGTTCCGTCCGCGGGTGCCGCAGGTATGTATCGGCCATCAGTATCTGTTTCTGCATAAGGACTTCCATCTTCCGGAAGTGGATCGCTGGAGTATGTCTTTGTTGAACTTGTTTACTCGTCTCACTTCTTTGGGAGCAACAAAGCGCCTGGCTCTTTCTTTCCGTGCCATGGGAGACGATGCAGGCCGCCGCATTGCTGTTGTTCCTCCTCTGCTGCGCCGGGATGTATTCCGCCAGGAAGCAAAACCAGGAAACTATATACACGGTTATATGGTCAATTCCGGTTTCTCAGAATGTGTCTGCGAATGGCATCAGCGTCATCCGGAAACTCCTTTGCGGTTTTTCTGGGACCGCTGGGAAGAAGAACCGGTGAAGAAAATAGATGAAACGTTATCTTTTTATCAGCTGGACGACGTAGAGTTTCTCCGTCAGATGGCCGGTTGCAGGGCATATGCCAGTACGGCGGGCTTTGAATCGGTGTGTGAAGCCATGTATCTGGGAAAACCTCTTATGATGGTTCCGGCACATATTGAACAGGAATGTAACGCATTCGATGCCATCCGCAGCGGTGCAGGAATTATGGATGAGAATTTTGATCTGGGCAAGTTGCTGGATTTTGCAGAGACTTATCAGCCTGATACCCGTTTCGCTGCCTGGGTACAGTCGGCTGAATACATGATCCTCAACGAACTTGAAACACTGGTTCCCGGTCACTGCATACAGCAGATGTATATGGTCGAAGAGTTTGTATAAACCCTTTTTGTCTGCTATTTTGAAATTTTTCCGCGCTGGAAATATGAATGTAACAAGATTTTTCTTATTTTGCGGAAAAACAAGAAGAAATGGTTCAGAAGAAAAAAAATACTCCCTATCTGGAGAGAGATATCAGTTGGATGTACTTCAACCGACGTATTTTGCAGGAAGCCACCCGCCCGCATGTACCCTTGCTGGAGCGTATGGCTTTTCTGGGTATTTATTCCAATAACCTGGATGAGTTTTTCCGTGTGCGTATGGCTACCCAGAGCCGTATTGCCGAATGTACGGACAAGGCGGCAGCCAAAGAAAGCGAACATGCCCGCAAGCTGATCCGTCAGATCGGAAAACTGAATGCGCGTTATGTGGAAGACTATGAAAAAACTGTTGCCAGTGTGACGGAGGCGTTGCGCCAGGAAAATATTTATCTGGTGAATGATGCTGAAGTGACTCCCGAACAGCTGGCATTCATTCAGAAGTTTTATCGGGAAAAACTGAGCGGTTCGTTTGTACCCGTATGGTTCTCTGCCGTGAAATTGCTGGACAACGAAACCGATGAAAGCATCTATCTGGCCGTAAAGATGATGCGTCAGGGTGAAAAACCGACACCGGACTATGCTTATCTGGAGGTTCCTGTTTCCTTGTGCGGACGTTTCATCCGTCTGCCGGATGCAGACGGAAAGAGCTATCTGATGTATCTGGAAGACGTGATCCGCTGCTGCCTTCCGCTTGTGTTCGAGGGACTCGGCTATACGGATTTCGAGGCATACGCGTTTAAGTTTACCCGCGATGCTGAAATGGAAATCGACAATGACTTGCGTACCGGAACCTTGCAGAAGATTTCGAAAGGAGTGAAGAGCCGGAAGCGTGGTGAGCCGTTGCGGGTGATCTACGACGGACGTATGCCCAAGGATCTGTTGAAAAGAGTGTTGAAAAAGATGGATCTGGATGTTCTGGATACCGTATTGAGAAGCGGACGCTATCAGAATCACAAGGATCTGATGCGCTTCCCTGACTGCGGACGTGCCAACCTGAAATATCCGGCCTGGCCGCCGATTCTGAAGAAAGAGCTTGACGGTCCGGAAAGTCTGCTGGAAAAGATTCAGGAAAGAGATCGTTTCATCCATGTTCCTTACCATAACTTTGATTCGTTCATCCGCGTGTTGCAGGAAGCGGCTATCAGCAAACAGGTGACCAGTATCAAGATTACACTTTATCGTCTGGCGAAGGAGTCGAAGGTGGTGAAGGCGCTGATCGGTGCAGCCCGCAACGGAAAGAAGGTGACGGTAGTGATCGAATTGCTGGCGCGTTTTGATGAGGCTTCCAATATCAACTGGTCCAAGAAAATGCAGGATGCCGGAATCAAAGTGATCTTCGGCGTGGAAGGACTGAAGGTTCATTCCAAGATTACACACATTGCCATGAAGAGCGGACCGGATATTGCCTGCATCAGTACGGGAAACTTCCATGAAGGAAATGCACGTATGTACACCGACTGTATGCTGATGACGGCTTCACGCCGCCTCGTCAAAGAGGTAGATGCCGTTTTCGGATTCATTGAACGTCCTTACAGCCCAATCAAGTTCAAGGAACTGCTGGTTTCGCCCAACGAGATGAAGAACAAGTTTGTGGCGCTGATCAACAACGAGATCAAGAACAAGAAGGCCGGAAAGCCTGCCTATATCAAGATCAAGGTGAATCACATCACGGATCCCGTCATGGTGGAAAAACTGTATGAAGCTTCGCAGGCCGGAGTGGATATTGATCTGGTGGTACGTGGAAACTGTTCGTTGATGACCGGCATTCCGGGAGTCAGCAACAACATACGGATCAATGGAATCATTGACCGTTACCTGGAACATTCACGGATCTTTATATTCGCTGCCGGTGGTGAGGAAAAGGTATTCATCGGTTCTGCCGACTGGATGCCGCGCAATCTGGATAACCGTGTGGAAGTGGTGACCCCTGTATACGATCCGGCCATCAAGGGAGAAATGAAACGGATTGTGGAATACGGACTGAATGACACGCTTCAGGGACGTATCGTCGACGGAAAAGGTGAAAACAATTTCCGCGATACCGGCGAAGAAAAGCCGTTCCGTTCGCAGGAAGCTCTGTATGATTACTATGTAGCAGAAAACGAATGACCGGAGCCTTGCGACTACCGGCCGTCAGGATTAATAAGGAAGGAGAGAAACTATGGTTATTGAAAAACAGAACATTTGTGACGAAAATTATGCCGCTATCGATATCGGTTCGAATGCGGTACGTCTGCTCATCAAACATCTGGATGAAGATGAGCCGGAAGTGAAGTTCTCGAAGGTTTTGCTGTTGCGTGTGCCGATGCGTCTGGGATTTGACGTGTTTGCCATGGGAGAACTTTCACCGAAGAAACAGAAAAACATGATTCGGCTGATGAAGTCTTTCCGCCATCTGATGAAGATCTATGACGTGGCTGACTACCGGGCCTGTGCCACTTCGGCCATGCGTGATGCGAAGAACGGTATGGAGCTGATCAAGCGTATCCGGAAAGAAACGGGCATCAACATCGAGATCATTGACGGACAGGAAGAGGCCAAAATGGTGTACAACAATCACATCGAATACATGGAAGACCGCAAGGGAAACTATATGTATGTAGATGTGGGTGGTGGCAGTACGGAAATCAACCTGTTGTCACAGGGACAGCTGGTATGCAGCCGTTCGTATAATATCGGTACCGTCCGCATCCTGAACGCTGCTGTGAAGGATTCCGAATGGGAACGTCTGAAGAAAGATATGGCAGAAATTGCCCAGTCTTACCCTGGAACGAACATCATCGGTTCGGGAGGTAATATCAACAAACTCTATCGTCTGGCAGAAAAGAAAGACAAGAAAAACGAACGGATGAGCGTAGCGACACTGCACAGTCTGCACGACAGTCTGAAATGTCTGACTGTGGCTGAGCGTATGGAACGCTTCTCACTGAAGCCCGACCGGGCCGATGTAATCGTGCCTGCCGGTGAAATCTTCCTGACCATTGCCGATATCATTCATGCGGCTTACATTTATGTGCCTGTTATCGGTCTGGCGGATGGTATCATTGATGCTCTTTATGCGAACAAGAAGAAACTTTGATTTCCAGACATTTGAATTGAAAATAGAGGAAGGCGCGAAGCCGGTCGGACAGACTGGTATTCGCGCCTTCGGGCTTTTAAAAAAACGTTTCGGCGAATGGAGGAAAAGATTTCGGGCTTTGCATTAAAACGTTTCGGCGTTTTTAAGAAAGCTCGTCGCTCTTCTGCAGGCGGGGAGGGAACTTCTTCTTCGGGGTAATTCCCAGTTCCTTGAGCATTTCAGCCTGGCGGATGACATTTCCTTTTCCTTCCGACAACTGGCCGAGGGCGGTCTGATAAGCTTGTGAAGCATTATTCAGGGTATCGCCGATCTTTTCGAAGGTTTCGGTGAATCCGGCCAGTTTTTCATAAAGTACTGTACCTCGTCTGACTATTTCCTGAATGTTCTTGACCTGATATTCCCGTTTCCACAAATCCAATGCAAGACGCAGGGCCGCGATCAGATTGGTGGGGCTCATGAGGAGAACTTTCTTCTGGTAGGCATAGTTCCACAGGTGAGTGTCTGTCTGGAGCGCCAGCACGTAGGCGGGTTCATTGGGGATGAACATCATGACAAAATCCAGTGATTTCGCATTATAGTGTGAGTAATCTTTCTGACTCAGTTCGTCAATGTGGGCTTTGACTGAAGCCAGATGGGCTTTCAGCCATTGTTCCTGCTCCTTGGGGTCCGTACTTGCTATGTAGTTGGCATATGCTGTGAGTGAAACCTTTGAGTCGATAATGACCTGGCGGTTGTCCGGATACACAACGAGAACATCCGGTTGCATGCGCTGTCCGTTTTCATTCTTCAGCACTTCGCCGTTTTCATCTTTCAGAAACTCCTGCCGGAAATATTCTTCACCTTCACGCAGGCCCGAGTTTTCAAGAATGGTTTCCAGTATCATTTCTCCCCAGTTGCCCTGTGTCTTGCTTTCGCCCTTGAGGGCACGCGTAAGGCTGTTGGCTTCATCACTGATGCGCTGGTTCAGCTGCACGAGTTCCTTGATCTTGTCTTCCAGAGAGAAACGCTGTTTGGACTCCTTGTCATAGACTTCAGCCACCTGATGACGGAATTCCTTCAGATTTTCATCAAAAGGTTTCAGGAGCATGTTCAGCCGTTCCGTGCTTAGCTGACTGAAAGTTTCTGTTTTCTGCTGGAAGATTTTGTTGGCTATGTTTTCGAATTCCAGGTTCAGTTGCTTGTGCATGCTTTCGATTTCTGCTTTCTGGTTGTCCAGCCGTTCTTCCAGCGCTTTCTTTTCAGTACGGGCGACAGCAAGGCTCTGCTGGAGGGCTGTAATCTCTTCTGCCTGCCGGGAAGTGCGCTGCTGTTCGCTTTGCAGAAGTTCCAGATCGTGGGCTTGCTGCATTTCCATTTGAGCCCGCAGAATACCGCTTTTCCGTGAAGCGGCCAGATAGCCTATGAGAGTTCCGGCGAGAAGGCCGGTCAATATCCATACAAATTCCATGGTTCTGAGTTTTTAAGTTCATCTTTGCAAAGGTAACAAAAATCGGGAGACAGCCGACGGTTTCTGTCAAAAGCATACGGACCGCGGCATGCTGGTCTGCATACCGCGGTCCGTTATTCTGAACTTCCGGATCAGGAAGTGAGATTATTGTGCACCTCCTCCTGTGGAACCGCCCTGTCCGCCACCGCCGGCTTTGACGTCATCGTTACTGATGCTGCGGGCTGTCTTCTTCACCTGTGCTTTCAGTTCGCCGAAACGCCAGCTGATGCTCAGACCATAACTCCGTGAGGGTGACTTCGACAGACTCCAGGAACGGAACGTGTCTGTAACGGTTTCGTTGGAATATTCCTGATATTTGCTGAATACGTTGCTGGCAAAGAGAGATACGTTAAGGCGTTTCTCTTTCAGGAACGAACGGCTCAGGTTGAAACCGTAATAATGATAGTATGAACCTTTTCCTTGCAGGGAAATATAAGGCGTGCTGCCTCCGCCGTATACACTGAAACGGAGATCCCAGGGAAGGGTCTGCTGGATATTTCCGAAGAAATTGCCCGTGAAACCGTGGTTGCCTGCTGCGAATTCACTGCTCTTGAAGTCGGAATAAGAACCGCTGGCATTCAGTGAAATACGGGTTTTGTTTCCCGGATTCCAGTTCATCCAGAGGGAAAGACGTGTACGGTTGCTCTTTCCGATGTTGCCGTAGGTACTTTCCATGACTCCGTTGTTCATGAATGAATAGTGTTCGATACCATTGTTGATGAACATATAACTCAGGTTCAGGTTGAAGCTGAATTTGGCACTGAAACTGCTGAATGTCATGCCCAGATTGTGCGACTTTTCCGTATCCAGGTCGGGATTACCATAGCTGATGGAGGTCGGATTACTGGTATCCCGGAAAGGATTCAGGTACCAGATACCCGGACGGTTGATACGCATGTTATAATTTGCACGCAGCGTCATGGTGTTACCCAGCATATAAGAAATGTTGGCCGATGGTACGACGTCATCAAAATTTGCATTGAAGTTCCGGTCCGGTAACTGCGCATATTCCACATCCATAAAGGTATGTTCGTATCTGACTCCGGCCTTCACGCCCAGTTTTTTCCACTTCAGCTGATAGTCGGCATACGCAGCCAGGATGTTTTGTCCCTGGTCGAACTTGCTGGTAAGGTCTGCATCGGGTTGCATGACTCCTTCGTTATTTTCCCGGTAATATTTGCTGTCACTGGCATTGAGGCGGTAGATATATTTCAGACCGGCATCCACATAATGCATGTCGCTGATGGGATTCACATAGTCTATCTGTCCGGTATGTTCTGCCGTGTGGGCATCGTTGTTATAATATTGGCGGCGTAAAGGACCATAAAGTTCTTCCGGGTAGCTATCAATCTCGTCGTATGAGGTAGTTGCTTCTCCTCCGTTTGGTGAATTGTTGAACTTGTAAGAAAGCGTGAGGTATTCTCCTTTTCTTTTGAAGGAACGCTGATAGTCAAGGTTCACACCGACATTGCTGAAATTATTGGTATTGTCCGACAAGGTGCGGTAGCTGTATGTATGTTCCCGGGCTTCGTTCAGCATTTCTGTGTAAGCATTGTTCTTGGTGTTGAACTTGCCGCCGAACAGATTGGCCGAGAAGGTGATCAGGTTCAGGGTGTCGATTTCATAACTTCCTTCCAGATTTCCGAACTGGAACGTTCCGTCGCTGTCATAAGACGAATTGCTGTTCAAGTGACGGAAGTCAGTTGATGTGAAATCTTCACGGGTACTTTCGTTGTATCCGGTCGGCTGGGTCTGGTAATTATATGCATAGTTACCGGTTACTGTAAATTTACCGACCTGTACGGTACCGTATGCACCGCCGCCCAGTCCCATGTTGCTGGCGCGCGCATTGACGGTTACATTGTAACCTTGCATTCTTGCGTCATCCGTAATGATATTCAGGATACCGCCGATACCTTCGGCATCGTATTTGGCTCCCGGTTCAGTAATTACTTCGATTGACTTGACAGAATTGGCCGGAAGACTTCTCAATACTTCTTTCGGATTGTTGCTCATCAAGGTGTTGGGCTTTCCGTTGACATGAACTTTAAAGTTGCTGGATCCGTTCACCTGGATATTGTCTTCCCCGTCTACCGTAACGAGAGGTACTTTACGCAACATTTCCAGTGTGGTATTTGTCTTGGAGTCCGGGTCGTCTTCCACACTGTATGAAATCTTGTCGATTTCAGCCTTTACCAGCGGTTTTTGTGCAACGACTTCCACTCCCTTCAGCATTTCACTGGCTTCAGCTGTATAAAGCGTACCCAGATCTACCTGCTTTTGTGAGGCAGAGAGCGTGAACTTGCGTTCCACCGTCTTTTTTCCGACGGAAGTCAGTGTGATGATGTAATCTCCCGGTTGGGTGAGTTTTTCATTGAATCTTCCTTTCTCATCCGTCACGTTGAGTTTGACCGGTTTGTCAGGCGACTTGGCAGAAAGAATCCGGATGGTGGCGTAAGGTTCCGTGTCGTTTGTAAGGGAGTCTACCAATACGCCTTTGACAGAGTAGTTCCCCGACTGTCCCATAGCCGGAATGCATGTTGCAATCAGGCAAAATAAAATGCAGAGCATTTTTGAAAGAACATTTGTTTGCATAGTACTTTGGTTGTTTTTTGTATAATAAGATTTATTGAAGATGCATGATTCTTATTAATGTGTCAAAAGTAATGTTTTATCAGATAGAACTTATGATTTATTTATTAATCTTGGTTAACAGGAACAAATTTTTACTTATTTCCGGCAAGTTGTGAGTGAAAGTGACTGAATTTTGTCAGACTGAAAGTACAGATATATTGACAGACTTGTTACGTTGTGTCAGAAAAGTCCTGCCAGTTTGTCACATTTGTGCTTTGGCATACTTTTGGCTATGTGGTTTGCGTCCTTTCGGACAAATTTCAATAAGTATAAACATATAAAAACATAGAATTATGAACATTAAACCATTAGCAGACAGAGTCCTGATTCTTCCGGCTCCTGCAGAAGAAAAAACAATCGGCGGTATTATTATTCCTGACACAGCGAAAGAAAAACCGTTGCAGGGTGAAGTCGTTGCAGTAGGCAACGGAACTAAAGACGAAGAAATGGTCTTGAAAGTAGGCGATCAAGTTTTATACGGTAAATATTCAGGTACAGAAATTGAACACGAAGGTGTGAAGTATCTGATGATGCGTCAGAGCGATGTGCTTGCAGTGCTTGGTTAATCAATAACTTATAAATTAAAGAAAGGAAATTATTATGGCAAAAGATATTCTCTTCAATATGGACGCGCGTGACCTGTTGAAAAAAGGTGTAGATGAATTGGCTAACGCAGTGAAAGTAACTCTGGGCCCGAAAGGCCGTAACGTGATCATCGAAAAGAAATTCGGTGCTCCTCACATTACAAAGGATGGTGTAACTGTTGCTAAAGAAGTGGAATTGAGCGATCCGTTCCAGAACACAGGTGCACAGCTTGTGAAGTCTGTTGCTTCAAAGACTGGTGACGATGCCGGTGATGGTACAACTACTGCAACTGTTCTGGCTCAGGCTATTGTAGGCGTAGGTTTGAAGAATGTAACTGCCGGTGCAAACCCGATGGATCTGAAACGCGGTATCGATAAAGCTGTTGCCAAGGTTGTTGAATCTATCAAGTCACAGGCTGAAACTGTAGGCGATAACTATGATAAGATTGAACAGGTTGCAACAATTTCTGCGAACAATGATCCGGTGATCGGTAAACTGATTGCAGATGCAATGCGCAAGGTTTCCAAGGACGGTGTGATCACTATCGAAGAAGCTAAAGGTACAGATACTACTATCGGTGTAGTAGAAGGTATGCAGTTCGACCGTGGTTACTTGTCAGCTTACTTTGTAACAGATACAGAGAAGATGGAATGCGTGATGGAACATCCGTATATCCTGATCTACGACAAGAAGATTTCTAACCTGAAAGATTTCCTGCCTATTCTGGAACCGGCTGTACAGAGCGGA
>ERZ773139.2589-NODE-2589-length-17825-cov-2.981823_pt1 | contig 17825 bp, 12 predicted proteins | sample MGYA00580854_ERZ773139 | MGnify/ENA primary metagenome ERZ773139 (study PRJEB29015, sample SAMEA2737809) | human gut metagenome | biome: human gut; feature: human-associated habitat; material: faeces | place: China | collected 2012 ...
GGATAACGGCAGGAAAACCGAGCGTACAATTACTTGTCGCTTATTATGTGATATTGTTCGCGTTATATGGAATGTATCGGCGTTTTCCAAAGAAAATATGGGGGTATATGCTTTTTGTTTCGGCGGCGTTTTTGATTGTTTTATGCGGAGCAAAAACCCGGGATATTGAAGGAATAAAAATAACAGTGCTGGATGTGGGGCAAGGTGATGGCGTTGACGTTGCCTCCCACCGCCTGCCCCGAAGCTGTACGGACATCAAAGCGGCGGAAGGAGTCGTTGAGGGTGGAATAGACATAGAGTCCCTGTTCGGTACCTATCCACAGCTCGTTGTCAGGTCCCTCATAGAGTGCGTTGATGTGGTCGTGACCGGGAGAATAAGGGAGCCTGCCACGGTGATACACCTTAAAAGAGCGTCCGTCGAAGCGGTTGAGACCGCAGCGCGTGCCGAACCACATGAATCCTGTCTTGTCCTGAAGAATACTGAAGACGGAATTCTGTGACAGCCCGTCGTTGGTGTCATAGTGACGGAATATATAGTCAGACGACTGCCCCGGCAACACAGCCTGCAAGGACAATATGAGAATCAGAATAACCCTATGGATACATTTAGCGTTCATGGTTATAACTCCACACAAGTTCTGTTTATATATATATTAATGTAATGAATGTTTGGTTAGTGCGACAGCAAGTCAGGGAAACGCGGTTTTAACGGACCTGATATTGCCGAGCCGAAGCTTAGCTTATTCAAAGCTGATGCAAACGAGCGTAAAGAAAGCTTGCTTTCAATTTCCCGAGTGCAGCTTGGCTTATACAAAGGTAAGAATAATATATGAGACGATAAAGCCTTCATGTTTATATTTTCATCACCCTAACCCACTCATGCCTGCATCCCTCCATCGGCTGCCCGCCTATGCCGCATGAATCCGCTCGCGTATTTTTTTCAGTGCCGCAGCCATATGACACTCCACCGTGTTTACCGATATACCGAGACGCGAGGCTATCTCAGCGTTACGGCACCCTTCCTCACGGCTGAGAAGAAAAACCTGCCTGCGCCTGCCTTCCAACGATTTGACAGCGTTGCGTATGCGCGACTCTAGTTCCTTATACTCCATCGCGCTTTGCGGTTCTTCATAATCAACCGCATCATGCGACCGCATACACATATTATCATACCGCGCGCATGCGCTGTTTCATACGGAGCCTGCCCATGCATCTGTTCTTCACAGCCATGAAAGCGTATGCTTGGGCACAGCAGAAGAGGGTTTGCAGGCGCAGGTCCTGTTTTTCCAAAATACCGACAAGCACATCCTGTACCACGTCTTCCGCATCCTGCGGAGACACCCACGTACTGGCGACAACGGTGAGTCTGTGGAAAAGACTCATATATTCATCCAGGTAATTCATCAGCGTATGTTTTTAATTATTACGTTATTGCAAAAATAAGTCCCTGATATTACAATGCCAGTCATAATAGAACCTAAAAAAATAAATATTGAACCAAAAACAACGTGACAGAGTATTTTAACGGCTGTAATCCCTGTAGGGCTTGTCGCTGTGGTAAAAATAACGGCGCCAGCCAAGTAGAGACGCAAAATCTTGCGTCTCACGTCCACGCCATTGCAATCCAGCAAGCAATTATACGCTGAAGAATAAATGCTTTTCTCCTTGCGAGACGCAAGGATTGCGCTATTTATCATGTATATAATTACTCTCGAAAATTGCACTCCTTCCTCGTGAGACGCAAAATTTTGCGTCTCTACTTTTTCCTCCAGCGCATGATGATATAATGTGTCAAAGAAACAAGCATACTTGCATCTGCATGCATTAATAACGTGCATAATTATTCATTCCCACCCATCCTCAACTCCGCGAGAGCGTCCTACAGCCGACGGCAGTGGCTCACGGACGCAAATACGCGACTTATGCGCTATTCGCATATATGTCTGACAGTCAGCGACATATACTCACATATGGGACGGACGGGACATTCCCGTCATGCCGGAAAGGCTTTTCGGGAACGCGGAACGGGCTTTTTGAGGTGACGGGAGGATGCGTTCCGGCATGCATGAAAGGTGTTTTGGAAAGCCGGAACGGGCTTTTCCGCGAGACAGTAAGGGCTGGCGCACGGTAGAAACGAATCGGTATGCGTTTTTCATACACTGTAAACACCTTCGAGCTTCCTGCTTTTGAAAAAAATAATGTAAAGATTTTTTACTTCCCGTAATGCATGAATATTCATTCAACCCAAACCGGTGATTAGAACGACTATTATACGTTAAAGGTTTATTGTAAGCTCTTCATCCTTCTTACACTGTTGCCGCCATATTGCCGCCCGCTTTTTCCGGTGTAACAAACAACATCTTCGGCAAGACCGGAAAGCGGACTTTATGGCAGTGGCATGGAAGAGGGATGAAGCCTGACGACCTGTCAGGATAAAAGAGAATCTTTGTAGATATAACGCGATTCAAATAAAAATGCTTTCTCTAACGAAAGAGTCAGTATTTCTGTTTTATTAAAAATACTAAACAAAAAGATATATAATACCGTCTTGTTTGTTCTATTATTCACCATAACTAATATATTTAAGGATAACTTCTGATTAAATATGATAAATTATCATAAAATAAATCTACCTTTGCATAAGATTTTGCGGCACTCGGGAAATTAAGAACAAGTTCTCTTTCCGCCCGTTTGCGCTATATCAGCATTGAATAAAAAACATTAAGATGAAGCGGTATGCCGGATGGAATATGCCGGGAAGTAACACATACCATCTGTTAATTGACTATGGATAATATGTTTTCATGCTTCCTGAAGATGCCATACGACGGCATTGCGGTTCTGCGCTTCTGGAGTTTAACCGGAAAAGTTCTTTTCAGGAACCGGGAAAGAAGTATGTTTATAAGATGAGAAATCTATCTTTGGGCAGCCTCGTCACGACAAAAGGAATATGGTGTGTGTGTCTTGCGCTGCTCACGTTCTGTCTTGCCTCATGCGACAACGGGGAAGACAGTGAGGAAAGCAGGCTCTACAATTATCTGCAAGGGAAATGGGTGACAACGCATGTTGTGGAAAACGAGTATTTCACACCGTCGACCGGAGACGACCCGTCCGTACATAACATCAACCGCGACATCACCTCGGAGACCGACGAATACTACGCTGTGATAGGCTTCGACCGCAACAACATGTGCACGCTGTATGAGTCGGGATCGCCTGAGGATATGGTGGAGCTGCCGGTGTCGGCAAGATACAGGCTTGCCGGTGACAAGCTGTCGTGTCCGCTGTTCTACGGTGACTTCAGCAAACACGTGACGGTGAGAATAATTTCGGAAAACGTGATGGAGATGACTCTCATAGACAACGGTACGGACATAGACGGAACGACCATATACAACCAGACCATCACATTCAAGAGATATGGCTCGGATGACGGCAACCTGGACTACGGAGACGACGGTCAGGAAGGCGACATTGACGATGGAGGCGGTGTGGACTACAGTGAGTATGTGAAAGGCAGATGGGTGAGCACGCATGTCGTTGCAGATGCGTTGTTCACTCCGTCAGACGGAAGCGAGCCATACAGGATGAGTGCCGACCGTGACATCACTTCCGAAACGGACGACAGCTACATGGTTATCGGCTTCGACAACTACAGCGTATGCACTCTGTATGAGTCGCCCCTGATGGACGACACCGAGCTTCCTCTCTCAGAGAGATACACCATCGACGGAAACAGACTGTCGTGCCCTTTGTTCTACGGAGCATTCACCGACTATGTGACGGTGAGAATGGTGTCGGCAGACGAGATGGAGCTGACGCTCGAGGACAACGGTACGGACGAGAGCGGAACACAGACATACACAGAGACAGTGACATTCAGAAGATATTACAGATAACATCAAAAAGACTTATATGTTATGAGAAAAACATTATTCGCAGCTTTCATCACACTGGCTTGCGTGCAGATGCAGGCACAGACTAACGACAGCATACAGCACCGGATAGACTCTCTTGAGAACACCGTGAGGGAACTCAAGGCGACAATAGACAGCAATGAGAAGGAGAAGAAAGACAAATCTGTATGGGGACGCAAGAAGTTCCTCACCATAGGATACGTCAGCCAGAGTCTGTCTTCCAAATACGGCAACGACCTTGAAGGTAGCTTCGGAGTGTCGCTCACAAGCGGACGTACCATATATCTTCACAAGAAGCCGATTTGGGGAAAGCTCAAATTCGCCCTGGACTTGGGCATGGACGTGAACTATACCAAATACAAGGACTTCGGCGAAGACTACAACAACTTTTATGAGGATGAGGATACTCCCGCACTGCTTTCGGGCATGCACCAGTGCGACTTGGGCGCGTTGCTGGGCGCGTCAGCCACGGTCAATCCTGTGGGCGACCTGCGCGTGTCTGCCTACTTCAGGTTCGTGCCCACCTACTCCATGCTCATTATCGACAAGGATATGAGCGGCAGCTACGTGTCTTTCTTCACTTACGGCGGCGAGGTTACGTGGAAGGCTATAGGCATAGGCATTGAGGGACGCTCCGGAAGCGGCAAATACGGAAGCATCATATCCGACGACGAGAGCGGAGAGGACATAAAGGAGAAGTTCTCCACCTCCTCACTGAGGGTCTATCTCAGCTTCCGTTTCTGACAGAACAGCCGCCTGCCGACAGCTCATCATAAGAGGTCTGCCGCAATACACGGAAAGGCATACAGATACATATATGAGATAACTGAACAGCATAAGCATCATTACGACATTTCACCCCGAACAGTCCGTAAGACTTCGTTCGGGGCGTTTTTTTATTCTGCCGTCCGGCAGACCCGGTCTTCTCGAGTCTGTCAGACAGCATCCGGTGTCCGCATATATCATTGAGACAACTACTTTGTCAGGAAATAAATGCCTACTATTATTACTGTGCTTATGAATATGATGAGCAATTGCACTTTAACCGAATAATATTCTTTGCTTCTTATATAACGTACCAGTCTGTATGTCATGACCGAGTAGAAACATAATATAAAAACTGTGTTGACAATGGTTTCTAATCTCATACTATTCAAAATTTAAAACCAAATAGGTCATTAAAACGCCGATTGTACATTTAAAGTTTGTTATCTGCCCTTCATCCTTCTTCCTCACTGCCGCCGTCATCTTGTATTCTGCTTTTTCACGGTGTAGCCCGCTACATCTTCGATAAAGATTAATACAATTTGCCTGACAGCAGCACGAAAGAAGAATGGAAGCCTGATGCGATTCGGGTTAAAACGTAAATTCAATCACTGCTACTGTAACACCAAAGCTTCAGGCACGATGTCCCTGCGTTGTAAAGCGGTGAAGACGAGATTTGCCAACGACGGTCTGCTTATTCAAGCTTGTTTTATATGTTTCTTCTTCTTCCTGAAATTATAATCCTTAAATAACGTGGATTATTTTTTTCATCAATAAACACCTTGTCATTAATCTCCAGTTTGTTGAATCTCAGATTCATCACATCTTCATCCCTCCATAGATAAACAGATCCGTTCACATCAAATTTCAACTTTTGTGTTTTATCTTCATTGTAAACACTGTCAGCATAAATTCTATGATGATAATCTATCTCAATACTTCCACGAGAATCAGAGAAATCATTTGAAATAATGCTGTCTATGTCTATATCTACCACTTCACCTTCCTTAGGGAGTTCGTATAAGATATTAAAATATAATTTATATTTAAAAGTAATGTTTATCTTTTTCTCTAAAACCCATGAGGGGATGTCAGCCAATAGTTTACGGTCTTCGTATCTATCAAAAAGGCTTTTTACAGGTAATTCCATAATTTCCAATTCTTTATTTACATGATTGCCCAGTCTTACATCAACACTGTCATATGTCCTATCACCATATGGAAAGCGTACATCACGTACCAAAAATATTTCTCCCTTATATATTCCTTCGTTTTTATCATAAACCGAGTCATCGCAATCAGCCTCTACAGAAGTATGATAATCATTATAATCAACATCATACATCTCACACGAGAAAAACATCACACAAAGAAAAAAAACACCAAAGAGCCACAACGTTTTTTTAAAAATCTGTTCATAGCATATATATGTTTAGGATTATTTATGTAGATGTTCTAAATTAATTGCCATCATATTGTGTACTGTTCTGGAGCTGCATTCCAAAGTCCGAAGAGGGAGTGTAGCGGGCTACACGACCGATGAGACTTTGGGATGAAGCCCTGAACAGCGCACAGGATGATGGCAAAGATATATAACATATTAGTAATTTTATAATATCGGTTAATTTTGAACAGCTACTTATTATAATACTATTCATCTCTGATTATTTATCTGCAACAATATAACCTTGGAAAAATGTAGTTATACCATTCTCGTCACCGGAATGTTTTATACCAATAATAACCAGGTTATCTTTTGGATATACAGTTTCATTCCTACTTTCATGTATATACATATCGGCATCCGGATATGGAACAATCTTCACCAGCTTACCTTTATATCTTAACAAGCCTGTCTGGTATCTCGTCTTTCCATTTTCATCTCCTACATGTTCTCTTCCTGTAATAACTCGAGAATGCCTGTTTTCATCCTGCATCTCAGTAGTTACAAAAAAGTTCTGCGACTCACTTTGCTTATGCCACTCCGTCCATTTTAAATCTTCAACAGTAATTCCGTCTGTATTTTTCGTACCATATATGTCTATTGCCGTCAATGAAGAAAAGTAATATGTTGTATTTCCATTCTCATCTCCGCTATGCGCATAAGTACATAAAATATGAGTTCCCTTGTGGTTAGAAATAGAAGCGGCTCCACCTTCGCTTTCTTTTTTTGACTCCGATACTTTTTTTGAATAGTCAATCACCAACAGCACCTGGTTCTCCCCTATGAGGGATTTGATGTCAGGATTGTAATGCTTCCGAGCTAATTTAGATCTTTCATCAGATTTTTGCCATGGTCCAAGAGGTCCTGTTGTCGTTGACCATTCACCGACTTCTCCCCAAGCTCCTGCGAAATATTTCCAAAGTTGATCATCATCTACCAATGAAATCACATTATCTGTTGCAATCCAATCATAACCTTTGTTATCTGTATAATCGTGAGCAGTAGGAACTTTCATACCAAAAACTCCGGCTCTATTATAAAAAGCATGAGACCCCTTAGCGCAATAAACTGTCAATTCATCCTTTTCTCCATGATAAATTTCCAATTCGCTTGCAGGAAGAGTTTTAGATTCTTCATGACGACTCAAATTTGCTGATACTATTCTCCCTTCATCATTCAGATTTACCGTCACTTTTTCCCAGTCACCTTGGTGGCTTCCACTTATTCCTAAAGTCTTCGCATAGTCATACCCGAAGAAAAACCAGTAGGATATAGTTTTTTTCTTTTTATTTTCGCTTTCATTTTCATAATACATAATGCAAGGTACCCTATGGTTAGGATCAGAATCACCTGTCAAATTATCATCCGGTTGCAAAAAGACTTCTCCCTTTCCTAAACTGTTCGGATCGTGCGGACGAAGATTCATCAATTCATATTTTCCATAAGGAATATGCTGTTTCATAATGACCTCCAAAGGTATATCATAATACTCCGACGAATGCGAATCACCTTTTACAAAAGTATTAGTAATTTTATTATAACCATAATCTGTACCACCTTTTACATGGCGACGCAATCTTGACAAGCGGATATAATCTACAGGATTCATTGGGAAATATTTCTCTTCTGAATGCATTTTTACATGCAAAACTATATTCTTATCAGACATGATTGGTTCATCACAAACAATCTTTCCAAATCCATAATAAGTTGTTCCGTTCTCATCACCATAATGATGACGTGCTGTAATTACACAAGAGTCATCGGTCTTAAACCAAACACCGTCCGATTCTTTCTTAGGTGCAGAGATATCATATTCTTTAATATATGTGGGATGTCCATTATAAAAAACTTCTCCAATGGCATAAGCAGTGCCACCATTCTCATCACCGGAATGCCGTCTTCCTACAATCACCTTTCCATAAGGAGCATCATATCCTTCACCTGTCGACTCTTTTTTATACTCCATCCACTTTACATTCCGGACTGTAATATCAGCATCAGCAATAACTTCTCCATCGGCAGAAATCGCTTTTAAAGAAGCATATTCATAAATAGTTATACCATTCTCATCACCAGAATGAAATCTTCCTGTCAACACCATATTAGGCGGACATAAGAAGGAACTGTTACTCTCTTTCATAGATTCACTCTGCATCCTTTTGTCAGGTATAATTTTAGTATCCTTTGGCGCAGGTTCTGTATTTGGCTCCAAAGAAAAAATCTTGGAAAAATTATAATAAGTCCTGCCGTTTTCATCGCCAGAATGATGCCTTCCTGTCATTACCCTTTCAGAATCAGAACAACACCAAATGCCTTTTGACTCCCTTATACGACTTGAAGAAACTCTATCCGTTGTCATGCAAATCTTACCATTAAACAGGACTATTGCTGTTGCATACCTTGTTTTACCATTCTCGTCTCCTCTATGTTCGCGTCCCACAAGAACCCTATTATTCAATGCATCAAAACCTTGTCCGGATGATTCTTTAGACCATTCAGACCATTCTACAGATGTAACAGAAATCTCGCCAGACACTATATTACCAGACTCATCAACAGCCTCTAATTCTGCATCTTCAAACCACGTCTTCCCATTCTCGTCACCGGAATGGCGTCTTCCTGTAAGAATACGATTTGAGGAACACAAGTAATATTCTTGTGAAGCTTTTTTAGGATTACTTGTTCTTTGCCTGTCCTTAGGTCTTAAAAATATCTTTTTCATAAATCTATTATTTTAAAATAAAACAAATATAGATTGTGTTCTTAACCGATTATTATCTGAGAGTAAATATAATTTCTATCAGAATAGATTGCTATTCTTAACATTTTATATCATGACATACATCATTTTCCCAATATTGTCTTTATATTAGGGGTATAACAGCAGATTAAATAAGCATATACAAAATGACGTCATTCATTATTAAAGAGAATCACTCAGACTTCAAAGTTTCTTCTCTACTTGATTTTCTGCACTTCATACTTCTTCCGCGATTATGCCTTCACCGCAAAATCAGGATGCTGTGTTATATCCAGTGATAAACACCATGCACATCTGTGACAAATATACATAAATATTCTGTATGTCAATAGGTTGACTACTGTTTATTTAGATGAATCCGACAAAGCGAACCAACAAACCTCCAAACCGTACAACAAAAGGATTACATGCATAAAAAAATCCCGGTGCGACGTGTCTGTCACACCGGGATCAATGCGCCATATGATGCCTTCAGGCTTTTCAGCCGGAGGCAGACGATGTGTTGTTTAGCGTATGTTCACCTTGTTAACGGTAATGCCTGTCTCTGCGGTTCGCTTTATCACGTATACACCTGCTGGCAGACCATCTGTAGCCTCGGCTGGCGTCACGTCCTTCCTGCTGCGTACAAGCCGTCCGTTGATGTCGAATATCTCTATGTCGCCGGTCTCCGCACTGATGCTTCCAATGCCGTCCGTGGTGGTGTTGTTGACACTCACAGGAACGTATATGTCGGCTGCTCCGCGCGAAGAAAGCTTCACATACGCCTCATGCACGCCTATTTCATCCGAGTTGAACGACACGGTGAACGAGCCGCCCGTTGCCGGCAGTGTCGAGGTGGAGAGCTTGAACTTGCTCTTGTTGGGTCCGCCCAATGTCAGAGTGACAGGCTCCACGAGGTTGGCAGTTGTCACCTTCACCTCCTCCGACACAGCGTCCTTGCCCTGAACGGCTGTGAAGGCGAGACTCATTGCCGAAGATCTGATGGTGCCGAGGTCGGTGCGACCGTAGCTCACGTCGTCTATATAATATGTGGCAGAGTTGTTGCGCCCGCGCGTGCTCTTGAAACTGAATCCCATGAAGAACACGTCGGCAATGTTCTGGTTGCTCAGGTCCACATGGAACTCCTGCCACTCGCCGCTCTGGTCAGCCATGTCAGGCATTACCATGCCGTCCACCGGAGACACGAACATGTCGCCGTCGGCAACGTCGATGTACCACAGCTCAAGCTTGTCAGGCTGGTTGTCTTTGAGGTAGTCGCCGCGCACGCGGAACGTGAACATCTTTGATGCGGAATTGACATAATCGAGCGGTGGAGTGACGAGCAGCATCTCGCAGTCTTCCTCACCGCCTTCGGGCGTCCTGCTGTCGTATGGTGTAACCTTTGCGGCAAGCTCACCAGCCGACTCGTCTGTTGCCGGGAACTCATAGCCCCACCATGCACGCTTGCCCTTCATGGCAATATTCTTCCATCCGCTGACGGACAACGGCTTGTTCTTCGTTACGCCGTCAAACTGCTCATAGAGCAGAGTAAGCGGATTGGAAGCGTCGAGCGGCAGGTCGTCGCCCTCCTTGTCAGGCTCCGTTCCGGTGTTTTCCACAGCCTTTCCCTTCAGTTTCACACGTACGGTGTCTGCCGCGAGACTGTATATCTCTATCTCATTCTCAAAGTCGCCCGCCTCTTTCGGTGCGAACGTCACCTTCACCTCAGCCTTGCCGTTCTTCATAAGCATCGTAGTGCCTATTATGAACGAGCCAGCTTCTTTCATCTTCATGTAGGCATAGTCGGGCAGATATGCCGTGGTGACGGTGATGGTCTGCTCCTGTGTCTCGCCCACCTTAGCCTCAAACGCAGGCACGGCATCAGGCTCCACGTTTATTCTCGGCGGGTTCTGCTCGTCGGTGGCGTATGCGGCAATGGCTATGGCACGGTATACGTCAGGCATCTCCGGACAGTCGATGAGCAGGCGTGCGCTATGCTTTCCTATGGCTGTAGGACTGTAGGTCACGACGATGTCTTTCTCGCTCGTGCCTGCCGGTATGGTGTTTTCGGAGAGGCTGAACAGCTTGCGGTCGGTACCGGTGATCTCGAGAAGTGTCGGTGACGGCATGTTCACGGCACTTATGTGCACTGTTCCCACCACAGCTGACTTTCCTACGAATCCGGCAGCCATGTCAAACTTGTCAGGCGACACGGTGAGCGACGGTTCGGCGGCTACGGTCTCCGTGATGTCGTCAGCACCGCGCGGAGCAATCACCACCGCACCTGCGGATGTCGAGATGCCCGTTATGCTGACAGTGCCCGACGGAACGGCTTTTCCTATGAGTGAGGTGCCGCCGAATATGCGCATCTTGCCTTCGCCTGTGGCGTCTGTCACGGTAGGCTGCTGCATTCCCTCCTTGAACGTCGCGCCTTCCTCCACACCTGTGATGGTGGCGTTCTCTATCTTCACGAGCCTGCTGACGTATGTCTTAGGACTGGCTTTTAAAGCTGCGAGCGTCACAGCCACAGGCTCAGCCGTGTTGCCCTCCGACACCACCCTGCCGAGCTTGGAGGATGCCGGAACGAACGACATGGCTCCGAAGAACGACGTGATGTTGCCTATAAAACCGGTGAGCTTGTCGCCCGCCTTGTATGACGACTCCAGATACTGATAGTCGTCTTTCACGAGCATGCCCGCCGTAGCGTCCTGAATGTAATACTCCGGTGTGCCGTTCACATTGTTGACGAAGGTCACCACCGCCTCACCCGTATAGCGGTAGGTGAGGTAGTCGTCGGGATTCTCGGCGGCAAAATCGCCAAGCGCGGCTATATCCTTCACAGGCAAGGTTGTCCATGTGGCTTCAAGCGCCACGTCGTCCCTGCCCGGTGTGCTGAACGTCACGGTCGCCTTGCCGTCTTCAGTCACAGGAGTGAGCGTGAAGGTCACGTCCTTTCCTTCCCCGCTCTGTGCCTCTTCGGCTGTCACGGTGGTGACAGAAGGCTTCAGCTCGTCGCCGGTTACGGTGATGGATATGTCGCCCTGCAGTCTCTCGCCCTTCACGTTGACCACGGCAGTCTGCGGGTCTCCGCTGTATACATAGTTGAAGTCGAGGTCGCTCTCGCTCAGCGTTATCACCGGAGCGTTGCCGTCCTGTCCTCCGCCGGAGGCGAACAGACCGGCATAAGAGTCGGCTACGCGCAGCGACCCTACCAGCATTGTCGGTGCTGTGCCTCTCGACGACGTTCCCTGACGCAACTCTATGCCCTGCAGTCCGTAGTTGCCCACTCCGGAGCCCGACTTGTTGGGGTCGATGGCGGCGTCGGCTTCGGCAGGCTCCTCGGTATAGCTTGCCGGATTGACAAACAGCGACACACCGTCGAGACGCTCTCCGGCAGCCCCTATCTCATACTTCACCACAACGAGGTAGGTCTCGCCCGTGTTGAATGTCTGCGGTGCGAATGAAGGGTCAGACGACCCGCGCTCCACTCCCAGACGGTATTTGCCGTCCTCATCCGCCTTGTCCACGTAGAGCCTTCCGAGCTCGGTGCCCGACTTCCCGTCGGCTACGACAGAGCTTTTCGTGCGGACCACGAGCGACATGACGTATATCGGACCGCTCGGCACCTCCTCCACATTGACAAGAGCCGAGTAATAAAGCGTGCCCGTCTTCACTCCCTCGTCGTTCGGGTCGAAGCGCGCTATGAGGTCCTCAGCCGTAGCGTCCGGTCCGAGCTCCACGCTCCTGCCCTTCACTCCTCCCGGATAGCCCGCAAAGTCGAGCGTCCTGTCCACAACCTGTATAGGCGAGTTGGGGTTGGATGCATACTTCACCCACTGTCCCTGACCGTAGAGCGGTCCCGGAGGGTAGTCGAAATTGTCCTGCCACAACAGCTGCGCGCGTGCACCTGCGGGTGCGGCAAACAGCATGATGAGAAGCATTGTGGCAAAAGCTGACATGTGTTTTACATTTTCCATAAGATTGTTTTAAAATGAAAGAATATTATAACAGAGACCTCACACAATGAAGCCATGTATGCAAATATAGTAATTTTATGAATTCAAAACAATTATTATCATTATAAAATATATACATTTTTTATAGTAAATAAGATAATGGAAAAATTACAGGAAAAACATAACAAACGGATGGAAATACAGTAATCACAATCCCGAATGACCTCTCCTATCCGCAAGCAGACCTAAGTAGAGACGCAAAATCCTGCGTCTCACAAGGAATAAATGCAACTGTTTACAGCAGCAGTGTCGCACGTGTTTGTTGCTGTGGGAGGGACGGGAGACGCAAAATCTTGCGTCTCTACTGGGCTCGCGCCATCATTATTTTAACCCAAATCATTATACCGGCAAATATTGTGTTTCACTTTATTATCTGCTCTTCACCACTCTTACGCACCACCGCCGGCATCTTTTCTTCAGCTTCTGCAACGGTATGTTCCGCTACGGAGCTACTATATATATACAAAGAATGTATGACAGTGGCACTAAATACGTATTAAATATAATGATAGATTCGGATTAAATAAAAAGACAACAGGCGGCAGGAGATTTTTTATTTTTTCATTATTATAAAAATAAATATGGTCGCCTTCTATTTCAGTATAGAAAAAAAAGAAGTAGAAACTTTGCATCTTCCAAGCAATACATAACCATTTACATCTTTTGTATGGTTATGAATTGACGGTAGATGCAAAGCTTTATCTTCTTGTAGACTTACTTAAATGAAATTTTATATTTTATTTTAAACTTACCTTGAATGTTTCTATACTTTCCTTTTTGTTGTATAGCTTTAGTACATACATACCTTTCACAGCATTATCTACTTGTATTATACCACCAATAGGAGGTAACTTTCCACTTTTAACTACGGTACCATTTTTTGTATTTGTAAGAACATATTTTGTCTCACTTTCACCTGTGGTAAGTTCTGTTTCCACAGTTAAAAAGTCTGAGGCTGTATTCGTTAATACTCTTATTGTGTTTGTTCCTTCCATTTGCGATATATTATACCTTGACCCTTTTGAATAAGTAACAACTGTACTGTAAGGCTTGCTTTTACCGTATTGGTTTGATGCTGTGACCGTGACAGATATTTTTCTGTTCCTTACATTTCCATAATTGGCATAAGGGTTATAAATCCAATCCTCGTAATATGAATAATAACTCCCGTCTATATTCCATTCTGTTTGCGTTATATGCTGGTCTATCAATCCTTTACTGAGTCTTAGATAATCTCCGTCAACAACAACACCTGAAACAGACGGTGCACCTACCCATACATATTTATGCGCAACATATTTGCCATTTACATATATATTGATAAATCCTAAACCCGAACCGTGTCCGTTTACAGTTATCTTATCTCCATTTTTAGTAACCGTATCTAAAGCCCCGGATACTTTTACTTCAAAATTGTCATATGGACTCACAGTAAACGTTCCTGTCGTGCCAACTACATCCTGACCTTCTATATCATATTTATATACATAAGATGAAATCCAATCAAAATAATATCCTACGTTCGTATAAAGTGTCTCTACTCCTTTAGACATGTCTTTTAAGTGACTGAAATCTAATCCTATAACCAATTCTCCAGACGGGGTTGATATTGTCAAAGGAGCACCACTGTCTCCATTGAAAGGATATGTAGTCGATGATTTTGATGTTAAGAATCCATCAGAAATAGTATTAACAACAACATCTGTCGTCTGCAACATTGTCGGAAGTGACGGGGAGTCTATTGAAGTTCTGCCCCATCCGGATATGGTTGCAACTGTATTATCAGGATATTTAGTTATCCTTGAAATATTTATAGGTTGTCTCCTTGAATCGAATTTTAATGGCTCTGATAGTTTTATCAATGCCAAATCATTTTCATAATCACTTTCATATTTTTTATAATCAGGATGTATATATATCGACTCAATAGAACTTTTGTTGTTGTCGCTATCCGGATTGTTATTACCGGTACTAACTTCTGATATATCCGCATCAACATTAATTACCACATGAGCAGCAGTAAGAATCCATCTGTCACTTAATATAACACCTCCTCCTAAATGCATATATGGATCGCCTTCTTTTCTTCCGAATATCTCTGCCATATATGGTCTTTGCGTTATATCGACAGATTTGCCGCCTATAATTCTTTTTTGTGCATACAGCACAGATGTGAATCCTATATAAATAAATAAGGTTAGAACAAACTTTCTCATATTCTTATGTCTTTATTTTCTCAGTTTCAAATCTATCAGGTAAGCCCTTCTTTCAGTGGGATGTGTTGTCCATTCGCTTTTGGGAATGACGGTGCCGGTAGGTGTGGACTCCAATTTACTTTCCTCAGACCCTGGAAAATTGAAAGTGGAAAAGTATGTGTCGAGGTTTTGGAAGTTGTATGTCGCGGCGTTTGTCACCAGCGCAGTCACATACACCTTGCACGGGTTTTTGATGTCATACTTGAAAAAATCGTCGGCATTCACCGTCATTCTGTATCGTCTTATCAAGTCGATGTAATCCCATTCCAGCACCGTCGCCATAGCTCCCTCACCGTCATAGAACTCCGTTCTGGTGGTAGGCTCCAGCTTATTGTCCACGTTTGTCACGAAGCATATGTCCATGCCGTCGCCCGATATGGTCCGGTATGTTACATACGCCGGATAGTCTACGAGTTGCTCCACCACTCTGACGCCGGGGAAGAACTTCTTTTCCCTGAAATCCTTCGGGCGTAAGTAGATTATGCTTTCATCCCATTCCGGATCCATATAATACTTTGAGTCAGACACTTTCGGATATACCGGTTCCGGCTCATCATCGTCGCTGCTGCACGAATAAGTCGTGAGCAATGCCGACATCATGACTGTCATAACTGCGATGACATTGTGTTTTTGTGTGATTTTCATATTTCTTGAATGTTAAAGATTGTCCTCAGGTGTTCTTGCATGCCTGTGTTTATGGCATCAGTTACATCATTTCGTGTTTTCACGATTTATGCGTCGTCGCACAAATATGTATAAAGCAGAGCAGAGTTTTGTCGCTGCCGAGACGCTGCTATATCTTATGCAAAGATAGCGAAAATCATTGTTGACTGCAAATATAAACGGCAATATTTCCATCGTACTGCGACATTCCTGTTTCTTGAACAAGGATAAGCCGCTGAAAAAAGAGCGTTCTGCAATTCCGTAAATCCAATGAACATTAAGCAATGGAAAGTACTTTCATCATGCGTAAAACCATGTTTCTTGCATCACTGACGCATACTATACCTGTCAATCCTGTTGTTTTTGCGGGCAATTTAAGCGTCCAAGCGCAAAAAGCATTAATGTATGACCTGACAATCGTGAATATATGGAACGCCATTCCTATTAAAATTTCCACGCGCAATATGGTGGAATGATAAGGATAATGAGGATAACGTCAAGTCGCTGAGAATCGTGTGGAAGCATACATGAATGATTCCGTCCGCAAATGCGCGTTCATTTCGCATGAAGAGATAATACGTTGTAAATCAGCGTATTGTGCGTTACATTACTTTAAAAACCGTTTTATGTACTGCGGAAAAGGCTTTCCTGTGTGACGGAAAAGCACGTATGGGCGTGCGGAAGGGGCTGTATGATGTCATGAAACGGGCGTTTTCACGGCACGGAACAGCAGGCGGAAGCGATGCGGGGGTATCGGAAAACGCACTGAAAGGGCTGGAAAGCGGACGTAAAGGACATTTTTCACGTATGATATATGAATAACTTCAAATGGCAGTCAAGGAAAGACATGCGAAAGAGAATATCTGAGGGCACGGCTAATGTATGGTTTGCGAAAATGAAATGTAAAGATTTTTTACCATGTGTTCCTTACAGATAAAGATATTGCCACAGCCGTTCCACGCCACCTATATTCCACATTAAAACCGGAACAGACGTCATGCCTCATCCCTGTTCCGCACTGCCGACGTGATGTCGTTTCCCTGTTTTTATTGAAGATGCGGCAGGGGCATATGGTGGAAAAGAATGGAAAGGATGACGGGATCAGCACCAAATACGGATGAAGCATGTAACATGTCCGCGTTGAACTCACACATCCAGCCCTCGTGAGACGCAAGATTTTGTATGTCACGAGGGTTCGCGCCATCAATAAAACAGTGATTAAACCAAGTAGAGACGCAAAATTTTGCGTCTCACAAGCAACCGTGCCGCAAACGGATGGTAAACAATATGCCACTTATAATGATTTTCCTTGCGTCTCACAAACAAACGTGCCGCAAACAGATGGTAAACAATATGCCACTTATAATGATTTTCCTTGCGTCTCACAAGCAACCGTGCCGCAAACCGACGCTAAACTATATACCACATATAAGCATGTTTTTATTCCTCGGGAGACGCAAAATCTTGCGTCTCTACAAGGCTCGCGCCATCAATATAAAATATTATTGACCTTACTGATGCGCTACTGCATGCCATATCCCTACGTTCCTTCATCACTCGCGATCCGCACTTTTTGGCTATCCGCCAAAGCTCTTTTTGGTTTATATATCGTTTTTTTTTTTACATATTTCCGATGAAAATCAAATAGTTACGCCATTCTTCCCACGTCCGGTTTATTCTTTATAACTTTACAGTGGAAACTAACCTGCACAATCAAAAAAAGCACATAACATTTACAATAATATATTATAAACAAAACATTAAACCATCATGAATAAAAAAGAGTATCTTAAACCGGAGTCAAAAACAATCGTAATGGAAGGCACTGAAATACTGGCGGGGTCGGACGGCACAGGAATGCATGCAGGTGAACAGCCAGTGGTAGGTGGTGATGAAGACGGGGAAGATGATGGCAGCGGTAATATTGATTTTTGATTCCACACATCATTGACGCATGCGTAATATTTTTCATCACATCCGCATAAGCATTGTGGAGAATGCACGCATACCTGTGTAGAGACG
>ERZ773139.2601-NODE-2601-length-17760-cov-4.100762_pt1 | contig 17760 bp, 13 predicted proteins | sample MGYA00580854_ERZ773139 | MGnify/ENA primary metagenome ERZ773139 (study PRJEB29015, sample SAMEA2737809) | human gut metagenome | biome: human gut; feature: human-associated habitat; material: faeces | place: China | collected 2012 ...
ATAAACCAGGTTATGCCAGAAAGCAAAAATTTACAAAGGCTTACAAAGCCCGAAAAACCAAGAAAAACTAAGAAATGCGAGGTTATGCAACAATGATAAAAGTACTCTTTATCTGCCACGGCAATATCTGCCGCTCACCAATGGCAGAATTCATTTTTAAAGACATGGTTTCTAAACAAGGTCTTTCAGACCGGTTTTATATCGCATCTGCTGCAACCAGCACTGAGGAGATATGGAATGGAATCGGGAATCCGGTATATCCTCCGGCGCGAGAGGAGCTTGCTAAGCATGGGATTGATTGTAAGGGTAAGCGCGCAGTTCAACTAACGAAGGCAGATTATGATAAATATGATTATATTCTCGGTATGGATTACTGGAATCTGAAGAATATGTTAAGAATATTGAAATCGGATCCAGAGGACAAGGTTAAGCTTCTTCTGGATTATAGTGATGATCCGAGGGATATCGCAGATCCATGGTATACAGGTGGATTTGATGTCACATATTCGGATGTGGTGGAGGGCTGTGAGGCTTTTCTGGAATATCTGAAAGATAAAAAGAAACTGTAATAAATATTGTCGATGAAATTTACTTTACAAATAGCTGTGGCTATTTTATACTATGTCTACAGCGACTCTTAAGGGGGCTTTCGCTCCCTTATTTTCTTTTTTCCGAAAACGGAAAGTCAACATTCAAATCAGGGCATCCTGCCCGTATTATTTTCAAAGCAAGAAAGGAACTGAATATGCAGAAAGACTATGAAACATTTGTAGAGAAACTGGAGATTGGTATTTACGAGGCTACAGGGATTCCGAGGGAAAATATTTCTTTTGAGAAAGAAGGCGGGAGGTTTGCACCTGTAGGAGACAGACTGCTGGTGAAGTTTGCAGAGCATGATGATGCCTGGGAGGTCTGTGGACTTTATACACAGGAACTTTTTAAATCTTATCAGAATGGCAGTCCGTTTGAGGAAATTATAAAAGAAATCACAGATGATCTCAATCGGATAAAAAAGGCGGATATTTATGAGAAAACAAGAGTGATCAGGGATTATGAGAAGACAAAACCCCGCCTGTTTATAAGATTGCTGAATGCAGATAAATATTCCGCGGATCTTCAGGATGCGGTGTATAAAACTCTTGGTGATATTGCACTTGTGCTTTATATGAAAGTTACGGAATATGAAGGATGTGTGACAAGTACAAAAATCCGGCAGGGAATGCTGGAGCAGTGGGGAAAAGAATGTGATGAGGTGTTTCAGGAGGCGATTCTCAATACGTATTTTATGAGTCCACCCAGAATTTACAGATGGGAACAGATGATTTTTAATCCGGAATATGAAGGTGAAAGTTTTATGAATCTGGGTGATAAGTGTGAATTGAAGAAAGATGCAATGGGAAATTGTCTCAGTACAACGAAGAAAACAAATGGTGCAGTTGCAGTGTTCCTGCCGGGAGTGGCAGAACAATTGGCATATATGCTGGATTCCGATTTCTATATGGTGTTTACCAGTGTACATGAGGTAATGATCCATAATGATAAATTTGTAGAACCTGAAGATTTGCAGTGTGTTTTGCGGGATACGATCAGGGAGGCTACACCGAAAGAGGACTATCTGACGTCGAGAATCTACCAGTACAATAGGGAAACACATAAATTTATCTGTGTAACTCCGCTGGAAAAAGATGAGAAATAAAAATATGAGAGTACTCCATAAAAAAGTACTCTCATATAAAGGATATTTAGAAACGTTATGAGTAATTTATACGGTTATCCGAGCAGTGCAGAGTCATTACTGAACTCTTCTCCGCTTGCTTTTTCAAACTGATCCAGAAGGTTTTTAACTGTCAGTTTTTTCTTTTCTTCTCCCTGGATATCCAGAATGATTTTTCCTTCCATCATCATGATCAGACGATTGCCATGTGCAATAGCGTCCTTCATGTTGTGAGTGATCATCAATGTCGTAAGGTGATCGCGGTTTACGATCATATCTGTAATTTCCAGAACTTTGGCAGCTGTTTTCGGATCAAGAGCTGCGGTATGTTCATCCAGAAGCAGAAGCTTTGGTTTCTGAAGCGTTGCCATCAGAAGAGTAAGAGCCTGTCTCTGACCACCCGACAGAAGACCTACTTTGGAAGTCAGTCTGTCTTCCAGACCAAGACCAAGAATTTTCAGGAGCTCTTTGTATTCTTCGCGCTCTGCTTTAGTGATTCCGGAGCGGAGAAGACGGGATTTTCCGCGGCGTTTTGCAAGTGCAAGGTTTTCTTCGATACCCATTGTTGCAGCGGTTCCTGTCATTGGATCCTGAAACACACGTCCAAGGTATGTAGCACGTTTATGTTCAGAAAGTTTTGTAACATCAATATTGTCGATAAGGATCTGTCCTTCATCAACCGGCCAGGTTCCTGCAACAGCATTTAGCATAGTAGATTTGCCGGCGCCGTTTCCTCCGATAACAGTTACAAAATCGCCTTCGTTCAGCTTCAGGTTCAGACCATTTAATGCACGTTTCTCATTAATGGTTCCGGGATTAAAGGTTTTATAGATATTTTTAAGTTCAAGCATTTTTATTTACCTCCCCTTTTGGCTGGTTTATTAAAGTATTTGCCTTTCCAGTATGGGAATGCAAGGAAGAGAGCAACTACGATTGCGGACAGCATCTTCAGCAGGTCAGTGTCGATACCCATCCAGATAACAATCTGAAGTACCAGATAATACAGAATGGAACCGAAGATAACTGCTAACAGGCGAAGGGCAAAGTTGCGGAAAATACGTCCAAAGATTGCCTCGCCAATAATAACTGCTGCCAGACCGATAACGATGGAACCACGTCCCATGTTGACATCTGCAAATCCCTGATACTGTGCAAGGAGTGCACTGGAAAGTCCTACCAGACCATTGGAAATCATAAGTCCGAGAACTTTATTCATGTTTGTGTTGATACCCTGGGCGCGTGACATATTTGGGTTACATCCGGTTGCGCGAAGGGAACAGCCAAGCTCTGTTCCAAAAAACCAGTAGAGAATGGCAATCAGGAGAATACACATAACTGCTACAATAAAAATTGTGTTTTTGGAAAGAGAGGCATTTTTTATATGTCGCAGGGAAACCAGAAGATTATATTTATCAACGTTGATTGCCTGATTTGCTTTTCCCATGATTTTCAGGTTTACGGAATACAGAGATAACTGTGTCAGGATTCCGGCAAGGATTGCGGGAATTCCCATAAAGGTGTGAAAAATTCCGGTTACAAGGCCTGCCAGCATTCCGGCGAGAGTAGCGGCCAACATAGAAATCCAGACATTATGACCGGAAAGCATCATCATAATACACACTGCACCACCGGTGCACATAGTGCCATCAACTGTAAGGTCTGCAATATCAAGAATACGGAAAGTGATATAAACACCGATTGCCATAATTCCCCAGATCAGACCCTGGGCTACTGCACCCGGAAGTGCAGTGATTAATGTTATAATTTGCATTTGTAATTTCCTCCTGTTGAGATGCGAAAAGCGAGAGAGGCGTCAAACCTTTCCCGCTGATCGCATATAAATTGAATTTTTTATAACTGTTTGATAAGCTGTTATTTAAAATCCTGTTGGTGTGAGTATTTTTCAACTGTCTGACCGGATTTATTTGGCAGTTTCTTCAGCAGCCTCGCCGATTGCAACATAATCGTCCGGAACTTCGATGCCCAGCTCTTCGCAGATATCTTTGTTATATTCTTTTGTGAAGTTTGGTGCATATTCGATCGGCATTGTGGAAATATCTTCACCGTCCTTTAAAATCTTAACAGCCATCTTACCGGTTGTAACACCAAGGTCATAATAGCTGATGGAAAGTGTCGCAACACCGCATCCGATGCAGATACCTTCTTCGCCTGTGATTACCGGAACTTTTGCCGGAAGGCAGATGTTGTTGATGATCTCTGTGTTGGAAGCAACTGTATTATCTGTCGGTACATAAATTACATCACTTGCGTCAGTTGCTGTTGTAGCAACAGAAGAGAGATCATTAGAGTCAGAGAATGCATAATATTCACATGTATATCCGAGTTTTTCAAGTTCAGCTTTTACTGTATCTACCTGATACTGAGAGTTTGCTTCGGCAGAACAGTAGAGAAGACCTACATTTTTTGCATCCGGGAAAAGTTCATTGAGCATTGCTGCCTGCTGATCAAGGGGAGCAAGGTCTGCAGTTCCGGAAATATTTCCGCCCACAGTCCCGTCGAAATCATCCAGTCCAAGTGCAACACCGTATTCAGTAACAGAAGTACCAAGAATCGGAATATCGCTTGTTCCTGCTGCAGCTGCCTGAAGAGCAGGAGTTGCATTTGCAAGAATCAGGTCAACATTATTGGAAACGAAGCTGTTAATGATTGTAGAACAGGTGTTGGAATCTCCCTGTGCGTTCTGCTCGTCAAAGGTAACTGCGTCTTCTCCCAGTTCTTTGGTGACTTCATCCTTGAATCCCTGTGTCGCAGCGTCGAGAGCTTCGTGCTGTACAAGCTGACAGATACCGATTGTATATTTGTCTCCGTCAGCAGCACTTGCTGTTACTGCGCAGGTTCCCATAGCCATGGCTGCTGCAAGAGTGATTGCTAATGCTTTTCTTTTCATAATGATATATCCTCCTAATATAATGTTTAAATTAAGTCAGGTAAGAATTGCGTTTATTATTTGATAATATGAAACTTACCTGAATCCGAAAGATTTTCTGCAGGGAAAGCAGTACTGGTAAATGATTCGGATAATGTCATCGGGCTATTCGACTATGACGTTTTAAAGTATAACGCTTTAGTGTGAAAAAGTCAAGCGACCTGCACAATTATATTTTTAATTCATATAGTATAAAGAGTATATGAAGAAAGCAGAGTGTCGTCATGGCATATTCGATCATGCTGGATGCCGGACATGGAGGTCAGGATCCGGGAGCCGTATATAAGGGAAGACAGGAAAAGAATGACAATCTTAAACTTGCTCTTGCGGTAGGTGAGATTTTAAAAAATAAAGGGATTGATATCTCTTATACCCGTACCGGTGATGTCTATCAGACACCTTTTGAGAAGGCACAGCTTGCAAATCAGGCAGGAGTAGATTACTTTATTTCATTTCATCGAAACAGCAGCCCAAAGGAAAATCAGTATAATGGAGCGGAAGTTCTGATTTATGATAAAAGCGGGATTAAATATCAGATGGCTGAGAATATTCTGGGAGCTCTGGGAGAAGTGGGATTCCGCGAAATCGGTGTAAAAGAGCGGCCGGGACTTGTGGTCCTCAGACGAACCAGGATGCCGGCTCTTTTAATAGAAACCGGATTTATCAATTCCGAAGAAGATAATAAACTGTTTGATAACAAGTTTAGCGATATAGCTCAGGGAATTGCAGATGCGATTCTTGGAAGCCTGGATGAGGAAACAGTGCAGGAACCGCTTTATTACAGAGTGCAGACTGGAGCGTTCAGAAAAAAAGAGAATGCGGACCGTATGTTATATCAGTTACTGGAAAAAGGTTATCCCTCTTTTATGTTACATGAAAACGGATTGTATAAAGTTCAGACAGGTGCCTATCAGCAGATTGGTAATGCAGTAAATATGGAGCAGAGACTGAGGGATGATGGTTACAGTACGGTTATTGTGACAAAATAGCCTTCTGGAAATATTGGAAGTCTGTGCATCGCGAAGCGTGTTGCTGTGAACAGAGTGAACAGTAACATAAGCAGTGGGGGACATAGTTTTAAGAATTAACTTGGTTGTACGTTAATAGAAAAAATATGGTACACTGTATCTATCTATAGAAATCTTCGTAAATAATGCATATTGTTCCGGTTCATCAGAGCGTGAATTTTTGTTGGACTGTTACAAACGCATTATTTGAGAGGTGCTGTAGAAAAAACAGATAACGAGGAGTTAGTAATGATGAATGACGTATATGAAAAATTTTTAAAAAGTTCAGAAGAGTTTATTTTTGCAGAAAACAAGCCGGAAAAATCTGATATTATTTTTGTCCCTGGAAATGGTTATCCGCAGATGGCGGAAAAAGCAGCAGAATTGTTTAAGAAAGGGATGGCGGACTGGATTCTGCCCAGTGGAAAATACAGCGTAGTAAATGGAAAGTTTTCAGGCGTTCTTGAAAAAAGCAATGTATATGATAAGGAATATGGAACAGAATGGGAATTTCTCAGGGATGTTCTTATAAAAAACGGAGTTCCGGATCAGAAAATCCTGAAAGAAGATCAGGCAACCTTTACTTATGAGAACGCAATTTATTCCAGACAGGTGACAGATCATGCAGAACTGGAAATAGAAAGAGCGATTTTGTGCTGCAAATCTTACCATGCAAGAAGATGTCTGATGTATTATCAGCTCTTGTATCCGAAAACAGAATTTTATGTGGTGCCTGTGAATGCAGATGGAATTACCAGAGAAAACTGGAGAAAGAACGAAGAAGGAATTGATGCGGTTACAGGAGAACTCTCCAGAATCGTGAAACAATTTTCACTGATGCTGGAGAGATGACAGTTACGGCTGTTCTTCTGTTTCGGTTTTCTTCTCGGGAAGCCAGATGTGGACAAGTTCGATTCTGTTTTTGTCCAGACGGTCAACAACCAGGCGGATGCCACTTTCAAGTGTGACAGACTGACCCTCTTTGGGAAGGCAGTCAAGCTGTTCAATAATATATCCGCCAATAGAATCATAATCTTCAGATTCCAGATTAATATGGAGGGCTTCGTTGATATCATCCAGTTTGGCAGAACCCTGAACAACATATTCTCTTTCAGGCTGGATTTCTTTAATATCTTCGACTTCATCCTCATCGTATTCGTCGCGAATCTCACCTACGATCTCTTCCAACAGGTCTTCCAATGTGACCAGACCGGCTGTGGCACCGTATTCGTCCAGAACGATTGCCAGATTGACGGATGCTTTACGCATTTCGATCATCAGGTCTGCTGTAGCTTTGTATTCATAGGTAAAATAAGGCTCACGCAGGATGTTGCGGATTGAAAAAGGTTTGTCCTTTGGATAAACAAGAAGATCTTTCATATTGATAATACCGATTACGTTATCAGTGTTGTCCTCATAAACCGGAAAACGGGTATGCATATCTTCACTGAAGACCGCCATAAGTTCATCATAGGAAAAATTGATATCTATAAAGGTCATGTCGATTCTGGGAATCATGACATCTTTTGCAGTTGAATCGCCAAAATCAAACACATTGTAGATCATCTGTTTTTCTTCGTTTTCAATGACGCCGTCTTTTTCACCTACATTGACGAGAGTACGCAGTTCATGTTCAGTCATGGCATTTGCCTTTTCGTCCGGGTTAACATGCAGAATGACCAGTACACCTTCTGTTATTTTATTTACAATGAAAACAACGGGAGTAAGGAGAATCATAAGTCCGTATATTATTCTTGAATAGGCCAGGGACAATTTTTCAGCATGGATTGTTGCCAGGTTTTTGGGGGTTATCTCACCGAAAATGAGAATCAGCAGAGTCAGGATGCCGGTTGTGATTCCTAAATATGCGTTTCCCAGAATCTTTATGGTGAGTGTAGTCATGAGAGAAGAAACAGACATATTTACAATGTTGTTTCCGATTAATACGGTACTGAGCATCTTTGGGGAATTGGAAATTATTTTTTCCAGAATAACAGCACGTTTGTTGCCTTGCTCGGCAAGAGACTGTATCCGAATCTTATTTACGGTTGTCATAGCGGTTTCCGCAGAAGAAAAAAATGAAGAAAGTGCGATCAGTATCAGAATCGCCACCGCCTGAAAGGCAATACTTGAATCCAAGATTTATTCACTCCTTTTGATTATTTTTATTGATTGAATCATATCATAAAACATTTAAGCAAAATATACATGATTTCATATAAAAAATCAAGAAAAAGCTTTTGGTTCAAAGATAGTATAAAAAAATTTAAAAGAGGACTGTCGAAAAAGTAAGATTTGTGTTATAATTCACTCGATTAAAATGAAAAAAAACATTACAGAATATTTACAAAATGATAAAAGTTTGATAATATACAGATATGTAATATTATTGTATTACGTAAAAAGAGAACTGATATTTGGCTGAAAGTAAAAAATGATTATCAGGAAACATAAGAATCGAATATAAATATAGAGGTGCGATATGTCCAATAATATAAGAATAAGAAAAAAGAAATTAAAAGGAACGGGTATTTTTGCGGCAGCGGCTTTAACAGCGGCTTTGATTGCAGGAAATAATATACCGGGTGTAACAAGACAGGTCAGTGCGGCTGAGTCACAGGAGAATACTGTGTCTTCTCTGATTCCGGACAACATCACGCTTGATAAGCCAGTAGAACTTGCGGATGTAGAACTTCCGGCAACGGAATATGGAACTTTTGAATGGGCAGATGGAAGTTTCGTTCCTGCACAGCGTGTACAGAGCTGTGAGGTACTTCTTATACCGGCAGAAGGGCAGGATTTAAGCCATGTGGATGGATGGGATCCGGAGAGCGGCGCGGTTGTCGGTTACATCAATGTAATAGTGAACAGTATTACGGATGGTGATAATGTTGATAAGACAGAAGGCTCAGGTAAAACAGATCCAACAGAAAATGCAGATCCAACAGAAACGCCTGAAACTTCGTCAGAAAAACCTGCCGCAGATGAAAACGCTGATACAGACAATAAAGAAGATAAGGAAAGTAAATCAGATCAGGATAATAAAACTGATACAGACAATGAAGAGAGTAAGATTGAAGAAGATAAAACAGATAATAAAAACAACAAAGATAATAACAGCAATGCAGATAAGACGGATAAAGATACAGAAACTACCGGTAAGCTGGAACCTGCAGATGATATGACACAGGATAAAGAAGATACGAAGAAAGATGATGAAGATGGCGCAGATGATAATATCTTTGATAATCCTGTTCTGCCGGACGATAAGGATGACCGTCCTACAGATGCAGAGGATTCTCTTTCTGATGAAGAAAAAGAAGAGAGGGCCGCACTTAATCATACCTGCGACGGTATTACAGTAAGCGGAGTTAATCTTCCATGGTATGTACAGTTCAGAGTTTCAAGCGGTGACAGCTATCAGTTTACCAATGAATCAGATGCAATGATTTTCCAGTCTTATGAATTTGAACTCTGGGATCTTAAGAATAATACAGAATATGAGATCCCTAATGGAGATTATATCAGTGTCACTGTGCCGGTAAAATCCGGATATCAGTATACTATCGAACATCTCCTGGACAACGGGGCAACTGAGACGATTATTCCGAGTGTAGAGAATGGTATTATGGTATTCAGCACACATTCTTTCAGTCCATTTGGAATTGCAGGAAGCAGACAATTAGTAGGACCTGATGCGGGGAATGATACGGACGACACAGATGCGGTAACTCCTGCACCGGCTTCCTCCGACAGTCAGAGCTCTGATTCCGGAAAGAACAATACAGTATCTATGAATGACAGTTCTGACAGCAATAATGGTTCTTCTTCTGATCAGAATGATAATTCAACGGAAAATAAAGCTGTGAAAAATAACAATACAGTAAATACCGGAGATACAACATCAATTATGCCGTTTGTGATACTGTTTGTGGCAGCTGCAGTGATCGCCGGTGTGGCTGTATTTATAAAAAAGAGAAAGAAATAAAAGAATAACACTGATTCCTCCCCCATATAGTTTAACAGGAGGGGAAGCAATGAAAGTCAGAGCAATTTTGAAATCACTATTATTTGCATATGCATTAACAGGAGTGGCATTACTGCTTTTGGCCCTGGTACTGTTTGCTTTTGATCTGGGAGAAACAGCTGTAGATGCGGGTATTATTATAATTTATGTACTTGCATGTTTCATGGGAGGCTTTATGGCCGGCAAAATTGTGCGTAAAGACAAATATCTGTGGGGTGTTATCACAGGTCTGGCTTACTATGTATTACTGTTGACTGTCTCTATTATGGCAAAAGGCGGCTGGGATATGAGTGCAGCGCATGCAGTTACAACATTTTTTATGTGCACAGGCGGTGGAACACTGGGTGGAATGCTGTCGTAAAAAAAAGCTTTTAAAATGAAAAGATATATGATATACTATGCCAAGAATATAATTACATAAGGAGGATAGAGTTATGGAACATATCAAAACCCTGAATACAAAGAATTTACAGAACACTGTAAAAAAAGGTGGATGTGGCGAGTGCCAGACTTCCTGCCAGTCCGCATGTAAAACTTCCTGTACAGTAGGAAACCAGAGCTGCGAGCAGAAATAAGATCAGCTATGGAGAAATGAGATAAGCAGCGGAACTTTTATTCCGCTGCTTATCTTACGCTTAGAAAGGATTTTAGTAAAATGAGTCTGATTCACCGTTATAAAAGCAATGGCTTTAATATTGTACTGGATATCAACAGTGGATGCATCCATCTGGTAGATGAGGTTACATATGAGGTTCTTCCATATCTGGAAGAGGGCCTTGGCACAGAAGCTATTGCAGAGAAACTGGAAAACAAATATAACAGAGAAGATATTGAGACATCTGTAAGAGAATGTAATAAGCTGAAAGAAGATGGAATGCTTTTTACAAAAGATGTTTATGAGAATGTAATTGAAGAATTTTCAAATAACCGGCAGACCGTTGTAAAAGCATTGTGCCTGCACATTGCTCATGACTGCAATCTGGCCTGCCGTTATTGTTTTGCCGAAGAAGGCGAATATCATGGCAGAAGAGCTCTTATGTCCTATGAAGTCGGCAAAAAAGCTCTTGATTTCCTGATCGCGAACTCCGGTTCCAGAAAAAACCTGGAAGTAGATTTCTTTGGCGGCGAGCCGCTGATGAACTGGCAGGTTGTAAAAGATCTGGTAAAATATGGCAGAGAGCAGGAAAAGCTTCACAATAAGAAATTCCGTTTCACTTTAACAACAAACGGAGTTCTTCTGAATGATGAAGTAATGGAATTCTGCAATAAAGAGATGGGCAACGTTGTACTCAGTGTGGACGGACGTAAGGAAGTACATGACTACATGCGTCCATTCAGAAAAGGTGCAGGAAGCTATGACCTGATCATGCCGAAGTTCCAGAAGTTTGCAGAATCCAGAAATCAGGACAAGTATTATGTAAGAGGTACTTTTACTCACCATAATCTTGATTTCTCCAAGGATGTGCTTCATCTGGCAGATCTTGGATTCAAACAGATTTCTGTAGAGCCTGTAGTTGCGGCTGATACGGAGGAATATGCGATCCGCGAGGAGGATATCCCCCAGATCATGGAAGAGTATGATACTCTTGCAAAAGAAATGATTAAAAGAGAGAAAGAGGGAAAAGGATTTAACTTCTTCCATTTTATGATCGACCTTACAGGTGGCCCTTGCGTATACAAGAGACTGTCAGGCTGCGGTTCAGGAACAGAGTACCTGGCTGTAACACCCTGGGGTGATTTTTATCCATGTCACCAGTTTGTTGGTGAAGAACAGTATCTCATGGGAAATGTAGACGAAGGCATCACAAAGCCGGAAATCCAGAAGGAATTCGGCGGATGCAACGTTTACACAAAGAAAGACTGCAAAGACTGCTTCGCACGTTTCTACTGTAGTGGCGGATGTGCGGCAAATGCATTCCATTTCCAGGGAGATATCAAAGGCAATTATGAAATCGGATGCGAACTCCAGAGAAAACGTGTGGAGTGCGCCATCATGATAAAAGCCGCACTGGCATGTGATTAGTGGGCAGTAATCTGTCTGACTGATACCGCCGTCGGCTGTTATCATAACAGAAAATGGCTGGCAGGCGGATGAACATGACCGCGGACAAAAAATCAAGAAGGGAAAAGAACTATGAAGAAAAGTAAAGGAATCGTAGTGCTGCTTTTGACACTGATCCTGACTGTGTTCTTTTGCTTTACTGCAGCCGTAGGTATCGGTCCTACCGGAACCGGTGCAGCAAAACATATCAACACGGGTCTTGATCTTGCCGGTGGTGTCAGCATTACCTACCAGGCTAAGGAGAGCAATCCGACAAGCGAAGAGATGTCAGATACGATCTACAAGCTTCAGAAGCGTGTAGAGCAGTACAGTACTGAGGCTCAGGTATACCAGGAAGGATCAGACCGTATTACAGTTGAAATTCCTGGTGTTACAGATGCAGATACTATTTTGAATGATCTGGGTAAACCAGGTTCCCTGTATTTCATCACAAAAGAAGATGCTGACGGAAACCAGAACTTTACTACAGGACAGGATGGATATGTTCTCTCCAGAACTATGGATGAGATCAAGGAATCCGGAAGTGTTGTTCTGGAAGGTTCTGATGTAGCAGATGCCCAGGGTGGTGCGATCCAGAATCAGAACACAAGTGCAAAGGAATATGTGGTAAGTCTTACTCTTACTTCTGATGGAGAAAACAGTGGTAAAACAAAATTTGCAGAAGCTACAAAGAATAATGTAGGCAAGCAGATCGCTATCGTCTATGACAATAACATTATCAGTGCTCCGAATGTAAATGAAGAGATTTCCGGCGGAAAAGCACAGATCAGCGGAATGTCTGACCTGGAAGAAGCACAGAACCTTGCTTCTTATATCCGTATCGGTTCTCTGGGACTGGAACTGGAAGAACTTCGTTCCAGTGTTGTAGCTGCACAGCTTGGTGAAGAAGCAATCTCTACAAGTGTTCTTGCAGGTGCGATCGGTCTGATCATCGTTATTATCTTTATGATCATTGCATACCGCGTACCTGGTGTAGTTGCAGGTATCGCACTGATTCTTTATACATCATTAATGCTGATCACGCTGAATGCCTTTGATATTACTCTTACTCTTCCGGGTATTGCGGGTATTATCCTTGGTATCGGTATGGCGGTGGATGCCAATGTTATTATTTATGCCCGAATCAGAGAGGAAATTGGTGCAGGAGTTTCAGTAAGGAATTCTATTAAGTCCGGTTTCAGCAAAGCTTTCTCTGCAATCTTTGATGGAAATATTACAACGCTGATCGCAGCCTTTGTGCTGATGTGGCTTGGTTCAGGTACTGTTAAGGGATTTGCTTATACACTTGCCCTTGGTATCGTGATCTCCATGTTTACAGCACTGGTTGTATCCAGACTGATTGTAAATGCACTTTATGCAGTTGGTGTACGTGATCCGAAATTCTACGGATCTGCAAAAGAACGTAAGGCAGTTGATTTCCTTGGAAAGAAGAAAGTATTTTTTGCTATTTCCATTATCCTGATCCTCTGCGGTCCGGCAGCGATGTTTGCTAATTCGCATGCAGGAAACAAAGCGTTAAATTACAGCCTTGAGTTCTCAGGCGGTACTTCTACAACTGTTACATTTAATGAAGATATGGATATTAAGACCATTGATTCTGAAGTAACTCCTGTTGTAGAAGAGGTGACAGGAGATAAAAATGTTCAGCCTACAAAGGTAGTCGGAACAAATCAGGTTGTGATCAAGACACGTTCTCTGAATCAGAGCGAACGTGAAGCTCTGCAGAGTGCACTGGTTGAGAAATTTGGTGTAGATGACAGCACGATTTCCACAGAAAGTATTTCTTCTACAGTAAGTAGTGAAATGCGTCGTGATGCGATCGTAGCCGTTATAGTAGCTACAATCTGTATGCTTCTTTATATCTGGTTCAGATTTAAAGACATCCGTTTTGCAAGCAGTGCGGTATTGGCGCTTCTGCATGATGTTCTGGTTGTACTTGCATTCTATGCTATTGCCAGAGTATCTGTCGGTAATACATTTATTGCCTGCATGCTTACAATCGTAGGTTATTCTATCAATGCTACAATCGTTATTTTTGACCGTATACGTGAGAACCTTCACAGTGGTTCCAGAGAAAAACTGGCAGAAATTGTAAACACAAGTATCACTCAGACTCTTACAAGAAGTATTTATACCTCTTTTACAACTTTTGTTATGGTAGCTGTTCTTTATATCATGGGTGTTTCTTCTATCCGTGAATTTGCAGCACCTCTGATGGTTGGTGTTCTTGTCGGTGCATATTCTTCTGTATGTATTACAGGTGCGTTGTGGTATGTGATGAAAAAGAAATTTGCAGGAAAAGGACAGCCGGCAATTGCTGCAGCCTCCGCATCTGCAAAGTCCTCTTCAAAGCCGAAGAAAGCACGTGATGTATCACAGAAAGATCCGACTCAGCCAAAGAAGAAAAACAGAAAAAGAGTAGCTGAACGTCTGGCTGCCGAAGAAGCAGCTAAAAAACAGCAGAATGATGATGCTGAATAAAACAATAATTGTCTGAAAAACAGGCAGACAGAAATATCCCGGGGTAAAACTCCGGGATATTTTTATGAGGAGAGAAAATATATGGAGAAATGGGTAATAGCAGCAAAAAGAGCAGATTTTAACCAGATCGGTCAACAGTTTCATATTGATCCGGTGATTGCGAGACTGATCAGGAACAGAGATGTGATCGGAGAAGATAAGATAAGAGAGTATCTGTCAGGAACAGTACAAGAGCTTCCTTCTCCCTGGCTGATGAAGGATATGGAAAAAGCTGTAGATATCCTGGAGAAAAAAATATCGCAGAAAGCAAAAGTCCGTATTATTGGTGATTATGATATTGATGGTGTGACCTCTACATACATTTTAATGAAAGGCCTTGCGAGGATCGGAGCAGATGTGGATACTTATATTCCGGACAGAGTTGCAGACGGATATGGGATTCATGCACATCTTATAGAAAGAGCGGAAACGGACCGGATCGATACGATCGTGACCTGTGATAATGGAATTGCTGCGGCTGCTGAAATCCAGATGGCAAAGGATAAGGGAATGACAGTGATTATTACAGATCATCATGAGGTTCCTTACAGGGAGGAAAAGGGAGAACGCCAGATGGTGCTTCCGCCGGCAGATGCGATTTTGAATCCGAAACAATATGATTGTCCATACCCGAATAAAAACCTGTGTGGGGCAGTGGTGGCCTTTAAATATATTGCAGCACTTTACGAGAGATTTGGTGTTCCGGCAGAGGAGCTGGAAGATTATTATGAACTGGCGGCTATTGCAACAGTAGGAGATGTTATGGATCTTCAGGGAGAGAACAGGATTCTGGTAAAAGAAGGGCTGTGCCGTCTGAAAAATACCAAAAATCAAGGATTGCAGGAACTGATCCGCGCAAATTCTCTGGAAGATGCTAAAATCACAGCTTATCATATCGGATTTGTGCTGGGACCATGTATCAATGCCAGTGGCAGACTGGATACAGCTGCCCGTTCTCTTGCACTTCTTAATGCAAAAACAAAGGAAGAAGCAGCAAGGCTTGCCGGAGATCTTACAGCTCTTAATCAGAGTCGAAAAGCTCTCACTGAGAAAGGAAAAGAAGAGGCAATCCGGATCATAGAGACTACAGAGCTGAAAAATGACAGAGTACTGGTAGTTTATCTTCCGGATTGTCATGAAAGTCTTGCCGGTATTATAGCAGGCAGGATCAGGGAAAAATATCACAGGCCGGCCTTTGTATTGACGGGCGGTGAGACAAGTGCAAAAGGAAGCGGAAGATCAATAGAAAGTTACTCTATGTATGAAGAACTGGTAAAATGTGCAGACCTGATGATACAGTTTGGAGGTCATCCGATGGCAGCAGGTCTTTCTATAGAAGAAAAAAATATAGAAGAATTCCGGAGACGTCTCAATGTAAACTGTACGTTGACGGACGAAGAATTGCGTCCTAAGATCGTGATTGATGTGCCGATGCCTGTGTCTTATATTACGAAAGAACTGGTAGAACAGATTTCGCTTCTGGAACCCTTTGGAAAAGGGAATACAAAACCGGTCTTTGCGCAGAAAAATCTCAGAGTGCTTGATCACAGTATTATCGGGAAAAATAAAAATGTAGTAAAGTTAAAACTTCTCGATCCGCAGGGGATTTCAGTGGAAGGCATTTATTTCGGAGAAGCAGAGGATTTTGTGAACTTTATCAGGGAAAAAGACAGTATTTCTGTTACTTATTATCCGGAGATCAACAGATTCAGGGGACGAGAGAGTCTTCAGATTATTATTCAGAATTACTGTTAATATTACCGCTTGGTTTGTAACCGCCGGTAAGCCTGGAAATACAAATGTCAGGGCTTAACAGTAACTTGATTCTGAAATAAAAAGGTGATATACTATAAAATATTTATGAGCGAACAGCAATATAACACACACTGGAGGAGAAATAAAATGAAGAAAATTGAAGATTATGTATTAAGTATACCGGATTTTCCTGAACCGGGGATTATTTTCAGAGATATTACAAGTGTTCTGCAGGACGCGGATGGCCTGCAGTTGGCAATCGACTCCATGCAGGACTGTCTTAAGGATATAGATGTGGACGTGATTGCAGGAACAGAGTCCAGAGGCTTTATCTTTGGTGTACCGATCGCATATAATCTTCATAAACCATTTGTACTGGTAAGAAAAAAAGGAAAGCTGCCATGCGAGACCGTAGAAAAAGAGTACGATCTTGAGTATGGAAAAGCAACGATCGAGATGCACAAAGATGCCATCAAACCGGGACAGAAAGTTGTCTTAGTCGATGACCTGATCGCAACCGGAGGTACAATGGAGGCTGCCGCAAAATTAGTGGAAGAATTAGGCGGCAAAGTAGTAAAGATTATTTTCTTAATGGAGTTAGCAGGCTTAAAAGGAAGAGAGAGACTGAAAGAGTATGACGTAGAATCTGTCATCTGTTATGAAGGAAAATAAGAAGAGAGAAGAGGCTGGGGTTTGATCAAACACAGTCTCTTTTTTGCCTCCATTTCTTGTGAGATAGTACAGATTATGGTATAATAAGACAAAATACAGGAATTGTCGACATGGTTCGGCAAAAACAGTTGTAATGAGGCAGTATGACCGATATGGCTGGAAAGGAGAAAACATGGGCAAGAAAGAAGGACAAGGGGAAAACAGAATATCCGGTATTGGAGTAACAGCGCGTCTGATAGGGATTACCATGATACCAATTATATCGATCCTTATTATTCTGACCTTTATTTCCGCAAAGGACATGAGAGGCAGCATGCGTACGACCCAGTACCAGGGAATGGCAGGAATGGCGGGAAGCGTGCAGTCTGCCTACAATATCGTATATCAGGGAGATTTTAAGTTAGATGAAAAGACAGGGGTCTTATACAAAGGACCGGCTGACCTGACAAAGACCAATGAGATGATGGATATGCTCGTTGAAAAATCAGGTTATGATATGCTTTTAACTTACGGGGATAAGATTGAGATCACAACAATGAAAGGAAAAAACGGGGAGAGGATCATCGGACAGAAGATAAAGGATCAAGTCATCATTGATAAAGTTCTGAAAGGTGGAAAAGAATACAAAGACAATGATACAAAGATCAACGGAGTAGAATATTACAGCTATTCTCTTCCGGTTAAGAACACGGATGGAACTGTTGTCGGAGTGATCAGCATTGTGAACCCTCGTTCTGAGATTGATGATTATACACAAAGCCGTATCATGATCATTGTAGTTGTAGCAGTCGTACTGTTGATCATTACATTGATCACAACAACGATCGCATCAAAATCTCTTGCAGGTGCGGTCAAGCATACAGAGGAAGCATTAGTCGGACTGTCACACGGAAAAGTGAACTTCAAGTTAGAGGATCGTTTCTTGACCAGAAAAGACGAAGTAGGAGAAATGGCAAGAGCGTTTGAAGCATTGCAGAAGAAGCTGATCCATATCATCAGCAATATCAAGAACTCATCAGAAGTATTGTTAGGTTCCGGTGAGGAACTGAACCATAT
>ERZ773139.2602-NODE-2602-length-17755-cov-20.503220_pt1 | contig 17755 bp, 19 predicted proteins | sample MGYA00580854_ERZ773139 | MGnify/ENA primary metagenome ERZ773139 (study PRJEB29015, sample SAMEA2737809) | human gut metagenome | biome: human gut; feature: human-associated habitat; material: faeces | place: China | collected 2012 ...
TCTGGTGCAGCATGACCAGCGCCGCAAGCCAGCCGGGCACGGCGTCAAGGTCGAGGCCCGTTGTCTCGTACTGCATGCCGATCAGCAGATCCGCGCGGGCAGTCTCCCAGTCCGGCACCGTAATGACGGCGGACAGCGTTACCGCGCATAAGACCCCCAGCAGCAGCGCCGTGACAATGCTTTTTGTTTTCTGCTTCATCCGCATCACCTGATTTTATATGGGCAGAACGACAGACCGTCGGCGGAGATCAGCCGATAGGTGATGCCGTCGCGCTCGCCCTGCGTTGCGTAGCGGATGGACTTGCCGTGCAGGTGGCCGTAGTAGCACTCGGTCACGCCGAACTCATTCAGCACATCCACCAGCTCCTGCGCCTGTGCGCCGGGGTAGATGGGCGGGTAGTGGAGAAAAGCGATTTTTTCTGCCGCATCCCCCGCCGCCTGCAAGGACATGCGCAGACGGCCCGCCTCCCGCGCCATGAGCTTTTCGCCCTGGGCGGCAACGTCGTCAAACGGCCAGCCGCGGGTGCCGCACAGCGCCACATTGCCGACAGTGCAGGCGTTGTTGTGCAAAATATGCAGCGTGTCAAAGCCGTTGGCAGTCAGGAAGTTCTCCATCTTGCGGGTCGTCGTCCACCAGTAGTCATGGTTGCCTTTTAAGAGCCACTTTTGGCCCGGCAGGTTTTGGATAAAGGCAAAATCCGCTTTTGTGTCGTTCAGGTTCATGGCCCAGCTGGTGTCACCTGCCAGAACAACGGTGTCGTCCGGGCCGATCAGCTTGCGCCAGCTGGCTTCCAGTCGGGGCAGATACCCCTCCCACCCCGGGAAAACGTCCATGGGCTTGTCCGTTCCCAGCGAGAGGTGCATATCCCCGATTGCAAAGATGGCCATAGGGCCCTCACTTTCTAGTTGTTGCTTTTAACGAAGAGCCGCGGTGCGGATGTCGGCGGGCTGCAGCACGGTCTTGAACCGCACCTCGAGCTTATCCAGCTCACGCAGCGAGGCGGGAGCCTCGGCGCCGGTCCCGGCGGTCAGCGCGGCCATGGCGGCAAAGTCGCTGGCGGGGGCCTCCACGCCCAGAGCCGTCAGGACGTCGCGCGGGAACTTGAACGGGCTGGCCGTAGAGAGCACGACCATCGGCGCGTCGGTGCGCCGGGTCTCGGCCACGCGGAAGGCCACGGCGGTGTGGGTGTCGCAGAGGTAGTGGTCGGCGTCAAAGCGGACCTTGATTTCAGCAGCACCGTCGGCATCGTCGGCGTAGCCTGCGGCGAAGCTCTGCTGGATTTTTGCCAGCGTCTCGGCGTCAACGGTGTACTTGCCTGTGGCGGAAAGCTCCTGCATCCAGCCCGCAACCTTTTCGCTGCTGCCGCTGACGTGGTAGAGCAGACGCTCGAGGTTCGAGGAGATCAGGATGTCCATCGACGGCGAGGTCGTCTTGTAGAAGGTGCGGCGGGCGTCATAGGTGCCGGTGCGCAGGAAGTCGGTCAGAACATTGTTCTTGTTGGACGCGCAGACCAGCCTGCCCACGGGCAGCCCCATCTGCTTGGCGTAGTAGCCCGCCAGAATGTCACCGAAGTTGCCGGTGGGCACGCAGAAATCTACAGGCTTGCCCCACTCGACTGCGCCTTGCTCGGCCAGACGGAAATAGGCGTAGAAGTAGTAGACAATCTGCGGCACGAGGCGGCCCCAGTTGATGGAGTTGGCGCTGGACAGGCGGATGCCGCGCTTTTCCAGCTCGGCGGCGACGTCGGCGTCGGCAAAGACCTTCTTGACGCCGGTCTGGGCATCGTCAAAGTTGCCCTGCACGGCGTAGACCTGCACATTTTCGCCCTTCTGAGTCGCCATCTGCAGATGCTGGATCTCGCTTGTGCCGTCGTTCGGGTAAAATACCTCAATTTCAATGCCGTCGAGGTCGGCGTAGCCCGCCAGCGCGGCCTTGCCGGTGTCGCCGGAGGTTGCCACCAGAATGCGAGTCGTCTCGGTGCGGCCCAGCATCTTCTTGGCCTCGACGAGCAGCTTCGGCATGAGCTGCAGGGCGTAGTCCTTGAAGGCGCAGGTCGGGCCGTGCCACAGCTCGAGAGAATACAGGCCGTCGCGGACCTTGACGGTCTCGCCCGCCTTGCCGCCAAAGGCAGCGCCGTAGGTAGATGCCGTTGCGGTGTGCAGGAAATCAGCGCTGTAATCGGTCAGAAAACCGGCCAGGACCTTTTCGGCCAGCTCGGGATAGGAGAGATTTTTCCATGCGTCCAAATCGGCCTGGGGGAAGGTCTCCGGCACGAACAGACCGCTCTGCGGTGCCAGACCGCGGACGATAGCCTCCTGTGCGGAAACGCGGAGTGCGGAATCTCTGGTGCTCAAATACTGCATACGTTTACACCCTTTCTCTTATTCTCTTTCCTCTATATGTATAAGCCTTTTTTGGCGCTATACCGTTGCTGTGAGCGGCGGATTGCGGGCGGATACGGAATCTGTCCCTACGGGTTGCAGGGGTCGATGTCCGTCATTGCCCCGGAAAGTGTGCGGCTACCACAAGGTTCTCTCCCCCACCCGCTGCGGCGGGAGCCCCCTCGCAGAGGGGGCCAAGAGAGGCTCAACACTCAAACGCGCCCGGGATGCAATGCACCTGCCAGCCGCGGGCGGCGGGCGTGACCTCCACCACATCAAAGCGGATGGCGGCATCGCGGTAGGGGCTGTGCTGCAGGTATTGCTGGGCCGCCAAAATCAGGCGGTTCTGCTTCCGGGCGTCCACCGCGGCGGCGGGGCGGTCCAGCATCGCGCCGGTGCGGGTCTTGACCTCGGCAAAGACGAGGGTGTTTTCCTTATACAAAATAAGGTCCAGCTCCCCCAGCCGCGTGCGGTAGTTGTGGTTCAGCAGCAGCCAGCCGCGCTGCTGGTAGTACTTGGCGGCGACGGCCTCGCCCGTGCGGCCGACGTCAGTCATGCCAGTAGCCCTGCTTTTTCAGAAAGCTGCGGCGGTAAAACGGCTGGATGCCGTACTGCGCGATCAGCTCGTAGTGCAGCTTGGTCGGATAGCCCTTGTGCCTGGCAAGCTGGTACTGCGGGTACTGCTTGTCCAGCTCGAGCATATAGCGGTCACGGCTGACCTTTGCCAGAATCGACGCCGCAGCAATCGACGCACTGTTGGCGTCGCCCTTGACGACGGCCTCGGCGGGCTGTATCAGCCCCGGCGGGCAGCGGTTGCCGTCGATCAGCACATAGTCGGGCGTTATTTCCAGCCCCGCCACAGCCTGCGCCATGCCGTCCATCGTGGCCCACAGAATGTTGCGCTCGTCAATTTCCTGCGGCGAGATGAAGATAATTTTATACGCCAGTGCGCGCTTTGTGATTTCCTCATACAGCGCGTCGCGTCGCTTCTCTGTCAGCTTTTTGGAGTCGTTGACACCTTCGATGGGGTCATCAGGGTTCAGGATGACCGCCGCACAGCAGACCGGGCCGCACAGCGGGCCGCGGCCCGCCTCGTCCACGCCGCAGACAGTACCGTGTTCGGCGCGTCTGGCGGTGTCAAAGGCGTAGAGCGCCTCGTTACTGCTCGTCGTCCCAGTCGTCGTCCTGCGGGGCATCGTCCGTCACCTCTTCCCTATCTTCCTGAATGGCGCGCCGGGGCGGGCGCTCAAGGGAGAGCCGCCCCCACTTGCTGGCGCGGAACTCACCGACCAGCATCTTGGCGGCGCGTTCGGTATCGACCTCACCGCCGGAAATCAGCATACCGCGCTTGGCGCCGATGGCCTGCAGGAGGTCATACGGCGGCAGCGTCAGTGCCTCGGCGTCCAGCTTGTAGCGGGCCAGCAGCTGCTGCGGATAAATGCCGCGCACGCTGGAGAGCAGACCGCAGGCCAGTTCCTCAATGTCGAGAATATCGTCGCGGATGGAGCCTATAAACGCAAGGTTCGACGCCGTTTCCAGCGAATCGAACTTTTTCCACAGCACGCCGGGCATGTCCATGAGGTCAAAGCTGTCAACCGAGATCCACTGCTTACCGCGGGTCACGCCGGGCTTGTTGGCAGCCTTGGCGCGGGTCGTGCCCGCAAACGAGTTGATGAAGGTGGACTTGCCGACGTTCGGAATGCCCACGATCATAACGCGGATGGCTGCGCCGACCATGCCGCGGCTGCGGCGGCGCTCCATCAGCGCGGAAAGCTCCTTTTCGATCAGGCCCTTCGTAGCCGTGGCGCGTCCGCGCTGCTTGGAGTCCATCGCAATGCAGCCCGCACCCGCACTCTTGAAGTAGGCCAGCCATTGCTTGGTGATCTCGGGGTCTGCCAAATCAGACTTATTCAATACGTACAGATGCGGTTTGCCCGCGGTGATGCGCTCGATCTCGGGGTTCAGGCTGGAAAGCGGGATGCGCGCGTCGAGAATCTGCAAAACGCAGTCGACGTTGCGGATCTCCTTTTCCATCAGGCGCAGGGTCTTGGTCATGTGCCCGGGGAACCACTGGATCTGGCGGCTGTTGATAATGTCACTCTGGCTCATTGGGCCGCTCCTATCTTGCCAAAGGGCAGTACGCGCAGCACGGCTGCGCCCATAATGTCACGTTCGTCCACGCAGCCCACGCGGGTATCGCGGCTGTCGGTGGAGTTGTTGCGGTTGTCCCCCATCAGGAACAGGCAGCCGTCCGGCACCGTGATGGGAAAGTCCACGCTTTCATATAAATACGTAGGCTCGGCGGTGTAGGGCTCGTCGAGGGCCTCGCCGTTGCGGTAGACGATACCGGCGGTAAAGTCAATATCGATGGTGTCCCCGCCCTTGCCGATGACCCGTTTGACGAGGGGCCTGCCGTATTCCGTGTAGCCGTCCACGACAACGATGTCGTTATAGTCGGGCTTTTTTAAAAGGTTGATAAGGATGCGTTCGCCGTTGGAGAGTGTCGGGTCCATTGAATGGCCGTCCACCTTGACGATGCGCACGCCGAAGGTGAACACCAGCGCAATGACCGCCACGGCCATAGCGAGGGCGTCGTACCATTCCAGCGTTTCCTTATTGCGGCGGTAGCGGTCCTTGAAGGATGCTGCCATGTTTTCCACCACCCGTTTAAAAAAATACGAAAAAAGGGAGAACGCCAACCGTCCTCCCCTTTTCTAGTATGCTCAGATACGTGCCTTGACCTTGGCTGCCTTGCCGGTGCGCTCGCGCAGGTAGAACAGCTTCGCACGACGGACCTTGCCGCGGCGAACGACGTCAACCTTCTCGACGAACGGGCTGTTGACCGGGAACACACGCTCAACGCCAACACCGTAAGAGGTGCGGCGGACGGTGAAGGTCTCCGCGATGCCGCCATGCTTCTTGGCAATAACGGTGCCCTCAAAAGCCTGGATACGCTCCTTGTCGCCTTCCTTGATGCGGACGGAGACGCGAACGGTGTCGCCGACTTCGAACTGGGGCTTGTTCTCTTTGATCATACCCTCGGTAAAATGCTTCATTGCGTCCATGGTTTGAATTCCTCCATTTTATTGCGACGTTCATACACGATTGTTCGTCAGAGGACCGCCTGTATAATGATGTGTCATTATCCCGCCGATGGCTCGGCGGCACTAACGCTTTAGTATTATAGCATTGTGCAGCGCGTTTGGCAAGGGGGTTTTGACAGAAAAACGAAGATTTTTTCAGCTTTTGCCTTTCCCTGCGGGGAAAGTGGCCCTGCAGGGTCGGATGAGGGGCAAGTCCCCGGCAGTTACCCGTAAACGGGCTGTGCCCGGAAGGCCGCCCCTCATCCGCCCTCGGGCGGGGCCTCGGGCACCTTCCCCCGAGGGAGAAGGCCGCGTGTCAAAAACCTTTCTCTGCGAGGGGGCCGGGGAGCTTACTCGAAGTCTTTGCCCGCTTTATTATAAAGGTGCGTCCGCACCACGCGGCACTGCCAGACGGGAGCGGCCCCCTGCGTGCGGAGGAAGTCGGTTAGCAGGGACGGGTTCAGGTTCAGTGCCTCGCCGCTTCCGCAGGGCAGCAGCGCCGTAAAGCGCAGCGTGCCGCCTTCAATCGTGTACTCAATGCGGTCAAGGTAGTGCTTCAACTCCAGCGTTTTGCAGCCGCGCTTCGTCTTTTTCGTGACCTCGGCGTGCTCGGCATTGTTGTAGGCGTCAAGGGCGATGGCTGAGCCGGCGGGCATCGTGATTTCATAGGCTGCCGTCTCGATCTCGCCGACCTTCTCCACAGCCGGGGCGACCTTCGTGATGACGATGCCGCGCGGCATCAGGGGCTGCAAGGCGTCGATCCATGCCTGCGGGTCAATCGTCTCCTGCTCGGTCTTGACCTCGCAGCTTTCGCAGAGGCTCTCCTGCCCCAGGGACAGCGGGCAGGTGAAGGACAGGTAGATGTGCGGGTTGAAGCCCTGCGTGTAGTACACGGGCAGGCTGCTCATTTTCAGCATCCGGTGAAAGACCCGCTGCAGGTCAAGCAGCGAGATATAGGCGGACTCGCCGCACTTCTCAAAGAAGATTCTTACTGTAGTCAAAGCACGGTCCTCCGATCAGCTTGTTGGCACCGCAGGCGCTGCACTGGCGGTTGCATGGCTGGGTCGTTTTTGCCTCGAGCGCCTTGTTGTACTCGCGCACCAGATGAGCCTTTGTCACGCCGACATCCAGATGGTCCCAGGGCGTGACCTCGTCCAGGCCGATGGTGCGGTAGTTGTAAAAGTCCGGGTCAAGGCCGCAGGTCTTGAACGCATCGAGCCAGCGGTCATAGTTGAAGTATTCCTCCCACGTATCAAAAAAGGCACCGTTCTCGAACGCCGTCTCGATGACACGGCCCAGACGGCGGTCACCCTTGGCGAACACACCCTCGAGCACGCTTGTGGTGCTGTCGTGGTAGTTGACCTTAATCTTGCGGGAATGCACGCAGCTGAGCAGATATTTCTGCTTCTCGCGCAGGGACTCGCGGCGGTCCTGGGCGCAGAACTGGAACGGCGTGTCGGGCTTGGGCACAAAGCAGGCGACGCTGATCGTGACCTGCACGCCCTTGCCCTTCGGTCGATTGGGGATCTTATAGAACAGGTCCACGACCTGCTGCGCCGTATCGGCAATGCCCTTGATGTCGTCGAGCGTTTCCGTCGGCAGACCCATCATGAAGTAGAGCTTGACCGAGGTGTACCCCTCCGAGAAGGCGATGCGGCAGCCGCGCTCGATCTGCTCCCACGTGACGTTCTTATTGATGACGTCGCGCAGGCGCTGGGTGCCGGCCTCGGCGGCAAAGGTCAGACCGCTCTTGCGGACCTTCGTCGTCTTTTCGACCAGCGATTCCGAGAAGTTGTCCACACGCAGGGACGGCAGCGACAAGCTGACGTGGTCAGCCTCGGCCCAGGAGTTCAGCTCGTCGAGAATTTCTTCCAGCCGCGAATGATCGGAGGTGGACAGGCTCGACAGGCTCAATTCATCGTAGCCGGTGTTGCGGCAGAGTGCGCGGGCGCTGTCGCTGATGAGCTTAGGGCTGCGCTCACGGAAGGGGCGGTAGAGCTGGCCTGCCTGACAGAAGCGGCAGCCGCGCACGCAGCCGCGCAGCACCTCGACGCAGGCGCGGTCCTGCACCGCACCGACGAGCGGCACAACGAAGTTTTCCGGCGGGGTGAAGCTGTCCATATCCCTGACGATGGCCTTTGTCACGCGGGCGGGAACGCCGGGACGGTTCGGGGTGACGGCCTCAATGCGGCCATCCTCCCTGTAGGTCACATCGTAGAAGGACGGCACGTAGACGCCGGGAATTTTGGCGAGTTCCAAAAGCAGCTGTTCTTTGTTCCAGCCCTGCTTTTTGCCCCGCTCGACTGCGGCGCAGATGTCCTGGAGCATCTGTTCACCCTCGCCCAGCTGCATGACGTCGAAAAAATCCGCCATCGGCTCGGCGTTGCAGACGCAGGGGCCGCCGGAAATAATCAGCGGCCAGCGCTCGTCGCGGTCCGCGGCGCGCAGCGGAATACCCGACAGGCGCAGCATGGCCAGCACGTTCGTGTAGGCCAGCTCATATTCCAGCGAGAAGCCGACGATGTCAAAATCGGTCAGCGGATCCTTGCTCTCAAGGCAGTAGAGCGGAATGTCCAGCCGCTCCATCTGCTCCTTCATATCGGTCCAGGGCATGAACGCGCGCTCACACCACCAGTTTTCGTGGCGGTTGAGGATGTCGTAGAGTATCTTTTCGCCGAGGAACGACATGCCGATCTCGTAGGTATCGGGGAAGCAGAACGCCATGCGCACATCGACCCTGGACTTATCCTTATAGACACAGCCCGGCTCGCCGCCGGTGTACCGGCCCGGCTTCTGCACAAGGCTTAATGCTTCTTTAAATTTCGGGGAAAATTCCGCCATGTTGGTGAACCATCCTTAGCTTTTTAGTGTGTTCGTTTATTGTACCTTATTTCCGGCCAAAATGCAACAGACACACGGCAATATGCGCACCGTCCAGGCCGGGCAGGGGCAGCAGATTGCTGGCGCCCACCAGCAGATTGCAGCAGGCGAACCAGTAGCCGCCATAGGTATAGGCCGTGGCGCGCATGAAGGCCAGCACTGCCGCACAGGCCAGCAGGTTGACCGCCGGGCCCGCTGCAGCCATCAGAAGCTCCTGCAGGTTCGTCATCGGCAGGCCGCGCAGCCGCAGGCAGAGGCCGAAGGGCGAGACCTCGATTTCCGGCCAGCGCTGCCACAAAAGGCGGTAAGCCAGCGCGTGGCCGCACTCATGCAGCACGGCGCAGCCCAGCCCTACCCGCAGGATGCCGCTGCCGTCAAACGCCAGCAGCAGCGTTAAGGCCGCAAGGGTAAGCAGCGGCTGCTTCCAGCGGATCTTTGCGCGGCTACGACGCATTCTGCAGGGCCTCGGCGGGGTCATAGCGCAGACCGCGGTGCAGGATCTCAAAGTGCAGGTGCGGGCCGGTGGCGTTGCCGGTCTCGCCCACGGTGCCGAGGATCTGCCCCGCGGTGACGCACTCCCCCGCCTTTACGAACAGATACTGCATGTGCGCGTACAGCGTCTCGTCGCCGTCGGCGTGGAGAATGCGCAGGTAGTTGCCGTAACTCTTATGGCTGCCCGCCATGCGCACCACACCGTCCGCGGCGGCCAGCACCGGCGTGCCCTGTGCCGCAGCCAGGTCGTTGCCGATGTGAAAGTCGTCGCCAAGGCCGCCCATCGGATCGGTGCGCCAGCCGTAGCCGGAGGTTTTACGGCTCTGCCCGGGCAGCGGGAATTGCAGTGGAAAGCCGGGCGTGTAGCTGTCCGTTCTGGCGTAGGCAGGCGGCGACGGCTGGCCGTGAGCTGTGCGGGCGCTCTCCGGCGTGGCGGGCAGGGTGAAGTCCTCCCACATGCTGCGGGCGGAGTCGGCCAGCTCCCCGGCAGTCTGCTCGGTAAATTTCAGAAGGTTGCGCTCCTCGCCCAGCAGCAGCGATTGCTCGGGCTGCATGGCCGCCGTGAACGCGCGGCGCAGCTCCGGGTAAACCGGCCAATCCAGCGCCCCGGCGGCCAGCACAAGGCCGATGGCAGCAAGACAGAGAAGGATCTGCGCCCATAGGACCAAATCCTCCTCGGAACCGGCGCAGCGGGCAGGCGGCCTCGGCGGCTCATTTTCCGGCAGCGGCGCGGCGTTTTCCCACATGGCGTACACCTCCCATGTTTTTTATACACGGTATGCGGGCGGGGAAAAAAATATCCGCCCCCGCAGATAACAGGAGCGGACAATATTTGCGCTGCATTTGCAAGGGGCCGGGCACGCCCGGCCCGCGCGTGTAAGGCAGACGGGCCTTCATGGGAAGGCTGCGGGCCGCACATGTGCGGTCCCTACAGGGCTGTAAACCAAGAGCCTTACGCCCCCAACGTCTGACGGAGCATCTCCAGGCGCTCGTTCAGGAGCTTTTCGGGCTTGGTGAAAAGGCCCAGACCGTTGACATCCAGCGTGCATTCCACGCTGGTGGCGTCACCGCCGCCCAGCAGCAGCGCCGTAAAGGTGCCGCTGATCTTGCCCTTCTGGAAGTTGCAGCTCAGGCACCGGGGCTTTTCCTTGCGGGTAAAGACGATCTGAGTCTCGCTGCCGTCGGTGTTCTTTTCGGCAGCCTTCAGGCCGTCGTCGCTCTCCTCATAGCTGCTGACGTCCCTGCGCCAGCCGTTGAGGGTCGGCTTGGTCAGATACAACCACACCTTATTGGGGTCACAGGCATAATTTGCGGTCACTACACAGCTTTTCATGGTTTTGGTTCTCCTTATTTTTTCCCGCGTCCGAACAGGCTTTGCAGCAGACCTGCACGTTTGGGGCGCAGTGCCGCACGCTGCCGGGGTACGGGTTTTACAGCGGCCTTTACGGCTGCCGCCTTGGGCTTGGATTCTGCTTTTGGTTTCTCGGGCTTGTCCGTCTCCTGCGCGAAGCCGTTCTGGAAATAGCCAAACATCGCCATCTGACTGTCCACCGGGGGCTGACCATCGGCGGGGTGCACCTTCACATAGGTGCCGTCCGGCTGCATCTCGCGGGCATTGACGGTGTCGCGCAGCTGCAAGTCAAGGATGCCGCGCAGCTTTTTGGCAATGGCCGGGTCATCCACGCGGACGCCGACCTCAACGCGGCGCTCGGTGTTGCGGGTCAGGAAGTCGCCGGACGCAATGTAAATGCGCATGGCCTCGCCGCTGCCGAAACAGTAGATGCGGGAGTGCTCCAGATAGCGGCCCACCAGGCTGCGGATATGCACGTTCTCGGTGCGGCCCGGCACACCGGCACGCACGCAGCAGATGCCGCGCACGATCATGTCCACCCGGACACCCGCACAGCTGGCCTCGCTGATCTTGTCGATGATCTGCGGGTCGTTGATGGAGTTGTTTTTCAGGATGATGGACGCGGGCTTGCCCTGCATGGCCAGCGCGATCTGGCGGTCCATTTCCTCGAGCAGCACGGTCTTGAAGCGCAGCGGTGCGACCAGCATCGTGTCTGCCTCGCTCGTCAGGCGCTGCAGGGCCATGTTGTTAAAGACGGCGCTGGCCTCCTCGCCGATCTCCTGCCGGGTCGTGATGAAGGACAGGTCGGTGTACAGCTCGCTTGTCTTTTCATTATAGTTGCCGGTGCCGATCTGCGTCAAGTACTTATATTGGCCGTTGACGCGGCTGGTGATAAGGGTCAGCTTGGAATGGACCTTGTAATCGTCGAAGCCGTAGAACACGGTGCAGCCCGCATCCTCGAGCTGCTTGGACCAGTCGATGTTGTTCTGCTCGTCAAAGCGGGCGCGCAGCTCGACCATCGCGACGACCTCCTTGCCGTTCTCGGCAGCGGCGATCAGGGCGTTCACGATCTGAGAGTCGCTGGCCATGCGGTAGAGCGTCATTTTGATCGACACAACGTCGGGATCAGCGCCCGCGCGCAGCAGCATCTTGATAAACGGGCGGATGCTCTGGTACGGGTAGGCCAGCAGCACGTCATGCTTGCGGACCTCGGTGTACAGGTCGTACCCTGCCGGGGCCTGCATGGGCTTTGCCGCGGGATAGAACAGCGCCGTGTGGCCGCCGTCGCCGGAGATGCGCCCGGCCAGCTTGAACAGCGAGCCGGAGTCGAGCGGCGACGTCTGGGTATAGCAGCGATCCGCGGGCACGACGAGCTTGTCCCGCAGGAATTTGACGATCTCCTGCGGGGCGTCCGGCCAGAATTGCAGGCGCACAGCCGCGAGCTTACGGCGCTTTTTCAGCAGCTCGCTCATGACATCGCGGAAGTCGACGTCGTGATCCATCATGCCCTCGTCCACCGTGATGTCCGCGTTGCGGGTCACGCGGAACAGGCACTGCTTCTGCACCGTGCTGGCGCTGAAAATCGTCGCGGCATAGTGGGCGATCAGCTCCTCCACAAAGGCAAAGCAGGTCGTCTCGCCGTCCTTGACAAAGAGCACCCGCTCAAACTGGCTGCTGACCGGCACGATGCCGTAGCTGATGCCCTCGTTTTTCGTGTGCAGTTGAGCGATATAGTAAATATCTTTGTTATTCAAAAACGGGAACGGGTGGCGGGAATCAACGATCTGCGGGCTGAGCAGCGGCAGCAGCTCGCGCTGGAAGTAGGTTTTCCAGAAATGCTCCTGCGGCTTGGCGAGCTTGGCGAAGTCTACCTTTTTGTAGCCCTCCTGCGCCAGCGCCGAGACAAGGTGCTGGAAGTATTTATCGCATTTTGCCTGCAATTCCGCCACGCGCGGCGTGATGGCAGCGATCTGCTCCGCTGCTGTCATGTGGGTGACGTTGTCGGTCTTATTGTTTTTGAGCAGCGTCTGGTCGTAGAGCGAGCCGACGCGGACCATGAAGAACTCGTCCATATTGCTGCCGAAGATAGCAGCAAACTTGATGCGTTCGCCCAGCGGCACGGTCTTTTCCTTGGCAAGGGCCAGCACGCGGCTGTCGAAGTCAAGCCAGCTGAGTTCACGGTTGATGAAGATGCTTTCCGGCTTTTTTTCCAAGTGTATCTCCTCCTAATGATTGGCAGCGGCCAGACCCGCCCAGCTTTCTGTCATGCGCAGGGATATGCCCTTGACCGCAGCGGCGTCCGCCAGCGTGGCAAACGGGCCGTGTGCCTCGCGGTAGGCTACGAGCGCAGCGGCCTTCCGGGGGCCAAGGCCCGGCAGGGCGGTCAGTTCCTCCGCCGTGGCCGTGTTGATGTCGATGAGGGTCGGTGCCTCCGGCGCGGCAGTGTGTACCGCTGCCGGGACATACGCAGCGGCAGGGCGCTGCGGCTGCCAGACCGGAGCAATGAGGAACAGCGCCCCCGCTGCGATGAGCACCGCGGCCAGCACGGTCAGCACTGCCAATCTGCGCGTGGTCTGCATGGCCGATTCCTCACTTTCCGCCTGTTGAATTTTAATTATAGCATAGTATCCCAAAAAATACAGCCGATTTTTGCGGAATTTTACACAAAATATACAATTTGCAGACATCAGCGGCGGCGCGCGCCGGGCAGCGGCCCGGCATCGACCATGATGACGTCGGTGCCGATGGTGCGGATGCTCTCCCACGGGAGGATCAGGTCATCGTCGCAGCCCAGCAGACCGAAGCAGTGCGCCCGCCCGCGCAGAATGACCGATTGCAGCTGGCCGCCGTGCTCGTCAAAGACCACATCGTCGATGCGGCCCAGGTTCTCCCCGGTTTTCAGCTGGATGACGTCCTTGGCTGACAGATCGCGCAGGGTCATGGCGTGCCTCCCTTTCCGGTATTTCCGGTCTATTCTATGCCGGGAAAGTGAAATTGTTGCCTTGCCCTATCGCCCCGGGGCGTGTATAATAAAGGCAACACACACTGCCCCGCAGGGAGGTTTTTATGTACAAGAATATTATTTTTGATTTCGGCGGCGTTGTCGTCAATTTTAATCCCAGGGATTTTCTGATGGACCACTTCATGAACCGCCGCGCCGAGGAGGAGACCTACGACATCGTCTTTGGCAGCCAGGAGTGGCAGGATCTGGACCGCGGCATCATCACCCGCGAGGAAGCCAATAAGATCATGCTGGAGAAGGCCGCCCACGCCAACCGCGTGTTTGAGGTGCAGACCTGCCTTGATGAGTGGTTCACGATGCTGGAAACCAATAAGACCACTGTGCAGATCATGCGCAAGCTGAAGGCCGCCGGGTACCGCCTGTACTACCTGACGAACATCCCGACGGACGTTATGGACGAGCTGCGCCAGCGGGAGTGGTTCTCGCTGTTTGACGGCGGCATTGCCTCGTGCGATGTACACCTGTGCAAGCCCGAGCCGGAGATTTTTACAACGCTGATGCAGACCTGCCACCTGGCCTACGATGAGTCGATTTTTGTTGACGACAACAAGGCCAACGCCCAGGCTGCGTACAATCTGGGGATCACCGGCATTTTGTACAAGAACCCGAAGTCCTTCACCCGCGCACTGGGAGCCTGCGGGATCGAGGTGGAATAGCAGAATGTAAAATGGCAGTCCGGATGGGCTGCCGTTTTTGTGTGCAGAGAATGCAGGGGCGAGCATTGTTCGCCCGCAGGTCATGTGCGGCAGTGGCCAAACTCCCGGGCGGATATGGAATCCGCCCCTACGTTGTAGGGGTCGATGCTCGCCATCGACCCGGAAGATCCGTACTGCCGCAAGGCTTCAGCGGGCGAGCATTGTTCGCCCCTACAAAGCATTTTTGATAATTAAAGCTCAGTTCGCGCAGATCTGCTCCTTGATATGGTTGAGCGCGGCCTTTTCCAGGCGGCTGACCTGGGCCTGGCTGATGCCGATCTCCTTTGCCACCTGCGTCTGGGTCTTGCCGTTCAGATAGCGCAGGGCAATAATGCGGCGCTCCCGCGGTGTGAGTGCCCTGACCGTGTCGCGGAACATCATGTCGCTGATCCAGCTTTCCTCGCCTGTGGCGTCGCGCAGCTGGTCCAGAAGGGCAAAGCTGTCCTCGCCGTCGGAGTAGACCGGCTCATACAGGCTCGTCGGCGTCACAGCGGATTCCAGCGCCATAGCGACGTTCTCCGGGCTCTGGCCGACCCGGGCGGCGATTTCGGAGAGCTTCGGCTCGCGCCCGTTCTGCTTTTGCAGCTCCTCCCGCGCCTGCATCGAATGGTAGGCCAGGTCGCGGATGGAGCGGCTGACCCGCACGGCGTTGTTGTCCCGCAGGTAGCGCTTGACCTCGCCGACGATCATCGGCACGCCGTAGGTCGAGAACCGCACGTTCTGCGCCGGGTCAAAGTTGTCGATGGCCTTGATGAGCCCGATGCACCCGACCTGAAACAGGTCGTCCATGTTCTCGCCGCGGCCCGCAAACCGCTGTACAACGCTTAACACCAGCCGCAGATTGCCCTGCACCATCTCCTGCCGGGCCTGCCTGTCCCCCGCCCGGGCCGCCTTGATGAGGCGGCTTTTTTCGGCCTCGCTCAACACGGGCAGACGCGCCGTATCCACACCGCAGAGCTCTACTTTTCCTGCATACATCCTGCTGACCCCCAGTTTTTATTTACCGGGAGTATGGGCGGGCATGCACGGCGGCAAACCGGTAAATTTTGCACACGGCGCACCGCCGCGGCATAGCATACGGAAAAGGAGGGATTTTTATGGTAGATTCCCTGTGGTTTGTCCTTGCGCTGGTGCTGCTGGCCGTGGTGTCGGTGGCGCTGGTGCTTGTGCTGGTCCTGCGGCGGGAGGAAGCGCACGGCGGACGCGAGACCCGCACCGAGTATCTACAGCCCAACTATGGGCAGACCGGCGGGTTCCGCGTCTCGTCCGCACCCAGCAATGAAATCATCATGCCCTACCGCTACTGGCTCATTGAGGGGCAGGTCTCGGAGATCGACTACGACATTGTGCCGGGCCGCCGCATGAGCCTGCGCACGGCCAGGACCGGGCAGATGCTTTACCCCGTCGGCTTTTTTGACCTGGCATTTGAGGATGTACAGCAGTACGACATTGACGGTGTCACCGTGACCCAGCGCCAGAACGCCGGGCGCATCACCGGTATATCGTGGACGCGGGAGGGGTACGAGTACCTGCTGTACTCTTTGCAGCCCGAGATGAACATGATCGCCGGGCTGGCGGTGGAGTTTGTGACGAATACCCGGGCGGAGGCGGTGGTGTAAAAGGCATTGCCCTGTAGAGGCCGCACATGTGCGGCCCGCGGCTTTCCGGGGGCTCCTGCTGACGGGCAGGCCGCGGGCCGGGCATACCCGGCCCCTACGGGGCTGCAGATTTTTTATCCCACTGCCTCCAGCTCCCGGCGCAGACGGCGGATGATGCGCTTTTCGAGCCGGGAAATATAGCTCTGGGAGATGCCCAGCGTGTCGGCGACCTCCTTCTGGGTGTGCTCCGTCTCGTGGTTGAGGCCGAAGCGCAGCTCCATGATGCGGCGCTCCCGGGGCGACAGCCGCCCCACCGCACCGCGCAGGGCGGCACGCTCGGCGCTGCGCTCCAGTTCCTCGCCGACCTGCGGGTCGTCGCTCGTCAGCACGTCCATCAGCAGCAGCTCGTTGCCGTCGGTGTCGGTGTTCAGCGGCTCGTCTATGCTGGCGTCCTGCCGCCGGTTCGAGCTTTTGCGCAGGTACATTAAAATCTCGTTTTCAATACATCGGCTGGCGTAGGTTGCCAGCTTGATGTTTTTCGTCGGCTCGAATGTGTTGACCGCCTTGATAAGCCCGATAGTGCCGATGGAAATCATGTCCTCAATGCCCGCGGTGGGCGTTTCAAACTTCTTGGCAATGTACACGACCAGCCGCAGATTATGTGTGATGAGCAGGTCCCGTGCCTGCGGCTGCCCCCGGGTCAGCGCATCCAGGGCGGCGCGCTCCTGCTCCGGCGGCAGGGGCGGCGGCAGGGTGTCGGCCCCGTTGATGTAGTGCAGATCCTGCGGCGCGGCCAGTCGCAGCCACAAAAGGTACAGCTCCTTGAGCATAGCAATTTACCCCCTTACATAAAATCGTTTCCGTACAGTGCCTCGTAGGCGGTGCTGCCAAAGCTGCGCGGCGCAAACACCACGGCGCTGCGCCCCAGCCCCAGCACGCCGTTTTCGGTGATCAGCCCAATGCCCTGCACCGCAAAGCCGGGCAGCAGGCTCTTTTCTGCCGCCGTGCCGCAGGGCACCAGCCGCAGCCGCGTGCCGGGCGGCGGGTCGGCCCCGGTGGCCCCGGCAAACCACTGGTCCAAAAAGGTGTTGACCGCGTCCGGCAGACGGGCCTTCGCATCCGGGTAGCTGACGACGAGCACCGGCAGGCAGGTGACGGGGTCGTGCAGATGACAGCCGGTGTCAAGCGCCGCGCGCAGCCGGACGGGCTGGCCGCAGAGCTCCAGCTCCAGCCCTGCGGTTTTGGTGGGTGCCTCCCGCCGGGCGAAAATCCGCAGGCCCAGTTCTACCGCTGCGCAGCAGGCCCCGGACAGTGCCAACAGCAGCAACGGCGAAACACGCAGGTAGACCGTCAAATTTGCCGTATCCGCCACGCGGGTGCCGGTGCGCAGGATGACGAGAAGGACCGCCCCCGCCAGCGCAATGTTCAGCGCCGCGTACCAGCAGGCCGCCGTCACCAGCCGCCGCCTGCTCCGCCAGCCGAACGCTGCCGCCGTGATGCCCAGCGCCGTGGCGGCCTTGTACGCGACCTGCACGGGGTACGGCTGCTCGGGCGCGAACAAAATCAGTGCCGAGAGCGCCGCCAGTGCGCTGCCCGCCAGCATCCGGGCAAACGGCGCACGCTGGCCGCTCAGCGCCCCCGCCGCCAGCAGCAGAAGGTACGCCGTCAGAAAATTCGTCAGCAGCAGCACATCGAGATACACCACCGTTTTGATACGCCCACCTCCCCTTTTTGCCGCCATGCTACCACTATATGCGCCGGTTGGGGAGAAAATCCGCGGACGGTGGGATGTGCGAAAAGCTGACAAGATGAATGCCTTCCCCACGGGGGGAAGGTGGCCGAGGCCCCGCCCGAGGCCGGATGAGGGGCAGGCTTGCGTGGTCACCCGTTAGCGGATGGTATTGGCAAGGCTCCCCCCTCATCAGTCAGCGGGCGGGGCCGCTGACAGCTTCCCCCGTGGGGGGGAAAAGCCAAACCAAACAAAAACGCCCCGCTGCAAACCACAGCGGGGCGTGAAATGTTATTTATACGATTTTACTTGGATGCGCAGGCGGAGCAGCTGGCGCAGGAAGCGCAATCGGGGTGCTCCTCGGCCCAGATGCGGTCAGCGGACGGAGTCCACTGGTCAGCGTAGGGGCGGCAGCGGCGGAAAACATCGTCCGTAGATTCCGGCTGCTGCATATCGGTGCTGTGGGCGCCGGAACGCTTGACCATCTCACCCAGCAGTTCGGGGTTCTCGAGCATCGGGCAGG
>ERZ773139.2621-NODE-2621-length-17659-cov-3.554590_pt1 | contig 17659 bp, 17 predicted proteins | sample MGYA00580854_ERZ773139 | MGnify/ENA primary metagenome ERZ773139 (study PRJEB29015, sample SAMEA2737809) | human gut metagenome | biome: human gut; feature: human-associated habitat; material: faeces | place: China | collected 2012 ...
TGAACTTATCATACTGCTTCTGAGTAATCTCATGGCTGATGCTCTCACCATTGATGACCGCTGTCATGCGGTACTTGGCTTCGCCCTTAGCATCCTTCTCGATTTCGCCCTGCTCATTCCTGACTGGCTCAACCTTGATGTCATCGACATTGACTTCACGACCATGCTTCCCCTCACGATACCATGCCTTGCCCTCATTGAGTTCATAGAGGGCATTGCCGTCAACATGAGCAACGGAGCGGTCTTCTGGTTCTAACTGAACCTGTCTGCCGTCCATTGTCAGGGGGATATTCGCCTGTTCCAGAATCAGTTTCTGACGGTCATTCAGTTCTGCTTCGACCTCTGGCTTCAGCTTAATGCCAATCTGCTCCTTGGAATTGAGCATATCCATCGTAATCTTTTCGCTGAAGTCGCCTTTGATGACATTGTTGAGAATGTCGAGACGCTGCTGAACAGGCACTTCCTTGATGGAGTTGCTTGTCAGCTTCTTGACTTCTTCCTCAGTCAGGTCATAGACGAAATCCTGCTTGGTGGCAGAGGACTGGATGGTGAGAGTCTTCTTCTCTGGTTCAATCACGATACCGTGACTGTCCAGACACTCCTTGAACTTCTCATTGGAGAAATAGACCTTTGAGGTGATAAGCTCGTTATATGGCTTGGCTGGTTCCTGCTTACGTGGAGCCACTTCCAAAGGAGTGATGACAGTCTGTAGGTCTGCCAGCACATCTTGCTTCGGATGCTGAACGGCTGTCTGCTGTCCCTTATAGTAGAAGCCGTAACCGCCATTCTGCAACTCTCCTGGTTTGATGCGACCATCGGGACGGTCTGGAACCATTGGAGCACCCTGCATGAAGAGCGCACCACCGACACGTCGCATATGGAAACCTGCTTGCTGTCGTGGTGTCCAGCCCAAGAAAAAACGGTCGTTCAATCCCCACATGGGATGCAGCCCACGTCTGTCCCAAGCTGTACGGCCATACTCACCGACACCAATCCTATAGCCGTGAAGTCCCATGGCAACACGTCCGTTGGCATTACGGGCATGTACGAAGTTCCTTGGAACATAAAAGTCATTGCCGACAAGTGCAGCAAAGGTGTTGTAGGCATTCTTGTTGGCATAATTCGTACCCCAGTCTGTCATGACTTTCATCTGCTGGGCAGAGATGGGATAGGTTAGGAGAGGAGAGTCATGCCCTTGAACTGCCAACTGGAAGCCATCGCCCTGACGGATGATGTGCGCTTGCATACCATTTCGTCTGAGGATGTCTTGCAGCTCTGGCGACAAATCGCCTCTCAGTGGTAGAGAATTGGAACGTATCGACATAATAGTGTTGTTTAGGTTTAACAATCAGGCATTGCCATCAGCCAGTGCCTGTTCAAGTTCTTCTCCTTTGTAGTCAACGAACTTTTCTGCCGACTCATCGCCAACAGACAGTCTGCGCTCTCTGCAGAAGTCAGCATATTCGTTCTGCCATTCTTTGGAGTGATGGTTCACATAGTCGATCCAGTTAAATTCGCCGTCCTGCTTCTTCTGAACCAACTCGCTTTCGGAATAATACTTGTTTGTAGCCATTGTCATTTCTGTTTAGGGTTATCGTTTCTGATTAGCGCATGTGTCCCATGCTTCTGAGACCTGCCTTTCTCTGCTCATTCCAGAGTTCATCGGTGTAGTCCTCTTCCTTGACATAATCAAGATTGCCGTCTTCACCCATGACCCAACAGCCGTAGATGCCGAAAGTGAACTTGTCCCAATCACGGGTTCGCTGTTCACTCCACATCTTGGCATCGCCTGAAGATACACGTACTCCAGTGCGGTTGCTAAGGTCAATACCAACAGTGATAGGTTCGTCATCGTCGTCACGGACGAAGGTGACAGGCTCACCATTCTGGAGGTTGTTGAACTCGGCTTCGCTCAGATGGATATCCTCTGAAATGAACTGGAGGTTACGGGCGATAACCTGGACTGGGGCAGACAACACCTGATTGGTCTCGTTGTCAATCTGTACAAAGGAGCGTACCATGCTGCCATTCTTATCTGGAATGGTGGCAATGATAGTCTTACCTTTTTCTAAGAGAGCGCGGTTCTGCTCGGAGAACAGTCTGAGATCCGCTTTCTCTATCTCAGGATAGAAGAGCGCATCAACATTGCCGTCCTCCTTGCGGATGAGCTTGAAGCGGCTACGACTCTTGACCTCATTACCGTCACTGTCAACAACCATAATAGGAAGTACGGGCGAGCGTCTTCCTTCGAGAATGTCATTGGTAATCCCGACAGGGAGGTCTTCAATCATTTCACGGGTCAGACCCAAACGGTCAAGGGTCTGGAATGGAATTTCGTTCTCGGTAAACTGCATTTTCTTCAATTTTTATCAGTTGATGAAACAATTTTGGCTGCGAAGGTACACCATAATTATTCATCTTAGCTGAAGAAAACACTAAATCAGGTCGATTTTGAGTCTTGATAACATTTGAGTATAATTTTGCAGAAGAAATCATACTCAAAACTTATCAAATGTTATATTCATAAAGTAATGTCTGATGGTATTTTACCAAGTGGCACAAGAACACTAACTTTGCACCATGAAAAAATCAATACTCGTAATACTCACATCGGCATTTGTTCCGATTGCAAGTTTCGCACAGTTCAATACCATCGGTGATGTTGCAAGTCGCCCATCAATCAAGACAATAAAGAATCCTTCAGAACAAACAGTTGCTCCAAAGGATAGTGTTCTGCCGTCAGATACGGCATCTGCTGAGATTTCTGATAGGATGGAAGGGAAAGAAGAGAGACTGAGGACGTACCTCAGTGTGTCCTTTCCTCTGAAGAAGATTCAGATAAACTCAAAGTTCGGAATGAGGATGCACCCTGTATATCATAAGTATATCATGCACAATGGCATTGACCTTCATGCTCGACATGAGGATGTCCTGTCGATGCTGCCAGGCAAGGTGCTTAGGGTAGGATATGACAGCCGTTCTGGGAAATACGTGACAGTACAGACGGCTAATTACACGGTCAGCTATTGCCATCTGTCAGAACAATACGTAAAGACCAATGACTACCTCCATGCTGGAGAGCCATTGGGATTAACAGGCAATACTGGAGCATCCACTGGTGAACATCTACATCTGACAACAAAAAAGGATGGCAAGGCATTTGACCCTACCATCCTTATTGACTATGTGCGTTCCGTGAAAAACTCGTGCTTGAACGACTTGGCTTTCTGAATATTTTAGAATCCTTCAAGTGGATTATTCAATGATTGCTGTTTGGTTTCATATTTGGATGTAACTTCATCAGCAGCATTCCTCAACCTATTATTATATTTCTTGGCATAGCTCTTACTCAGTTCTACATCTTTGAAACCCTCACCAAGCCATACCCTGTATTTGACATAGTAATTTGAGAGAAATCTATCAATGTCCGGGATGTAATAAATGAATCGGGTAACATATCTGCCTGGCATCCATACGTTCATTGAATAGTAGCCTTTGAGATAGAACTTGTGTATGGGTTCATCACCATCCATTTCTAAATCAACAACCTCTCCCTTGTCGGTTTTCAGATACAGATGCGGCAATGTTTGATTGTCAACTGAGTAATACCCACTTTGGTTATATAGGTTTACAACACAATAGTACCCTTCTTTATCAAGGGCAATGTTAAAAGTGGGTTTCCAATAGCTTCCCACAAAACCTGCTTCGGCTTGGAAAGCATCAGAAATAGTCCAACTGGCAAATTTACTTGGCTTTTGAATAGAGTCATTTGCTTCCTCTTGTGCAAAACATACGATACTGGTCACCAACAACAACAAAATTGAAACAAATTTTTTCATAACGGTATAGTTTTAGAATTAAACATCAAAAATGTCATCACACTCACAACTGTCACAACAATCATAACTATCATGGTCTTGATAGTCATCATGATCCAAGTAGCCGTCAGTATAGCCATCTTCGTAACCTTGGTCATAGTTGTCGCCAGAATAATCAGGACGACTATTGTTGTCTTGGCGGTTTCTTAGGCTATTCATGAAGGTACCAAATAATAAAAAATCAATTATTCCCATAATCAAACAATTTTAGTTTCAAGGTGCAAAGGTATATTTGTATTGTGCAGTCTATCTTCATAGATGAAAAAACGTGATTGTCATATTTTTTAGATAGACATAATAAAGGAGCAACTGACCTCACGGTGAATTGCTCCAACAGCGTTAGCTATTATTCAGCGTCTGAAACCTCGGAAATTCAAAGATGTCCACTCGAATAAGTGCCGATGTCCGCGCCTAATAATGATGGAGTCTCACGACTCGAAGTTTCTCAAATAGTCTCAAATGGCATATATTACTCTTACCGATAACATAATCATTAGACTATCAAAAAAACGTTAGAAATAAATACCACAATGATATTTATAGATGTTAAAATCACCTTTGTTATCATAAGAAATAACCCTACCATCTTGTATTCGAATTTCAACTTGCTCTCTAACAAGGCCTTTCCATTCGTTCCAGTAGCAGCAGGAAACAAAAGCTATTACAAGTCCGGCATTCCGCTTCATAGCAACCGATGGATAAAGCATCTCTTGTTTCACCAAATCAGACAAATCACAACAACAGATGGCTTCTATTTCATAAAGATCTTTAGGCTGCAAAATAAAACGTCGTTCTATATAGCCACCATGCCAGAATGTAGGTAACAAAGTTGGTGAAGTCATCAGCAGGTATATTTGCCAAGCTCCCATTGGAGTTTCATCAACATGTAGATATTTCAATAAATCCTTATCTTCCTTATCGTTCTTATCATAAACGTAATAATATGACTCATCTCCTATGCCGCGCTGTTCTGCTATACGAACTCCTATATGATACCCTTTTGCCAACGACAACGCATCAAGATCATAGAATACGGCATCGTCACCCTTTTTCTTCAATGAATCAAGGTTTGTCTTAATTCGCCAATGGTAGTCTTTCGCTTTTGCCGAGAAGATATTTCCATCATCAATGTATCTCAAGAATTCTTTAGCTGTTACAAAGACACCCTTTTCTTCATTATATAACATATCGCCTTCTTTTTCCAGAATCAGCTTTAGAATAGTCTTGGCAGTTCCTTTACTTTTTTTCTTTATTGGATTATGGGCATAATCCTCACCCATAAAATGGAAGAAAGCCAGGTTCCATAAACATTTCAACGAAGGAGATGACTTCCCGTTAATCTCAGTCAGCAAGTTTATTGCTTCCTCATACTTTTCTTCTGTCCATAGGATAGTGAACATATTTAGCATCGCATTATGCGAACCGCCGTCAATAGCAACACGTAAAAGATGCTTTCCTTCATCATATTTTTGTTCAAAGTTATACGCAAAGACTCCTATATTATTGGCAGCTTCATAAACTCCATTGTCAATAGCTTTCAGATAGCAACTCTTGACTTTATTGAAATCCTGTGAATTCATCGTGCTTAACAGAAACCAATTGGATTCCTCTGCAGCTTTTTTCATATCGCCAGACAATCCCTCGACATAGTTAGTCCCCTTCAACGGGTCACCTCCTTCAAAATTCCTTATACCAAATAGCTTTGGCTCATAACTTGTTTTATTATACTTATGAGGTATAGGATGTTTTGCTTCTTTTGGATTAACTGGCTCAATATAACGAATACGTGCCTCTGGATAGTACTCTATTACCTTATGACAATGAGGACACACCGATACTATGCCTGTATACCCAATGTCTCCAGCTTGAAATAGTGAACTATGCCAATCCAGTTTCTCTGATGGTGTACCACAGGACAAACAAGGAATTCTGTTCTCCGTTATGACTGATTCAAGATTTTCATTTGACTCTCGCAATTCGGAAAAGCACCCTTTAATGCTATCAAGATCAAATGGGAATTCAAGTATGTCATCATGATAGCCAATCATCAAATTCAAATGACGTTGAATTAATAGAATTTTTTGGATTTTATTGTTTCTGATAAGGAACATCACTACCATCATATCCATCAAAAGGCATGCATTTGAATAGTAGTTTGAGTAAACCACTTCAAATTTCTTTGTCTTTTTTGTATCAACGTAACGAGATTTCCAGCCTTTCCAATATTCAACAATCTGGCTTTTACCCGATATGGTTTCCTTTTTGTAACTTATATGCTCAGAGTTATCATCAAGAAGGCTCTCAAATACTGAGAAATCGCCACTAAGCAGTGCTTTACCCAATGATTTTGCTGCATCCGTAAAGGGGGTTTCTGGTATGTTTTCCTGCATTTCTAACACACCATATTTTCGGGCTTCTGTAGTGATCTCTGTCTTCTCTTCAGCAGCCAAGGAATCTATATAACCTTTACCATATACATCATCTAGGGTATATTCTGTCCCATGTTTATAGTTATATTCGGTTAATGAGGTGGTATTATCATTCTCGTCCAAAACACAATCCTTCTTCATGAATTTTCTTATACTTTTAGGTAATGGTTTTGGACGGTTCTTATAATACAAATTCTTGCAAGCATTATATACTAAAACAAGTATAATAATTGGAACCGCTAATGGAGATAACAAGATTATCAATAGGTGCTCCCATAATTTAGTCTTCTGCATCGCTATTTTGCGAAGAGAGTCCTTTCCCTTTCTATTCCTGAATACATAAGCCATAATGCAGCAGGCTATCCAATAAAGTACTATTATTAACCAATTATTCATAACTTAAACATTTTGTATGCTTCTGTCATCTGTGAGTTTACAAGACTTTTGAAAATTTGTAACATCATCGCAATTAGGACGAATGAAATGGGAGTTAGTGGGAAATGTTTATTAACTTCATAGTTGTTAAAGAAGATGTGTGGGTAAATGGTCACTATATCTATCGAAAAGTTTCCACTATCAACACAAAATGTTCAAAAGCCATTGCTATAGATGCTTCACCATTCTTTTACACTTGGGAACGATTTTGGTATCTTAGTCTAATTTAGTGCACCCCACACACAGAGTTTGTAGTACCAATTATTATACTACAAACCTCTTCTTTGTTTTTCTGCAAGAAGCTGACGAAGTGTCTGCCTATATGAACCTAATCTACTTGCCAAAACGCCTCTAACTGTAGGGTCATCTTCATCCGACAGATATTCTTGTGCAGTTTCAACACGATTTTCGTAAGTATCTATCTCATCTTCAAGTTTGTCGTCGCTAAACATCCTTTCTGGGTAAACATTTCGCATTTCTTCAGAGGTAGAGATATTCTCCACGACAAGTTCTTTAGGAACTTCCTCGTTGATATCTGACTCTAAGAAAACCAACCTGGCATTGATATCGTGTCTGTCGAACTCAATTGACTTTATCTTCTTATCATATTTATCAAAAGAATAAATAACATCTATACATTCACTTCTATCTTTAAAGAAGTACTTGTCAATGTCTATGTCTTTTTTTACAGCTTCAAAGGAAACCATACCTTTAATAAACACCTTAACTACAATATTGTCCAAAGAGTCCTGGTCGCCAGACCCTAACGGAATATTCTGAAAGTCATATACTGAATACGAAACGGATGTTAGTTTACCATTCTCGTATCTTTTTTGATAATTTGATTTAAATAAAAAATTTGCCATAACTATATAATTTATTATGTGTTAAACATCGGTTAAAATCATATATCTTCCTTTTAGTATAGTTCTATTTATTAGAATCCGAAAACTTCAGGATCGGGCCCATATCCCGCTAACGACCTCATAATAAGCTCTTCTTCATCAATTGTAGGTGTATCTCTAACGTACACCACATTTCTCTGTGCCTTCTTTTCCTCTTCTTGTTTCTTCCTGTATTCACGCAGATCAATGCAGAACTGACCAACTTTTTCATCGAAGATTACCACTAAACTATACATGGCAACTACGGGCTTTTGTTTAGCTTTTTTATTTCGAATGTCACTGATTATAAAGTTCTTTCGATTAATTGTTGTGACGAGGTCAATAATAACTACCACTAGTTGCTTCTCTTTTTCCTCAAACTTATTAATGTCTCCAATCACATAAGTGGTATGGTCTTGTCTAAGTAAATCAATAAACTCCCTTTGATATTTATTCTGAGCATCTTTCTCGACCAATTTGTTCGATGGAAACAATACAACCAAAGTCTGGTATGAGTTTAATTGAGACTTCAACTCTGCGATTGCACTGGTAATACAAGCAAAAGCATTATGGTTAAAATTCCATTTTCCTGTATTCACTCTGTTTACAATGAAACGATCATTTTTAAGTGAAGGGTGCATATCGTAGTTTAAAGTCTTTTCAAAAGAACACTCATCGTGATAATAATGCCAATAATAAGCCTTGCCATCAGAATCGACGCCGTCCTTATTCAGCTCTTTATCAACTTTTAGCATAGTAATGTTTCCATCTATAGAATAGCGAAAGCGTCCCATTCTATACCTTTTCTTTTGGTGATTCTTGTAATAGTTATAAAAGATATTCCTACCAAAAATGGCTCTGCTCGATTTGGAGAAAGAATTTGACTTTCTATCCAATTAATATTATCAATTTCTCCCATAATGCTACATGTATTTTTTCCAAAGTGCATCCTGAAGATTATCTAAAATGCTTTCCTCTGGAAGTTCGTGTGAAATAAATAAATCATGCTCTGTTGAGCCAAAAGGCCCATTCATTGAAATTCTGGCATGGTAAAAATTTGATGTATCTGGTTCCCAAAACTGTTTCTTCTGTGGTTCCAGCTTTATTGCATCATTTAACATCTGCATATTCTCATCGTCATCTGGGAATACGAAAAAAGCCATTTCACCAGAATCCCAACTGAAACCGCCATCAGGATTATCTCTAACAGTAGTCTTTGTTGCAGAAAAGGAAACAATCTCCATTCCGTCAACGACCTTGTGCTTGAATTGCCAATCGGCAACAGGTGGAATGTACTTTTGTTGATTCGTTTTCATTCCTCTTCGTACCAGAGCATACGATTTGTGAATTGTAATTATACCATTTGGTGTACTCAGCCTTGCATCCATATACTCATGTTTGGAGTCCAATAATCGCCATCTTCATATCTACGTGCCAACCTCACTAATCTCTGAGTAAGTTCCTCCGAGTAAGGTAACATGAACACTTCGATTTCATCACATTCATTCATAGCATAATTGAAGTATTTCTTTCCAAACATTTGTTCGAGATGCTCAAATCCTTCAGCTTGCTTAACTGGATTCGCCTTAACAATTAAGACTTCTCCATCTGGTTGAACAGTATTTTGTTCAATATCAATAATTACAAATTGCCTCATAATTGATTCTGTTTATTACTATTTTTATCAACAAAGCCTTTTCTTAATAAAATCTTGAACACTTGTTTACGTTCCTCATCTTCCATTGAATCATATCTTTCAAGAAGAATATCAGGTATCTTTTCTTTTTTGTATGAACTTTTGGTTGTTTTTAATTCTTGTAATAGATCAGGTGTCGTCATTTCATTTAGTTTCTTGACAACACTTTTCAACTCATCGTGAAATAAATGTTAAAACAATGCAGGATAAAGAGCGTTGTCTTTGTCCATCCATCGAGAATGCCTGACGACACGAAGTTCCTCTCGACTCATGGTCGCAAGTAACTTTTTGCATTCCTCCAACTTATCTTCCTCCCACTGTCTATAGTGAAAGAATTTGAGGTAGGAAAGAACTTTTTCTATTTCTGTCATATCGTTCATTTATTTGTTCGATGCAAAGGTACAAATAGATAACTATAATAAATAAAAAAATGATTCCGCAAGGCTTGTGAAAACGCCATTTAGCATCATCCCCAATCTATATTTTCATAAATTTTTCGCATAAAGAGTTCCATTTGATCTTTGATTGGAATGTCAGAATCAGGATTAATTTCAAAATAATAATGAATGCTTCCGAAAATATCAGAATCCTTATCCCACGAACTCATGGGAGAGTGCCAGAGGAAACCGTGTTTGAACACAGCAAAGTCCTGAGGATAAAGCATTCCCTCTTTAATATCCTCATAACTATATGAGGCAATATCCAATCCATGCCATTTCTGCCAACTATCAAGCCATTCTGCATTATCTTCGAAAAAACGATGCAGTTTTTCGTTATATGTTGTTTCTACATAGGCAAGTTTATCATATGGAATTGTAAGTTTCCTTTTTTCAAAGAAATAAAACCTATCATCCTTATTAGGCATGATATGATTTTCAACTTTCAGTGGAATCTCCCTATTCGTCAGTTTTTCCTTCAAGATTTTCTTATCTTGTTCTTCTTTTGTAATCCACTCCTGCGATTTCGGATCATATACTTTGCCCTTCACTTTTCTGACTACATATTTCCATATTTGATATATGGCTATGAATGGATATATGATGATAGTGACTATTGCTGTAACAACAAACACATTTCCATCGTCAACCTTATTGAGTATTTTATCAAGACGAATCAAAGATTCCTCTTTCATTGCCATTCCTCCCAAATTACTAAGTCTCTTGAAATCTTAATTAGCTTTTCTGTAGCACGCATACCTTGAATATAATAATTCGACGCAATGCTATCATGAAAATGAAGAATAAATGCCTCTTTTATCCGAGTACATTTTTCATTTATAGAATTACTAAATGGATTCGTCAAACTCTTAACACTATTACTTATCTGAGGAGTGAAGCCTAATTGCATCTTTTCATTAATGTCATTACGCTTTGCCTTAACAGCCCTGTATATTATTTCGAGTTCTGTCTGATAATCGGACAAATCCTTGAAATAAATACCTTCTTCATGACGCAAGAAGAGAATGAATACAGCTTTAACAATAGGCTCCATTGTTATCTCCACATTATTATAATCATTAAGGGTGATAGTAAAGTCTTTGCTTATTGTTAACCTGCTTAATTGTGGGCAAGGTTTAACATACTGTGCGATAATAGCTTCACTAATACCCTTAAGTCGGACTGAATTGAGCTTTTCTTGTATTTCCGAAAGAATCTTTTTGGTTTCTTCATCAAAGTTGTCATCTGCAAGTCCTTCACTTTCTATAGTACCTTCGCTATGAAGCCCCTTTCTCCATATCTTTTTTGTTCCCAATTCGGGGAGCATATCTTCTAACACCTCTCTTGGATGTTTTCGGGCTTCAGCTCCATCAAAGGAGATATAATCAAAGACATACCATATCTTCTTGAATTTGAAAAGAGACTTTGTCGTATTGTACCAACAAAAACCATGAGTTATCATTGGCCGGTTTTGAGGATAAACCATATAGTTTAGGAGAAAGTCGCTTTTGAGACCATGTTTATAATCTTCATTATTGATAGATTTGATCATGGGATTTGCAGAATAGTAAGCTACCATTGACTCTGCCATTTCTCTGGAAACGCTTATAAATGGCAAATAAACGAAAGTAAAACCTTTTGTGGCAAATATTTCTTTTATTAAATCAAGGTTTTCCTTAATGAACAGATTGGCTTCTTCATCATATTCATTTTCTATATAGAAAATTTCATCGTCTTCGGGAACAAATGGAATATTGAAGACCTGCAATCCACGATGTTCTAAATTGAAAGACGGATTCCAATTATGTTCATTTTCGGCATACTGTCTTGCAGAAGGATGCTTTTTGTAAAAATCCTCCATGTCTTTACCAGCGTTAGCATCCATAACCTTTCCATGAATCCAATTTTTGATGAAATGGATCGATAGGAGGTATATAATAAATGCAGATATTATGACAATTATTGTAACTATCATTTTTTTGTAAGATTATAAGTTTTATAACTTTCCTTAACTACTTACCTGTTCCTAATATGACTGTTTGGTAACTTAAAAAGGTAAATCGTCATCAATACCTTCATTGGTGTCTGGTGGAATTGAAGGATATAATGGAGGAGGTGCAACTGGTGCTGCAGGAGCTATTTCTGATCTAGTCCGTCGATTACCCGTATTTGATGTTAAAATATTGTTCGTAGAATTTTGAAATTGAGCAGCAGCAATTACCTATGGATGATAGAAATATCTATCCATTTGAAAATGGTACTTACCGATAATGTCATCTGGAGTATTAAAATAAACCTGCCAGAAGAATTTACACCCTGCAACTGAATTTGTACAAAGATAGTTTCTATAAGGATTTCCATTTATGGAAATTCCATCCTTTATCTTTTTCAACCTTCCTTTTTTACAGCGTGGACACAACATCTGCTCACCATCTTCACATTCATCCATTTCTGTTACAAATACAGATGGCATATTTGTGTTATATAAAACAAACGTATGCTTCTTTGCACGAGTAATTGCAACATAAAAAAGTCTTCGTTCTTCTGAGTATTCAAATGTATCAATTTCACTCAAGACAAAACCTAAAATAGGATCATCTGTTATTCTTGATGGAAATCCACCTGCATCTTGACTACAATTAAGGATGAGAACATTATCAGCCTCCAATCCCTTAGCAGCATGTACACTCATAAAGTCCATCGTTCTTCCGGAAAATGAAACTTTTGCTCTTTTGGAATTGGGGTTTTGCTTTATAGCCTTCTCTGGGAATACTTTGATTTCGTAATTATATCTGGCAAGTAGCATAACAGTCTCTTCAGAAGGAATATTATTGAGAACCTGTTGAATGGTATCAAGATATTCTACATTATTGAGTCCACGGGTAAATGCGACAAAAGAAAGTTTGGTCGAAATCTCTTCTGATAGTGGATGAACAGTTTTGTATACCTGGTTGGGATTCTTTAATATGAATGTAGATGATTGATCCACGAGAGGATTACCGAATCGATATGTAGTCTCAATCTTACATCTTTCGGTAAATCCGAAATAATTCTCAAAGTGATTGAATAAATTCATATCACTTCCAGAAAAACGATAGATTGATTGCCAGTCATCACCAACACAGTAAGTTTTTGTCCATATTGGATTCTTTCTCAATGAGAGAATAAACTTATATCTGTCAACCGAAATATCCTGGAACTCGTCAACCAAAATATACTTGTACGGGGAATTGTATTTGCCAGAGTTGCATAACTCGGCTGCATGAAGAACCAGGTCAGTGAAATCCATCTGACCATTTTCTCTTAATGCTCTTTCGTATTCATCATATAATGGTTTTATGACTTCATACATCAAGAATCTACACCTTTCGTTAAATGCTTCACCTTGATCGCTATTCTTAATATCTTCCATGACAGTATCAAATGATTTGCCATTTGATTTCATAAGACTGATAAAAGACGAAAAGAGATTCATTATACTGTCCTCGACAGCTTTGTTCCTTTCAAAAAGCCTTTCATATTTCTCATCCTCGGTAAGTTCCCTCATAGGCACTCCAACTTGTCTGAGCTGTTTTTCAAGTTTCTTATATATGGTCTTATCATGGAACATCGCACTGGTTGTTTCTATCAACAATGTATTATTGTTACTGTGAAGTTGCCGCTTCCAAAGTATATCACTGTTATACTTTTGATTGGCAGCATAAAAACCGCCTGTACCCTCACCAAACCATTGAGGTACATTGCCATTAATATCAATGCCAAAATGCTCCAAGAATAAATAATATTCCTTTCCGTCTTTGTTAAAATATATAGTAAAGTCTGGCTTGTATTGTCTATGTTGAGTGTCAGCAGTCTGATTAGGATAAGGTTGCTCATAAAGGAACCTTATGTCATGTGAAGATAACCATGTACATATTTTCTTTTCTTCTTCACTTCTTGTGAAAATAGGAGAACCGTTCATATCTCCATATGGTGCCATAATACCATATGTTTCCCTGTCTTTATAGTATTTTTCGGCAGTCTGATACTCATGTTCTCCTCTTGTTATTGAAGACACCTCAGAAACAAACTTGTTAATTGCCGCCTTAAACTCATTATCCTTTTTAATAAGATTATAGTAGCAGGACAACAAAAAGGTAGGTTCACAGACATCAGGACGTTTCCCTTCTACTTTCCCTATGATAGATAAGGCCAGAGCATGGAATGTTTTACAAGTCAAACCTGGTATATTAAGCCTTTCTTGAAATTCTTCGGCAGTCTTTCTATTATAGGAAACCACCAAGATTTCTTCTTTTTTATAGTTTTTCTTTTCAAGCAGGTATTTGACCTTTGCAATAGATGTAGAAGTTTTACCACTTCCTGCACTTGAAATAACAAGGCAATTGTCTTCAAGCTTAACTATTGACTCCCTTTGTTGAGCATCTAATGGGTACTTTAAAACTGTATCAAAAAAAGGTTTATTATCTTTTAGTTCCTTTTCGACAACTTCCTTGTTATGAACTTCGCGATTATATTCAAAGTTATGAGAATATGCTTTTTTACGTGGATAATCATATAAATCCTTTTCTCCTGTCTGTTTGTAAATGAATCTACGGAATTCATTATTAACAATATTCTTCATGCTTGTTTCCAAAGCAGTTATCGACCCTTCGAAACTTTTGCATTCAGAATAAGAGAAATAATGACTTAAATGAAACATGTTGGCTGCCGAAATGGTTAATTTGTTTGCCATTATATAGAAATCGACCATTTCCTTAATGATATTCTTACTTCCAATAGACAAGTACCACTTATCTTTATGACTATTTAATTCATCATAACAAGATGAATATTTGTCTATATGATTGGAACTGTTTCGATAATACGATAGCAGGCCACAATTTTTCATGTAATAATATACGTATGTGTAGCCAATCTTCCTTAGATGACTTGCTTTCACGTATGTGTATATTTTCAATGCTATCAGAAGTGTGATAGCGGTAATTGCAACCAATATGATTATCTCTTGATTCTCCATTAATTCTAATTGTTTAACTTAACGTGAGTTCGATGAATTATAACTATTTGTAAATTTGGTGATTAGCGAAAATTGTTGTAACTTTATAGTGTTCAATTACAAAGTATTACAAACAATAATCGCTATGAGCACCGAGGACAAAGTTAAAGAATTATTTTGTATGGCGGACGACTTCTGCAAGTTTTTTGATGCAATGATGGAAAAATATACGCTGAAATCCGACACCAAGCGGCGTTATCACCGCGATTCGACTATGTCAAAAGCAGAAATCATGTTGATTATGATATTATTCCATGACTCCGGCTACCGTTGTCTGAAACATTTCTATCTAGAAAAGTATGCAGACATCTGCGCCACCTCTTCCCAAAGATTGTTTCATACAACCGTTTTGTGGAGCTTGAAAAGGAAGTGGCTGTACCATTGGCTCTTTTCATTAAGAAAGTGTTGCTTGGAAAATGCACAGGCATAAGTTTCGTGGACAGCACCCCGTTGAGGGTATGCAGGAATCAAAGAATACATATCCACAAGGTATTCAAGGGTATAGCCCAAAGGGGCAAGTGTTCCATGGGATGGTTTTTCGGTTTCAAACTGCATTTGATATGTAACGAGAAAGGCGAGCTGCTGAACTTCATGATAACTCCGGGTGATGTCGATGACAGGAAACCGTTGGAGTATAAGGCGTTTGTCGAATTCATCTACGGAAAGTTGGTTGCAGACAAGGGCTATATCGGCAAGAACCTCTTCCGACGCATGTTTGTTGACGGTATACAGCTTATTACCAAACTCAAAAGTAACATGAAGGGGGCTTTGATGAGTGTGTCGGACAAATTGCTGCTTAGGAAACGGGCTATTATAGAGACGGTAAACGATGAATTGAAAAACATCGCACAGGTGGAGCATTCCAGGCATAGGAGTTTTGACAATTTCATCGTCAACATTCTGGGGGCTATTGCTGCGTACTGCATGTTTCCCAAAAAGCCGTGTATCAATGTACAACGTACATTTGACACACAGCTTGCTTTGTTTTGAATTCGTCGAACTCACGTTAACTTAGAAATATCAAATACGGATATAGCATTGTATTGACCGGGTAATGACCCAATCAGCTTATTTATTTTCTTAACTGACCATAATGGATGAACCAAGCAAAATTTCTCACCATATGGATCTACACCAATTAGTGTGTCTTTAAATTCTTCAACTGTATATTTATGTTTCAATAGAACATTCTTTATTGTGCTGTTAATGAAATGACACCAATAAGAAACAGTGAAGTCTATTTTTGCTTTAGAATCATAAGACAATCGAGCCAAATCAAGTCCTAATCTCCAATCAAGCAGGTGATGTACATTTTGATTTGAATAATCTCTTATACAGTCATAGCATGAAGATGTACACCCCTCCTTGTGGTTATTTGAAGTAAGTGAATTATATATTTCTCCATTTTCAATCAATGGCATGATGATTGCTTTCAATGGAACATCTTTATATCTTCTTCCACTCAGATAGTTACAATAGCCAGCACCATTCTCTAATTGCTCCACGAAGAAAATTTCAGCCTTTTTTGTCTGTGGGGTGATATAGAATCCAACGGTAAGTTCAGATGAGTCTATATCAAGAAAAAAGGAAACGGATTTTCTCACAAGATACCCCCATGATAGAAAGGCTGCACGAACAGCATGACTGTTTGAATTCTCACTGTTTAAAGGAGAAAGACATAGATCGTCAGAAACCTTTGCTATGGACAACGTTAATACTCCTGTAGTTTTTGATGAAACAAAAGCATATTTGGACTCATAGGACAAATTCAAAGTATTCCTTATGTCTTCAGGATATGCATCACGCGACACATATATCCCATCATTGTTCTTCCCAAGTTTATAGAAGTCACCATTATTGTCATTCACGAGGTGAACAAGACCTTGGGAAGGAACAATATTATTCCTGATAGTCATATTGTTTACCTGTGGACATTCCTGCAACGATTGTTCACAGTCCAGTTTAATATCACTATTAGGAGAATACCAATCATAACTGCCGTTGAAATCCTCAACAGGCATATTGTAATCCACACAGAATCCAAGTGGTGAACAAATCTTTATCTTTTTCATTTCGTTACCACATACTGGACATGTGTTAGGCGTTCCTTCAGGACTTATTGATGTATAACCACAAATTTCACACCTGTTAAGAGGTTGGCGATACACATTAAGGGAATTACTCTTCGGTTTTATAATATGAGACTTGTTATATTCATACTCAACGACTCCAACAGCTTTATATACCTTCTTGTCCTTCACAATCTCATGACCAGGAGCAAAAGAATTCAATGCCATATCTATATCTCTTGAAACCACATCTTCTGATGGAAGTTTTTTGGGCATTGAGAGATACAGATTCCTGGTTCTTGTTGGGAATCCAAACATTGGAAGAAGACCTGCATTAGCAAGTCGTTCACTAAGATAATTTTGCGAGAATTCTTCGCTCGAAGCAATAGTGCTAATTTTATCAATCAACTGATTATAAATAAAATCCTCTATCTCTTTTTTCTGAGAATCTGAAATATCTGTTCCCGCTGTAACAACAGAAATGATTCTTTTGACTTCATCGTGATTTGTCAATAACCAGTTGTTTACACCAATTTTGTGCTTATCCCATTGTTCAACAGTTCCGAAATTACCATGTACACTGTCATGTCCAGAATACTCTTCTTTCATGGCAGCATATAGAATCTCCTTGTAGATAATTCTTTCTGCAATTTCTTTTGTTCTTATTTCTAGATACGGATCCTTTGGCGTATCAGAAACCATTCTTTCGTATTCTTGGAAGTTAGTCAAATCATGACTCGTTGACCGAGCAACAGTCAGGGCGATAGATAGCGGA
>ERZ773139.2632-NODE-2632-length-17593-cov-5.249458_pt1 | contig 17593 bp, 9 predicted proteins | sample MGYA00580854_ERZ773139 | MGnify/ENA primary metagenome ERZ773139 (study PRJEB29015, sample SAMEA2737809) | human gut metagenome | biome: human gut; feature: human-associated habitat; material: faeces | place: China | collected 2012 ...
CGATATTAAAAGAAAGGAAACGTGTGATAATTAACTTCCTAATTATCATACAAGGGAGAAAAATGAAGAACAGAAAAAAAGTATTATCATTTCTGCTGGCAGGTGTTCTTACTTTGGGGTGCTTTCCGGTGACAGCCGGAGCAACGAATAACTCAAAGGACGGAACAAAGCCGGCAGATGGAACAACAGTGGAGCAGCCGTTCCCGAAAACGTTGTTTTTGGAGGAACATAATTCATCCAAAGGATTTACAAGATTCCGTATTCCTGCCTTGGTAACTGCAGGTAATGGAGCATTAATTGCAGCAACAGACATCCGATGGGATATTTGCGGAGACGGAGCAGGATTGGATACGGCAGTATCAAGATCCACAGATAATGGAGCAACCTGGTCTTATACGGTAGCTAATTATCTGGGAGATAACGGAAACCGGTTTAATCGTGATTCAACAGCATTTATTGATCCTGCATTGCTTGCTGACGGAGATACAATCTACCTCGCATGTGATTTGTTGCCGGCAGGTCTGGCAGTTGCAAATGCAGCAAGATATCCGGCGAAGGCAGGAAGTACAGGTTATGATACAAATGGAAATCTGCTTCTTGCACTCAGTACAACCAGTGTAAATGGTCTTTCCAGTTCAACAGCACGTGCTGCTGCAAGTTATGATTATCATCTGGAAAAAAAAGCCGATGCGACATCTGAGTCCTGTTATGAGATCAAGAATAACAGTACCAGTGAAGTTGTAGACGGAGACTATACGATCGATGATCATTTTAACATTAAGAGTGCAGACGGAGCAGTAGATACAAACCTGTTCTGTGGAGATACACCGTACTTCCAGTTTCCAACGGATTTTCTTTATATTACAAAATCAACGGACAACGGAGCCACATGGTCAGCACCGCAGCTTGTAGATGCCAAGAATGAATCCGAGCAGGTATTTCTGATCGGACCGGGACGAGGAATTACAACTTCTACGGGAAGACTGATCTTCCCGTGCTATCAGTATACAAGTGGAGTTCAGAGAACATCTACAATCTATTCTGATGATGATGGAACAACCTGGCATCGCGGAGCTACTGTATCAGGCAACAGCTCTGAAGCAGTTATTACAGAAGCAGATGGAAGATTGTATCTGTTTGTGCGTATGTCCAATGCCTATTATATATCTGAGGATGATGGGCTTACATGGTCAGAACCAAAAGAGACAGGTTTTAAGTATAATAACAATTGCCAGTTAAGTGCCATTACATATTCAAAGAAAGTAAACGGAAAGACTGCAATTCTTTTTGCAGGTCCATCTGATACATCAGCACGTAATTCAGGACGTATCTGGGTTGGTCTGGTACAGGATGACGGAAGCCTTCAGTGGCAGGATAATCCGTATGTAGTCAATGATGGTACGCATTATGCATACTCCTGTATTACAGAGACATCAGATGCACAGATCGGTCTTTTGTATGAAGATGAAGATGAGCAGCTTGAGTTTGATAAAATTGCAATTGATGATATCGTAAATGGTGCAGCGACCAGTGGCGTATGGGTTGAAAATGATAACGGTTCTGTAGTTAATTCTTCTGTGATCAATACAGATGCAACGGCTTCTTATGTTGTAAGATGCCTTGATGCAGATGCTGACATTACGGTTTCTTCATCTAACAGAGCAGTGTTGGATGCAACTTATGCAGATGGAAGACTGACATTGACATCCAAGGGGAATGTAACCGGTCTGAAACAGGTGAAAGTAACTGTTAAAGCAGGTGAAGAATCTTTTATTATGAATGTGACGATTACAGATGCAGAAAAGTACAAAGTGGTCAGCCTTGAAAAAGATGAGACCAGGACATTGACAGTAAAAGACGGAAACTATGCAGATGCCGATACATCTTCTGTTGATACAGCAGTAGCGGGAGTTACCGTAACAGGTAAGGATGTACAGGATACATATGAAAAGACGGTGGCACAGATTGCCACAGCGATGGCAACGTTTGATGGTGCAACTGTAGATCTGAGCAAATGTATGTATACATTAGAATCAGGAAGTGACAGCTACACTTATAAAGTAAAAGCTACGGCTGCAAATGGAAACGGGATTTACCTTGGACCAAAGGCATCTTCTACTGCCGGTATCCCGAATGTAACAACAGCAGCCAATATTACCTTTGAAAAAAATCCTTCTGATGCGACATTCAGTATTATGGATAATTCATCAGGCGGCGGTGGAAAGTATTTGTATTTCCACAGTACCGATGCGACAAAACTTCATTTCGACAGACAGAATGTGGCAGATGATAACTGCTGGTTTGAGTTATATACACCGTCCACATCAGCGGAAGATTATGACTTGATCAATGGATTTAAGAAAATAACAAGTGAAAAAGAACTGAAAGCCGGAGTCAGCGTGCTGATTGTAACAAAAGCAGATGCACAGGGTAACAGATATATCCTGCTTTCTACTACAGGAAGCCAGAAGTATAATCATGTGGCAAAACTGGTAAAGCAGACAGCAGCGGCTACAGAGGGAGCAGCGTATCCGGGAACAAGTACCGCAGTATTTGGGGATACGAATGTAAGGGGACTTTCAGAGTGTCAGTATACATTCAAGAAGATCAGCAATGGAGTTTATGCAATTTCAGGACATACAGCAGATGGAGCAACCACATTTGTAACAATGGGAACAGTAGGAATCCCGAACAAAACAGCAAAAGCCAATATTACAGTTGCTGATGTTACAAATTCTAATGGCAAGGTATCTCTGTATGACGGATCAGCTTCACGTTACCTGTATTTCTGGAGGGATGCATCCAAACTTCATTATGACAGACAGAGAACACTTGATACAACAGCATGTGCATTTGAACTGTTTAAAAAGTCCGCAACAGCTTCAGCCGATTCACCGATCAAGGGATATGAGAAGATCACCGGAGCATCAGCGATTGAAGATGGAGGACAGTATCTGATCGCGGCAGAGGTTGACGGAACATACTATGTGATGAACCCGACACTGGATCATTCAAACTTCAGACATGTTGCCAAGGTTACAAATACGATTTACCGGAATCCTGCCGCAGAAGCCAGCACAACGATCAATTTTACAGGAGTTGCGGCAGGAACAACATCCGTACAGATCGGTGACGTAGTTTACTATGTGATCGTAACCGATGACGCAGTTGAGTGTACACATTCTACAACAGTTGTTCTTGATGCAAAAGAAGCAACCTGTACAGAAAAAGGATCTACAGGCGAAGTAGTTTGCGTGGATTGTGGAACAGTTGTACAGGAAGCACAGGAAATCGCAGCAAAAGGACATACTTTTGGTGAGTGGGTAACAGTCAAAGAACCTACGACAACTGAAGAAGGATCGAAAGAAAGAACCTGCTCTGTATGCCAGACAAAAGAGACAGAGACCATCGCAAAACTTCCGGATAAAGAAGACCCGGATCAGCCGGCAACACCGTCAGCACCGGAAAATGTAGCGAGCAGTGAAGTGACAAAAGATTCCATTAAGATCACCTGGGATGCACCGGCAGCAACAGAAGGAATCGCAGGATATAAGATCTATGTCAACGGAGCCGTATATGCAACCGATATTTCCAAAGAAGCAGTAGGATATACACTTTCCGGTCTGAAGGCAGGAGAGACTTATCAGATCCAGGTTGTTGCAGTCGGAACAGACGAGAATGCAACAGAGTATGCGGCAGCAGCACTCAGCGTAACAACGAAGTCTGAAAATAAAGACGACAATAATGGCGGAAATGACAACAATGGCGGTAATAACAATAACGGCGGAAATAACAACAATGGTAATAATGGAAATGCCGGAAATAACAAGCCGTCAGATAACAAAAACACTACAACCGACAAGAATCAAAATAGTACAGTAAATAAAGCAGCTAAGACAGGAGATATGACAAACGTTGTATTCCCTGCAGCAGTGATGCTGCTTGCAGGTGCAGTAGTGGCAGGAGTCCTTTTCAGAAGAAAATGGATGAAATAAGAGTCTGATTTGTTAAAAGAAATACAGAAGAAAAAGAATAGAAAGCGGAAGCAGATGCATTCTTAAGATTCTCTAAACCACCTGAAATCCCTTGACAAATCAGCACATGACCGCTATAGTATTTGTAGTTAAAAAATATTTAACAATTTAGTAAAGAATTAAAGGTGCTGAGGAAGAGGAGTACATCGTTACTGCCGTCAGAGAGAACCGTTCGGGGAGAGGAGCAAAGCTGCCGGTCAGACCGGTTGGGAGAGAAGATCACCCGGCTGAAAGACGGTTTCGGAGAGGGATGATGGAAGGTAGCTTCTAAACCGGATATCTGAAGGGCTGGAAAGTCTGTGGAGGTTCCTGGATTCAGGATTTCAGAATGCAGAGGCAGGGCAGGTAGGATTTCCCGGAGTGGTTTCCGTTAAAGAACTTAAGAGATACAGAAAATTGTCTGTAAGATAAGGTGGTACCGCGAGATTTTCGCCCTTTACATTAGTAAAGGGCGTTATTTATATTATAGACAATTAGAAAAGTAAAGGAGAGATAGAATGAGCAAGGAGCTTGATAATTATGTGAAAGCATTCGAGATTGCTCCGCTGACGACATTTTACAAAAATAGTATTTTGGTGGCAATTATAGCAACAATATTGAATTTGTTGATTTTCAGTATGGCAGCATATGTGCTTGTAAGATGTAGATTTCGATTTAAGGGTTTGATTACAATGCTGTTTTCGGCAGCTCTTGTGATTCCGGGAGCCGCGCTTTTGCAGCCGTTATATCAAACGTTAAATTCGGCACATCTTTACGATACGTTGACAGGGTTGATAGTTGTATATGCGGCGCTTGGAATGCCGACTACCTTATATATTATGATGAGCTATTATAAGACAATTTCTCCTACTTTGGAGGAAGCTGCATATATTGATGGAGCAGGATTTTTCAGAACATTTGTACAAATTATTTTGCCGCTTACGAGACCGGCATTTGCGACTGCCGGGGTACTTCAGTTCCTGCTTTGTTGGAATGAATTCCAGTTTGCGTTGACATTGACTACGGGAACTGAAAAAAGAACGCTTCCAATTGCGTTATATTATTTCAAGAGTGCGTTTGCAAGTGATTATGGAGCTATGTTTGCAGCTACGGTGCTTGTTACAGTTCCAAGTATTATTGTTTATATGTTGATGCAGAAGCAAGTAATATCCGGATTGGCTGCCGGTTCTGTAAAAGAATAGAATTCGGAGGAATGCGGATGATGAATGATGAAATTTTGCGGATTAATGGATTTGAAATTGTAGAAGATGGATTTGATCAAGACAAAAATAAATATTATGAAGGAATTTTTACACAAGGAAACGGATATTTTCATGTGAGAGGAAGTTTTGAAGAAGGACTTGCAGATGCTCCGCAAAATGAAGTGTACACCAGAACGATGAAGAGTGTCACTACGGAGCAGCAGCGACATCCACTTTCAAAGCAGGGAACATTTTTGCCGCTTATGATGGGAAAGCATCCTTTTTTAGAAGAGGTGATCATTAATTTACCGTATTTTATGCGGATAGAAATTGCGGCAGGTAATGAGAAGCTGGACATGATCCGAAGTGATATTAGAGATTACCGACGGGTTCTTAATATGAAAACAGGAGAATTGACGAGATCCTTCACTTGGATTACAGCTTCCGGAGAGGAGATTGATGTTAAATTTTCAAGGTTTGCAAGTCTTGATGAAAAGCGATTGTTTGTACAGCAGGCAGACTTGAAACCAAGAAAAGGAACGCCTTACATTACTGTTAAGAGTGGAATTGATGCCGGAGTTACTACAAATGGTTACTGTCATTTTACAGAATCCAGCCTGTTTGAAAAAGAGAATAAAATTGGTGTTACAGTTAAGACAGATGTTGGAGAAAGAGCATCTATTATGTGTGAAAATCAGTTGCGTGGTTTAGATGCGGTATGTCATACAGAGTTAGAGAAAACAACAATAGATGTAATTTATGAAGGGGCTTTGACTGAAAATGCGACATTAGTGAAATATAGTGTACTGGGATGTTCGAGAGACCGGACAGAAGACTACATCAAAGAAATGAAAGAGTGTCTTGAACAAACAGCGAGATTAGAGTATAAACAATTACTTGAAAAAAGTAAAATCATTTGGGAGCAGAAGTGGAAAGATTCCGATGTGCTTGTAGAGGGATGCCAAAAGCTGCAGGATAGCCTTCGGTTTTCGATTTATCATTTACTTAGATGTGGCGGAAAAGAGGAAGAACGTATTCAGGTATGCGCGAAAGGATTTGCCGGCGAGGCATATTATGGAAGATATTTTTGGGATAGTGAAATGTATCTTCTTCCGTTTTATCTGTATACGGATCCGCTATCGGCGAAAAGTTTAATCGGCTATAGATATTGGACTTTGGAAGGAGCAAAACAAAATGCGCAGCGATATCATTGCAGAGGAGCACGTTATCCGTGGCAGTCAGGGCTTACAGGAACAGAGCAGTGTTCTATGTGGGAATATGCGGATAATGAAGTTCATATTACAGCAGATGTAGCATTTGGGGTAATGCATTATTACTTTGCATCGGGTGATGAAAAGTTCCTTTTTGATAAAGGGGCTGAAATTCTGTTGGAAACTTCAAGGTTTTGGAGTGAACGTGTGGATAAAGGCGAAGACGGGGAATATCATCTTTTGAATGTGATGGGACCGGATGAATATTCTCCTATGACAAGGGACAATGGGTTTACGAACTATATGGTGAAATTCAACCTTATTTCTGCATTGGAAACATTACGCCTTTTGAAAGAAAAGAAACCGGACCGTTATCGCGAAGTTATGGAAAAGACAAACACTTTGGAAAGTGAATTGGAGATTTTCAAGAAGATTGCAGATTCTCTTGTCGTTCCTTATGATGAAAAACGAAAATTGTATCTGCAAAGTGCAGATTTTGAAGATTATGCACTAATAGATATGGATTCCATTTGGAAGGATAAGAAGAAAGCGTTTGGTCATTACGCTTCTCAGGAAAAGATTTATAGAAGCAGGTGTATCAAGCAGGCGGATATAATTGCGTTAATGAGTATTTTCCCGGAAAAATTTACAGAGGAGCAGTTGAGGGTGGCATATGAATATTATAAACCTTTGACAACACATGATTCATCTTTATCTCCGGCAGTGCATATGCTTGTGGCAAATCGATTGGGAATGGAAGAAGAAACAGAACAATTTCTTGATCGGACAATAGCGGTAGATATGGAACTTGTGCGCAGAGGAGCGGAAGATGGAATCCATATAGCAAATTGTGGCGCGCTGTGGCAAATGGCTGTTCAAGGGTTTATGGGGATGCTGCCGGCTTATCAGGGAGAGAAACTTCGATTTGAACCACATATGCCATCGTTTATAAAGAGTATGGAGACGACGCTTACATGGAAAGGAAGAAAATATAAGGTACATGTACAAGGTGAAAAAGTATCTGTGCAGGAAATGCCGGTAAAAAAAAGAGGGTTTTTGTTTGACTTAGACGGAGTGTTGACGGATACTTCTGAATATCATTTTCTCGCATGGAAAAAGCTGGCGGATGAATTGGGACTTGCGTTTGATAAAACAGTAAATGAGCGGTTGAAAGGAGTAAGCAGAGAGCGTTCGTTTGAGATAATTTTAGAAGTAAATGGGGCGCAGGAAACATTTTTATCTGAGGATAAAGCGAAATTTATAGACAAGAAAAATGAATACTATAAAGCGTTGATCAAGCAGGTGACGTCAAAAGATATTCTTCCGGGAGTGATGGATTTTTTGAATGAATCGAAAAAGCAGGGAATTCTTCTTGCGGTAGCTTCGGCGAGCAAGAATGCGAGAACGGTTCTTGAGGGACTTGGAATTCTGTCTATGTTTGATTATGTGGCTGATGCTTCTAAAATACGATATACGAAACCGGATCCGGAAGTGTTTATAGATTGCATGGAACACTTAAAACTACAACCGTGGGAATGTATTGCGTTTGAAGATGCGGCGGCAGGGATAGAAGCGATTCAGGCGGCAAACATAGCTGCTGTCGGTATTGGAGCGAGTGTTAAACCGGCTGTTCCGGACGTATTCTTGGATAATACGGAAGAGTTGTCTATTGAAAAAATAGAAAATTTACTTTATAAGTAAGTTTTGACAAATAGCGGTCTGATTTAGAAAGTCATTCCGCTATTTGCAGTTTCACGGCAGAATTCTCAGAGCAATAGTGTTTAGCAGGTTTTCATAGTTTCTTCATCGGTCAGCCATTCCATACTTACATCTAAAGTTTTTGCAAGAATTTTTAACTCATAATCGGTGACGAATCTGGTGCCGATTTCAATTCTGCTAATACTATCTCTTTCTATTGTGATTCCTTGAGTTTGCAGGCGGGCGGCCAAGTCTCTTTGAGTGATGCGTTTTTTTGTTCTGGCAAGTTTGATTTTTTCGCCACAGAGATTTTTTCTTCCTTCATAGTTATAGATTTTCATATATTTATCGGCCCTCTTTTGCGTGGTAATAATCAGAAATTTTCTTGACTTTAACATATTTTGAACGCATAATTGTGTTAAAGATACGCATAAATGAGTTTTATTACTCTGGATTGCTTTTTAGAAAATATATTACATGGCGGAAAACAGAGAACATCAATTAGTGGAAGGAGATGCTGTAATGAGAGTGTCAGGGGGAGGGCACTTCAAACAAAAGTCGATAAAATCAAAATTTGTATCAATATCGCTTAGAGATAAATTGATTTTTTTGTTTGTGGGAACTTTGTTTGTTGAGTTGCTGTTATTCGGATGTGTTATGTCTTTTTATCTGTATATAAATGCCAAGAAAAATGTTTCCGATAATATTGATACAACAGTTACGGCGGTTTCAGAGGTAATGGATCAATCTTTTTTGGTGATGGAAAATTTGGTGTTAGAGTTGGCTGCGAGTAACGGGGTGCAAAATTGGCTGGATGACAGTCATTATTATGATCGGGAAAATTCTGAATTTTATCTTAGAAAAACAGAATTTAGCAGAGAGTTAAACAGGATATTAATATACAGTAATGCAAAAAAATTAGATGTAGTTGAATATGCGGCGGTATTTAATGATGGTTATCTTTTGGATTATGTTGATGTGCAGTCAGTCGGTGGAAATAAAGTACAGCGAGAAGTTTATAAGGCGTATGAAGCGGCAGAACAAGAAACAGAAAAATACATTTATTCGGAACTTGTGATGGGCTCTGAAAATGTGATTTTTCATATACGCAGAATGAGATCGGATTTTGAAAGAGATGTTCCGCTTATTATAATGGTTGCGACAAATGAAAGAGATATTGCATCACAGTATGAGAATCTCGTTCAAAATGAAGGTGAAGTAGTATATTTGATAGATGAGGAAAATAAAGTACTGTCAAGTAATAAAGAAGATGAAATAGGTTCGTATATAGATGAAAAAATTACAGAATGTGATACCGGGGAAGTCTATTTGAACGAAACATATATGATGACTTCCAGAGAAGTGGAAAATTTGGGAAAGGGAGTACGCCTTGTTCACCTTTATCCACAAAGTTTACTGATAAAAAAAGTTTTGGAAGGGATACGGACGTATATCATTTTGGGGGTTATGCTGATTATAATATGTCTTATTGCAACTGTTGTAATTAGTTTGAAATCAACGGGATTTCTAAATGAATTTATACATGCGATGGAAAGTGTGCGGAATAGAAATTATGATATTCGGATCAAAGAATATAAAAATGCAGAGATAAATAGTCTGGGCCGAGCATTTAATGAAATGATGGATGAGCTAAGGGAGTTGATTCGCAATAAATATGAGTCGCAGATATTGCTTAATGAAATGGAAATAAGGTTTCTTCAACATCAGATGAATCCTCATTTTCTTTTTAATGTATTGTTGACAATACAAATTAAAGCGAAGAGAAGTGGGAACGAAACAATCTATAAAATGGTATCGAAATTGTCCGCACTTTTGCGAGCCAGTATTTATACGAACAATGTTGATAGAATCACAGTGGGAGAAGAACTTGAATATACAGAATTCTATTTATATCTTCAGAAAATGAGATTTGAGGGTAGATTTTTTTATAAAATTATTGTTGAGGATGAAGAACTAAAAAAGAGTATTATACCCAAATTTGTGATTGAGCCCATTGTGGAAAATGCGGTGATTCATGGGATTGAAAATATAGAAAACGAGGGTGTGATACGAATTGTATTAAAAAAAATGGGGACGGATTTGCTTGTGACGGTTCAGGATAATGGAGCGGGGTTTGATGTGAAAGAATATTTTAATTCACTTGAACAGGCTGAGAACGGTTCGTCAAGAGAAAAAATAGGCCTAAAAAATGTAGATTTAAGACTTCGACATATTTATGGAGAAGAGTACCGGATTAAAATTAAGAGCAAAATAAATACAGGCACCACTATTTACATTAAGAGACCGATTGAGGAGAGAGAAGAAAATGTATAATGTTATTGTTGCGGATGATGAAAAAAATATCAGGGAAGGAATTGTGGAATTAATAGAGTGGGAAAAGCTTGGATGTAAAGTTTGCGCTTCTATGCAAAATGGCGCGCAAGTGTTGAAATATTTAGAAGAAGAAAAAATACATGTAGATATTATAATAACAGATATAAAGATGCCGATTATGGATGGAATGGAATTAATCGGAATGCTTAATGAAAGATTTCCGGATATTAAAGTGATCATTTTGACGGCATATAGTGATTTTACATATGCACAACAGGCAATAAAATTTCAGGTTTCTGATTTTGTAGTGAAAAACGATTTTTTTTTAGAATTGCCTAGAGCAGTGAAAAAAATAATTGAGCAGTGTGAAGTGGATGCAAAAAAATGTGTGGGCAGAGAGAAAGAGATCCCCTTTTTCCAAGGCGAAGCATGCAGGGTATGTGCGTGTGAAATGCGAGATATTGAACGTTATGATTATGAGGTGTGCAAAAATAGAATAGAAGAGATATTGAATAGTACTTTTTTAGATCACAAAGTTGTGGTGGCTGAGGGAGAAAGCGGGATGCTTATTTTCGTTATAGAATATAAAGGCTCGGAGGAGAATGCTGCGTGGTTTCAAAGAAGACTGGAAAAAGTTGTTTCGATAGCAAAGATATTTCAGAATATAAGATTGAGGATTGGAGCGGGAAAGGTTGTAAAGAGTGCGGAATGGGGAAGAGTGGGGAAAAAACAGGCTATAAGAAACCTTTCCGATATATATACAGATAATAGTCCTGTTAATGTAAAGGAAAACTATACGGAATATATTCAGTATTGGAAAGATGAAAATGATGTGGAAAGTTATATGAGGCGTTTGTATGTTGCGCTGCGCAGTGGAATGGAGGAGAACAAGAAGTTATGTGCAGAGGAGTTTGAGGAATATTTAAAACAGGAAACTCGTCCTATAGAGCAATGCCGGTCGGATACGCATGCAATAATATTGTACCTTGTCAGAAAGGTGAAAAGCAAGGAAAAAATGGAAAAGATATTGGTGCCTGAGAAGGCGCTTGATGCAGTTTATAGAAGTAAATCAAAAGCTGCGCTTGCGGAGGTGATGAGAGAAACCTGCGAGGCTATTTCGACTATTTTGGAAGAAGAACAAAAAGAAGGAAGCAGCTTGTCAAGAAAGGTAAATTCTATTATTGAAAGGGATTATAGAGGGAAAATAAGTCTGAAAGATATTGGTAAAGAGTTGTTTGTAAATAGTAGTTATTTGAGTCGGGTATACAAAAAAGAGACAGGGTATACAGTTACTGACGCTATTAATTCATATAGAATTGAAAAGGCAAAAGAAATTCTCGAAACAGGAGAATATAGAGTTTGTGAAGTGGGGGAAATGGTGGGGATTGAAGATCCGGCATATTTTACACATGTTTTTTTGAAATATGAAGGAAAAAGTCCGTCGGATTTTATGAATCGATAAATTTATGAATCAGTCAAAATTTTACAAGAAAATAAACGGTCGATGTGGTGTCGATTTGCACAGAATATAATAAGAGATAACTACATCTGTAATGGAAATGCTGTGAAAAAGTTCCAAAAATATAGAAAGAACAAAGAAAATACTGATATTTTTGTGCGAATATGGTAAAATTCTAATACTTGTGAAACTTGAAAAAATAAAAAAAGATCAAGGGGAAAGGAAAAGTATGAAAAAGAGAAAGTATCTGGCATTGTTATTAGCTGCCGGAATGATCGTGCAGACAGCTCTTTCGACCGGCGGAGTTGTGCAGGTTCAGGCTGCCGAAGACACATACGTTAAAACGGATGAGCTGACAGACAACGATACGGCGGCGCCGAAGAAGGACAAGACGATACCGTCAAAGAATCAGTATGAGTATCAGAAACAGGAACTGGCTGCATTTTGCCACTTTGGACCGAATACATTTAATGAGATCGAATGGGGAGAACATTACGGCGATAAGACTCCGAATGAGATCTTTAAACTGACGGAAGATTTTGATGCGGACACACTTGTTAAAACATTGAAAGAAGCAGGTTTCAAGAAATTGATCGTGACTGCGAAGCACCATGATGGTTTCTGTATATGGGCAAGTGAAGCAACGCAGTACGACGTTTCCGGCGCGACAAATTATCAGGGTGGAAAAGGTGATGTCCTTGCCGACATTTCAAAAGCATGTACAGAACATGATATGGACATGGGCTTATATCTGTCCCCGTGGGATATCCATGATGAAAGCTATGGGTATAAAGATGCATCCGGTAAGGCATTAGTAGAGTTTGTGGATACTAATAATGATGGAAAACCAGATAAAAACCAACCGGTCAATGGTTTGACTTGGGAACAAGTAAAACAGCAAGATGCGAAAGATTACAATAAATATTATAATGATCAGTTGATCGAGATACTTGGAAACGACAAATACGGAAATAAAGGGCATTTTAAAGAAGTATGGATGGATGGTGCGAAAGGAAGCGGCGCCGGATATCAGGAATACGACTTTAAAAAATGGTTTGACACAATTCAGCAATATGAAGGAATTGCCGGAAATCAGGTTGACGACTGTATGCTGTTCGGAGCAGAAGCTTACACAACTGTCCGTTGGATCGGAAACGAGAACGGATTTGCGGCAGAGGAGACTTGGTCAAAATCGAATGTAGATAAAGAGAAAAATACGATTAACAGCAACTCTTCGGGCGGATATACGAAAGGTTTCCCAGACGGAAATCAGTGGACAGTTCCGGAAGCGGACGCACGAATCACGTCAGGATGGTTCTGGGGAGATAGTAAGAAGACACCGAAGACAATGGAAGAATTATCAGAGATGTACTTCCGCTCTGTAGGTCATAATGCTCCGCTTCTTTTGAATGTTCCTCCGAATAATAAAGGAAAAGTTGACGATGCGATCTTAAGACGTGTAACGGAATTCGGTACGGCTATTAATAAAACGTTTGAGAAGAACCTTGCAAAAGATGCTGAGGTTTCCGCAACAGAAGTTCGCGGAAAGGACACAACTTATTCTCCGCAGAACGTATTGGACGGAAAAGATGATACATATTGGACTGTGAATGATGAGACAAAATCAGGCACACTTCTGATCGACCTGAAAAAAGATACACTGTTCGATGTTGTGTCTATCGAAGAGTCGATTGAGTTCGGACAGAGAATCGGCAAGTTTAAAGTTGAGTATCAGACTGCGAACGGTGAGTGGAAGAAGTTTGACGAGGGAACAACGGTTGGCGCGAAACGTCTCAGCCGCAGAAGCCCTGTAAAATCAAGTAAGATCAGGATCACGGTAACGGCGCATGAAAGCGCGGAAAATAAAATTCCTATGATCAGTGAGGTCGGCGTTTATAAAGCGGCGGCAGGTATGGAAGCTCCGAACGGAATTCCGGAAGGACTTCAGGTAGTCGATGACAGAGCGTTTACGGCAGACGGATGGTCAAAGGAGTCGGGAGATCAGTTTATCGAAGGCACAGGTATGTGGTGTCGTCCGAATGCAGAGGCAACTGTGAAGTTTACAGGAACGAAAGTATGGCTTGTAGGTACGATCGATCCGAGCCACGGTCCGGCAGACGTATATATCGACGGCAACAAGGTGGCGTCTATTAATACGAAGTCAGATAAGAGAAAGCTTCAGCAAAGAATCTTTGAGTCTGATACGTTAAAAGAAGGAAAGCATACATTAAAAATTGTTAATACAGGAACGGGTACAGAGGCAATCGGAGTAGATGCCGCGTTAGTATTGAACAACGGCGGAAAAGGTATGTTCCAGATCGAGTATCCGAGCTATCGTGTTAATGAAAACACAAAGACTCCGATCATGGTAAAACGTCTCGGAGGAACAAAAGGCGAAGCTACGGTACAGTTCCAGGTAAATCCGGGAAGCGCATGGCAGGATCACTTTAATGCAGACGGAAATATGGAGTTGAAGTTTGCAGACGGTCAGACAGAGGCGCAAGCTCATGTTGAGACAAGAAGAGTGCCGGGAGAGACAGGCGATCTTTCCTTTACTGCTGTTCTTGCAGATCCGACGAACGGAACGATTATCGGATTCAATAATCCGGCGACAGTGACGATCGCTGACTCTGAGCAGTATACAAAAGAAAAAGTAAAAGAAAAATTAGCTCAGATCGAGAAAGCAGGATATAATGAAGCGCAGTATACAAGCGGAAGCTGGGAAGCGCTTCAGGCGGCGATAAAAGATGCGAAAGCAGTTATGGAAAAAACAAATGCAGGAGCACAGGATTATGCCGAAGCTTGTACGAAACTGGAAGCGGCTCTGAACAGTCTTACAAAGCGATCTACATACACAGATGAAGATAGATTTATTATGCCTCGTCTGAAAGGAAGAACAAAACAGCTTGAGGCAGAGCACTTCATATTAGATAAAGGAACATCGGAAAATGGTAAACACGTTCGCCTTGTGGCAGATGATAAAGCAAGTAACGGACAGTAAGTCGGTTGGTTTGAAAAAGGCAACATCATCAAAGTTCCGTTCCATGCAGATAAAGCGGGAACATATACGTTCAAAGCAACATACCAGAGCGGAAGACTGGCAAGCGGAAAACAGCCGAACTCTTTGAACTGGTCTGGCAAGAACGTGACAGCAGGATCTAAGGCTGACATATATGGAACAGAGTCTAACGGAACGAAATATGAGACGTTAGAGTTTGATGTAGAGATCACGGCAGCAGGCGACGGAGAACTGATCTTTACTGCAGACGACAAAGGTTCTCCGAACCTTGATAAATTTGAAGTAACGGCAAAAGAAGTTCCGATGGAGAAATACACGATCACTTCATCCGTTGCAGAAGGCGAGCAGGGAACGATTTCACCGCTTGGAGCAGTGGAAGTAGAAGAAGGTTCTTCAAAGGAATTTGAAATGAAGCCGAATGAAGGCTATGCAGTGAAGGATGTAGTCGTAGACGGAAAATCCGTAGGTTCTAGAACGAAATATACATTTGAGGAAGTTTTGGCAAACGGACATACGATCACTGCTACATTTGAAAAAGAGATGTATGCGGAAGACAATCGATTTGAATTCCCTGTAGACGGAAATGCAAAGACTCTTGAAGCAGAGAGACTTGAAGCTAAAAACGTAGAAGACCCAAGCGACGGTCAGTGGAAGATGGAAGTAAAGGAAGCTGATTGGGCAAGCGGCGGTAAGTTTGTCAACTCGATGAACAAAGGCGATACGCTGACACTTTACTACAATGCTCCGCAGGCGGGAGAATATACAGTTACGTTGTCTTACAGAAGCGGAAGCACTCAGAACGGATTCAAATGGGCAGAAAAAGACGGCAAGATCGAAGCCGGAGAAGTAACGGCAGGCGCAAGCAGCGCAGATGCGACACATACGAAAGAATTCAAACTGAATGTGAAAACAGCAGGCGAAGGATGCCTCGTATTTACGGCGTTCGATACAAAAGCTCCGCAGTTGGATAAATTCGATATCAAGAGTCCGGGAACACCGGTTCCTCCGATTTCTGCAGTAGAGCTTGAAGCGGCAGTTAAGGCGGCTAAGGGATTAGATCTGAATGATTACAAAGATGACGATGCCAAAACTGCATTTACTGCAAAACTGGCAGAGGCGGAAAAACTTCTTGCAGACATTGCCGGCGGAAGCTTTGCGGGAACACAGGACGAGGTGAATCAGATGGCAAAAGAGCTGAAAGCTGCACAGGATGCTTTGAATGAAAAAGAGCAGACTCCTCAGGTGAATAAAGATACGCTTAAGGAGGCAATCGGCAAGGCGGAAGCGCTTGATCTGACACAGTATAAAGAAGAAGGTAAGGCAGAGTTTAATGCGGCTCTTCAAAATGCAAAGGCTGTTCTTGAAAAAGCAGATGCAGATCAGGATGAAATCGATCAGGCAACGCTTGCATTGAATACGGCAATCCAGAATCTGAAACCGGTCGACGGCGGAAGCGGCGATGGAAACGGTGAAGGAAACGGAAATGGAAGCACAGGCGGAAACGGAAACGGCAGTGGAAGCACAGGCGGAAGCGGAAACGGTAGTGGAAACGCAGGCGGAAATGGAAGTACAGGAGGCAGCGGCACAGGAAATTCGGCAGTGCAGACAGGCGACAGCTCAAACCTGTTTGTATATGCGGGAACATTACTCCTTGCAGCGGCAGCGTTCGTATTCGGATTCAGAAGAAGAAATCAGGAAAAATAATTCTGATGCCGAAGGCATTCGGACAATCTGAATAAAGAGATAACAGAGACGGGAAAGTTATGGATTATCTGAGAAGATATGATATTGACAGTGCAACAGCACGAAAAGATATAAGAAGTTTTACAGAAACCCTTGAAAAAAATGGTATTTTGGAACGGTGAATGATGGAAAAAGAAAAAGATATCGGATTGCAGATGCGGAAATTGAAATTGCATTTACAGAAAATTATACAGAAATAATATGCCGGGATTATGAAGTGAAGGCAGATGGCAAACCAAATTTTGTAATTGAAGTTACAGACGAGGAAGTTGAAAGAGAAAAAAAGAAAAGTGAACCGGGGGCATCAAAAGGAATTATTGAGTCATTGGCAATTTACAGAAAATTGTGTGAAAAAATACTGGACAGAAATTGTGTCCTGTTTCATTGCTCTGCTGTTGCTGTGGATGGAAAAGCATACTTGTTTACGGCTGCAAGCGGAACAGGAAAATCCACGCATACAAGGATGTGGAGACAGCATTTCGGCGGCAGGGCAGTGATGGTTAATGACGATAAACCGATTCTTCGGATAAAAGATGATGGAATTTATGTATGTGGAACTCCGTGGTGCGGGAAGCATGGATTGCAGACAAACGTGGAAGTGCCGGTGCAGGGGATCTGTATTTTGAGAAGAGGAGAAGAAAATATGATCAGAAAAATTTCTGCAATAGATGGATATCCGGATCTGTATAAGCAGACTTACCGTCCCGGTGAAAAGGACAAGATGTTAAAGACACTTTCGATGATTAAACAGATGGCAGAAAGACTTCCGCTATATGAGATGCATTGTACGATATCGGAGGAGGCAGCAGTTATGGCATGGGAGAGGATGAAGCCATAAGAACGACCTGTAATGAAATAAAATGATGTCGGGGTCAAAAGCCCCCGACTTTGATGCCTACGGATTGCTCCGTGCT
>ERZ773139.2637-NODE-2637-length-17557-cov-4.529254_pt1 | contig 17557 bp, 10 predicted proteins | sample MGYA00580854_ERZ773139 | MGnify/ENA primary metagenome ERZ773139 (study PRJEB29015, sample SAMEA2737809) | human gut metagenome | biome: human gut; feature: human-associated habitat; material: faeces | place: China | collected 2012 ...
AGATGGGCGGATTACCTTGGTGGTTACTTAAGAAAAAAGATATACGCCTGAGAGAAGCAGATCCGTATTTTATAGAACGTGTAAATATATTTGAACAGGAAGTTGCACGACAAGTTGGCGGATTGACCATTCAGAATGGAGGACCTATCATTATGGTCCAGGTAGAAAATGAATACGGGTCTTACGGAGAAAGTAAAGAATATGTATCTCTGATACGTGATATTGTACGTACTAATTTTGGAGATGTAACATTATTTCAGTGTGACTGGGCATCAAATTTTACCAAAAATGCTTTGCCGGATTTACTTTGGACTATAAATTTCGGCACGGGTGCTAATATCGATCAGCAATTTGCAGGATTGAAAAAGCTTCGTCCCGATAGCCCGTTGATGTGCAGTGAGTTTTGGAGTGGTTGGTTCGATAAATGGGGTGCTAACCATGAAACCCGACCGGCTTCGGACATGATAGCTGGTATTGACGAGATGCTGTCGAAAGGCATTTCGTTTAGTCTCTATATGACCCACGGGGGAACTAATTGGGGGCATTGGGCAGGAGCAAACTCTCCGGGATTTGCCCCTGATGTTACTTCTTATGATTATGATGCCCCTATTAGCGAATCGGGGCAAACTACACCCAAATATTGGGCGTTACGGAAAACATTGGGAAAATATATGAATGGGGAGAAACAGACGAAAGTGCCGGATATGATCAAATCTGTTAGTATTCCTGCTTTTCAATTTACAGAAGTCGCTCCGTTATTTGCAAATTTACCGATATCCAAAAAAGATAAAAACATTCGCACTATGGAAGAGTATGATCAAGGATTCGGTACGATTCTTTATCGTACGATTTTACCGGAAATAACCTCTTCTGCACAACTTACGGTAAATGAGGCGCACGATTATGCACAGATCTTTGTCAATGGTAAATATATAGGAAAGCTGGATCGCCGTAATGGAGAAAAACAACTTACTTTACCAGCATGTCCGAAAGGAACACAGCTCGATATTTTTGTAGAAGCTATGGGGCGCATTAACTTTGGACGTGCAATTAAAGATTATAAGGGGATCACGGAAAACGTAGAGCTTTCTATAAATATAGATGGGTATCCTTTTACTTGCGATTTAAAGAATTGGGAAGTTTTCAATATTGAAGATTCTTATGAATTTTATAAAAAAATGAAGTTCCACCCGATACGGTCGTTAAAAGATAAATACGGTCAGCGTATTCCGGGCTGTTATCGGGCGACTTTTCAAGTGAAAAAGCCTGGCGATACCTTTTTGAATTTCGAGACGTGGGGTAAGGGACTGGTCTATGTCAACGGTTATGCATTAGGGCGCATTTGGGAAATCGGTCCGCAACAGACGCTTTATGTTCCGGGTTGTTGGTTGAAAAAAGGAGAGAATGAAATCCTCGTTTTTGATATTATCGGTCCTAAAGAAGCGAAATCTGAAGGTTTGGATAAGCCGCTTTTGGATCAATTGCTTGTTCAAAAGCCGCTTACGCATCGTAAAAAGGGTGAAAACTTAAATCTTTCGAATGAATCTCCTGTTTTTTCAGGATGTTTTAAATCGGGAAATGGCTGGCAAGAAATAAAATTTGATAAACCTGTTACAGGTCGTTATATTTGTTTAGAAGCATTGAATGCCCAAGATGGGAAAGAACTTGCTTGTATTGCAGAAATGCATGTATTGACTGAAAATGGTGAACGACTTTCTCGTGAACCGTGGATTGTAACTTATGCCGATAGTGAGGATGTGTCGCATGTCAATCGTTCGGCAGATAAAATTTTCGATTTGCAGGAATCTACTTATTGGAGTACTGTTGCGGGGATTGATTATCCTCATTCCGTAGTCATTGACTTAGGAGCAGTTTATACATTAACCGGAATTCAGTATTTGCCTCGTATGGAGAGTGAAGTTTCCGGTGGAATCAGGGATTTTAAAATTTATGTAAAGCCTCATCCTTTTAAATTGTGATCTCATGAATTGGATATTGTTCTTAGATTTTCCGATAAGATTATATATTCAGAATTTTTGCTTTTCTTTTTTGTCTATTTTACTGTTTGGTAGTCCGTATGTTTCTTATTGGAATACAAATACTTGAAACAGTACTCAAAATGTTTGTGCAGAATTTAGATAGACTGATGTGTTGATTTTAGATAATCGTTCAAATAAATAACCAACCGCATATTATTCTCTGCGATTGGTTATTTTATCATGTCTTATTTCTTGTTCTAATAAAATCAAGATTAAACGATTACGTTCCGGATCGAATAAATTTATTGTTTCTGCTCTTGATTTGCAGTTTATTTTATTGTATGTTCAGTTTCCCTCTGAATTGTTTTTCTTCATTTTGTATGTGTATAATATATATACCCGGAGTAAGTCCTGATTTTATATAGTTCGTATCTGTTTTCACAGAATAAACTTTTTTCCCTTCAAGATTATAAATCGATATTTTACTTGTGCCGGAAAATCCTTTTAAGTGAATATTTTCGTTTGTACAATAGACATTACCCTCGTTTTGAGTATATGTTTCTATTCCGGTTTCTGTGCTATTGTAGATTACTTTTAATTCATATATCGACCAATAATTTGTTTTGGTATCTCCGGTTTGTATTATTTTAAAATACCGGGCATCTTGTGTCGGCATATTAATAATCGTCAATGTTCCTCCGCCTACACCGCTTGCAACGGGTTCTCCCCATGTAAGGTCGTCATTAGAAACATACAGCTCATATTTTGCCGGAGAGTCATTTGGGCTTTTCGATGTGTCCAGAATAATCGTATTGAATTTTTGAGGACTCCGCATATCTATTTTAAACCAGTCTCCCGGCTCTTTTTGCGGTCCGCTGGTCCATCGGGTATCATCTTTTCCATCTATAGCGTTTTTTGCATCGCCGTTATTCTTAGATCCCGAAGCTATCCATCCGCTCCTGTCCAACATCTCGACATCGGCTAGTTCGGGCGTATTCGCTAAGTTATTTTTCCAGAGGATACAATTGTCTGTGTTGCTATTGTAAGGATCGACAACAGAAGATTGGATCGAAAGATGTGCTTCGCTGCCATTTGTCAATAATGGATTTTTAGTAGATATATTTGAATTGACGATATTTATAGTTCCTCCTTTCAAATCGGCAAAATGATTCTCTCCGGGAGATTGAAACCATGCGTTATATAAATTTATTGTCCCGTTTTCTGCTAAAATACTTTGTTTGGCGCTACCCCAATAGTCGGAATTGAATAAAGTCGCTTCTCCACCGGTGAAATCACTTGAGAGTTCGAGATATTTTGTGTTTGAAAGATCAGACGAGCCTTTAGCGACTGCTACTACTTGCGTGTTTATGAGTTCAAACCCTTCAGGAGACATTCCTCCAAAATACATACTTCTGCGTGCTCCGTCGATTCCTAATCCGACACTTGTTCCTTGAGGCCCTTTTCCATTATCCTGAGAGAATATTACCCCTCGTTGTCCTCCGAAAGCAAAATCATTGTATAACAGTTCGTTTTTACAATCGCCTAAAACCAACCAGTCGAAATTATCGAAACAATAATTTCCGGCAATATCTCCATATTCTTTTACGGAATTTGGGAAACTGCCGAATTTCGATTCATAACCGTTTGTATAGCAGATCGGATTGTATTGTAGATTGCATATCTTTCCATTTTCCGATCCTCCGCCTACACGAATTCCGGTATTGAATGAATGCCCTGAAATATAGTCGATATAATGATTGTCGCATTTGTATGTAAATAGATCGAATCCTCTGTAAGCAGCGCGAATGGCAATATTGACAATATACACATCTTCTCCTTGTACTTGTACCGTATAAGGATATTTTAATATATTATCGGGCAGGAGAGAGGATTTTTGTTCCGGATAGTTAATGGTAACTCCTCGTAAACCGCTATTTTTTTGCATGGTGATAAATGGAGTTCCATTTTCATCGCCTTTACCGTTATATACTTGTATAATGCTACCTCCGCCTACGGGAGTGGTACTATTATCGATTGCTCCTTTTAGTTCTACTCCCGACGGAATATTTAGGTTGCCGTTAAATCGGTAAGTTCCCGGAGGTAAAAATACGATACCTCCTCCTTCTGCAGCTGCTTGATCTAATAATTTTTGAAGTCCGGAGGTACAATCTGAATTTCCGGAAGGATCTACGCCGTTTTTCATCTCTGCTTTATACAACGTCAATCTTTCCGGTTTTTGTTTTTGTGTATCGTGACTAATCTGAGGAAATTCAGGTAATGGTTTTACCGTAATCGGAGAATGATCGATATACCCTTTAAAAAGAGATTTATTATCGATATTACAAGCTTCTTTAAATCTATTTCCTGTAATAATATATTGAGCATTAGTACCTATGTGTATTTGTGGGGAACTATTATTGAAATCGCAACTGGTGCAAGATAAGATTCCTCCGTTTATATTTATTTCGCCCTCTTTTATTTCACAACTTTGCATCATGACACGTGTAGATGCTTCTTTATCTGTCGTGATTGCATTTTGATTTGTCGAGATGTCGCATCCCATCATGTGAAGCGTTGCTCCGACACCCGGAGAAATGACAAACCCATTATCACAATCATCGATATGTATTTTTGAAAATAAAATTCCGGCATTGGAAATAGCGTCTATTTTTACAGCGTTTTTGCAGTTTTTGAATGATAATTCATAGTTGTGCCCGTTAGGGAACGATCCCGGACTTGCTGTGGAGGGTGCGGCATTGAAACCTGTATGATAACCTTCGATGCTGACATAACAAGTGTAAGACCAGTCATTGCGTCGCATCATGATACCGGTTCCGTTTTCATAAATCCATTGTTCGTGCGGTCCTCCTATTTGTGGAGAACCCTCTAATCCTGAACCGCTCCAGTAAGCCGGAGAAAAATCGATACGGTCTATACGTCCTACATCTGCGATGTTGTCAAATTCTATACCGACCGAAAGGGGAGTTCCGTATATATCGTAAAAAACAGGACAGCCGGCAGTCTGTTCATCGAAAATTTCTATTCCGAAATAACTGTTCACCAAAGTAACGTTTCTGACATTACAGAAATTGTTTCCGAAAATCCCATTTCGTCCCATTCTTATAGAAACCGGATACGGAACAATATTGTCTGCAGTTTGTTCCGGATACCAGATTGCCATATCCCGAAAACCGGCAGCCGGTTCTAATGTGATCAGAGGAGTTCCGGCGGCATCATCTCGTCCGTTGTATGCCATTAGAATAGTCCCTTCTATCGGTTCTCCTTTTACCGGTTTTTTCCATTCTCCCCGAAGTGTGACCCCCTTGGGAATTGTTAGATTGCCTTTTATGACATATTTTCCCGAAGGAACAAAAACTGTACCTCCAAAACGGGTTGCTACGTTATTTATAATTTTTAATTTATTTAATGCTGTTTGAAATGCTTCTGTGTCGTCAGTTATGCCGTCACCTTTTGCCCCCATCTCCTTTACATTAAAAGCATAAACAAATGCATCCGGTGTAGGGTATTGGGGTGTTGCCAATTCCCATGTGATGGTTGTCGGGACGGGTCTCTGACTCCAGACTGTTGTTATACAGCAAAAAAGAAATAAAAATGAAATAATAGGTATTCTTTTTCTCATGGTGTATTTTGTTTTATTAATGATAAACAAAGATATGGGTGATGTATTATGAATTTTCTTATTTTGGAATAAAAAAGGAATTAAATTATGATTAAATAGATCGGATTTAATTGTGGAAAGGTCCAAATGTTTATTTCAAAGAAAAAATAAGGATATTCCCATGTATAACGGAGATATCCTTATTCTTTTTCACGTAATAAATGTTATATTAATATTAAATCGAACAAGTTTTGGTAAAAGATTTATTGAATAATTATTTTCTTACAGAAACTATGATTTTGATTGTTGACGTGAACAACGTATATTCCTTGTTCCATCGGAACTTGCACTTGTTGAGATTCCGATTGGCAAGAGAAAACTTTTTCTCCGTTTATTCGAAATACGTTTATTTCTGATTTTCCGGAAAACCCTTTTAAACAAATATTACCGTTAGCATAAAAAATGTTCGAGTCCTTTTGAGAAGTCGATTTTACGGCATTTTCATAATCATCATTAATGACATACGCTTCGTGTATCGACCAATAATTAGTTTTCGTATTGCCTGTTTGTACGACTTTGAAATAGCGGGCATTTTGTGTAGGAATACTGATGATCGTCATCATGCTGCTACCTTCTCCTGTTGCGATAGGTTCTCTCCAGTCAAGGTCGTCATCAGAGACATACAGTTCATATTTTGCCGGAGTATCATTGGGGCTGCCTGTCGTGTCGAGAATGATGAGATTGAATTTTTGTTTGTTTCGCATATCGACTTTAAACCAGTCTCCCGGTTCTTTTTGAGAACCGCTGGTCCATCGGGTATCCTCTTTCCCATCTATGGCATTATTGGCACTATTACTGTTTTTTGAGCCGGAGGCGATCCAGCCTGTTCTGTCCAGTACACTGGACTGTGGTATCGCCAATGTCGGAGTGTTACTCAAGTTATTTTTCCAGAGTTCACATTTCGAGGTTGTTATTCCTTTCCCATCTAAAACGGAAGATTGGGCTGAAAATCGAGATTCATTATCTGAATTCAATAGCGGGTCTTTCAGTGTAATGTGAGATGCTGTAATATTCAACTTACCTCCGATAATATTGGCAAATCTGTCTTTCCCTGGTTGTACGAAGCTGGCTGCAATCAGATTGACTGTCCCGTTTTCTACTTGTACCCCTTGTAGAGCGCTGCCCCAATAGTCAGAGTTATGTAAAGTTACTCTTCCGGTAAAGTTCGCTGTTGTTTCGATATATCGAGTATTCGGTTCTCCCGTAGATACAATCTGATTATTAATAAAGTCGAACCCTTTACTGTTTAATGCATCGAAACAATATGCTCTTCTTGCTCCATCTATCGCCATTCCTACACTTATACCGTTAGAAGCGTTTTCGGCATTATTGCCGGTAAACAGTAATCCACGTTGAGCACCGAAAGCGAAGTTATTGTATAACCATTCATCTTTACAATTTTCAACCACTAAAAAGTCGAAGTTTTCATAACCATAGGTATATACCATATCTTTATAAGCTTCTATAGAATTGCTGAAGCTACCAAATTTTGTCTGGTAACCGCAAGCATAGACGATGAGATTATATTGTAGATTGCAGATTTTTCCGTTTTCCGATCCTCCACCTACTTTTATTCCGGTTTTTAGCGAATGTCCCGAAATATAATCGATATAATGGTTATCGCATTTGTATGTAAATAAATCGAAACCTTGATAAGCAGCTCGAATACCGACATTAACAATATATACATTCTTTCCTTGTACTTGTACGCAATAAGGATAGACGATAGGGTTGGGAAGGTCTGAGGTTTTTTGTTCAGGATAGTCGAATACGACGCCTCTTAATCCGCTATTTTCTTTCATCGTCATAAAAGGTTGGGCGTTTAAATTCCCTTTCCCTGAATATACTTGCAGGATACTCCCGGGACCGACAGGAGCAGAGCTGTTATCCAGAGCTCCTTTTAATTCTACTCCTGAAGGAATATTCAGATTTCCTAATACCTTGTATTTCCCCGGTGGAAGATAAACGATTCCTCCTCCTTCAGCAGCGGCTTTATCTAAAGCTTTTTGTATAGCTTGAGTGTTATCGGTATTTCCGTCAGGATTTGCACCGAATTCAGGATCTGTTGCCAGGTACAAATATTCTCTGTCCGGTTTTTGTTTTTGATTTTCTAACATTGCCACGGGAAATTCCGGAAGTTTTTCCAATGAAACAGGAGTGTGGTCTATAATACATTCCAATAAAGAATGATTCTCTATGTTTACTTTTTCTTTGAACCGATTTCCCGTAATTATGCTTCTGGCATTTCTTCCGAGAACGATTTGTGGTGCGGGATTATAAAAATCGCAGTCGATAAAAGTCAAAATAGCCCCATTGATATTGACATTCCCCTTTTGAATTTGATTTTGAAGAATCATAATACGGGTAGAGCTTTCTGCATCTGTGACAAAAGCGTTTTGAGTTGCATCTATTTCGCAAGTATGAAAATGCAATGCACCTGCAGTACCTTTGTTTACGACTACACCGTTTTCACAGTTTTTTATGATGCTTCGTGTAAATTGTATTCCTGAGTTGGCAATAGCATCGCATTGGATACCCGTTTTACAACCGATAACTTTCAATTGGTAATTTTGTCCGTTGGGTTTAGACCCTTCATTCGTAATCGATGGAGCTGCGTTGAACCCTACTTTATAACCTTCTACAGTGATATTGGTAGTATATGACCAGTCGTTTTTACGCATCATGATACCGGTTCCGTTTTTGTAGATCCATTTATCGAATGATCCGCCTGCTGCTGGAGAGTCGGGAAGCCCCGATCCGCACCAATAAGCCGGAGAAAAATCTACACGGTCTATACGTCCTACGTCTGCGATGTAGTCGATTTCTATACCGACCGATAGAGGACTTCCGTATATGTCATAAAAGACCGGACATCCTCCTCCGTTTACTCGGGAGATTGCAATACCGATATAAGAGTTGACTAATGTAATATTTTTAACATTACAATATTCATTCCCGAAATGTTTGGGCTTACCCATTACGATAGAAGCGGGGTAGGGTACGATATTATCCGGGGTTTGTTCCGGATACCAAATTGCTAAATCCATGACTCCGGCCGCCGGCTCCATTGTAATCAACGGGGTAGCATTCTCATCTCCTCGTCCTGCATATGCCATAAGAATAGTTCCTTCTATCGGTTGCCCTTTTTCCGGTTTTTTCCATTCACCTCGTATTGTCACCCCTTTGGGAATATTAAGATTTCCTTTGATGACATATTTTCCGGCTGGTACGAATAGTATTCCGCCGTTAACTTTCGATGGACCGACATTAGTCAGGCTGTTAAGACCTTTTTGGAAACTTTCGGTATCATCTGTTATACCGTCGCCTTTAGCTCCGAAGTCGGTAACCGAGTATCCCGCTACGAAAGCGTCTTTTGTCGGGTAGGCGGGTTTTATAAGCCGCCAATTTTGGGCGTACAGCGAACTCAGGCCTATGACTGTCATAAGAAAACAGGTGCAAATTTTTTTCTTCATTTCTATTTTATTTTCAAGTTTAGAATCTGTTTGACAATTTATTGAAAGTAGAGCAGATCGTTAAAAAGTATTTTTATGAGATTTAAATGGGTTTTTAAAATTGAGTTTTAACAAAAATAATTTTACATGCTTATTTTATGGCTCGATTTATTATTAATTGAGAATTAATATTTGTTTGAGATAGAAAATTAATTTGTTTTTATTTCCTCTATTTTTAAAATACTCAAAAAAGAGTGTATGAGTTTGGATATGCCGATAAGGTTGCTTACTTTTACCCGATAAACTTTATAAATTTATCTTTATGAGCCAACAAGATGATTTGCAATATGATGAAGATGACGCCGTGAAATTTATTCGGAATTTTCTTCCTGGAGAAGTCGCTTCTAAGTTTTCTGATGATGATATCAACTATGTAATCGATCTGATATATGAATTTTACGAAAGTAAAGGATATATGGATGAGAACAATGATAGTGAGGTCGATATCATAGAAGATGAACTGACCGAGTATGTGATAACGAATGCTCGTAAAAACGGATTTACACGATTTGATGCGGATGATGTTTCTATGGTAGTTCAAGGTGAACTTGAATATTGCGATTCTATAGGAATGTTCGAATGATTGTTTCTTTTATGATTGTATGAAAAGTAATGATATTTATATATCTTTCCGTTTTTTTGTGAGAGTTTGTCTCCAGTACCGTATAGCTCGTTTTTAATGAAAATCAAGATTTATATCATATATTTGCTGACTTTATTGCTATTTTGTCCTTTTTATATAGAGGCACAAGATAATCAATCTGTAAAAGAGAAAAACCGTATATCTCGTTGGATAGATTCGGGAAAACGCTTTTTTAAAAAGAGAGAAAAAAAAGATGAGATACACATAAACCTCCATGAACTTACTTTAGAGGAAAACATTAAAATACCAGTTCCGGCAAGTTCGGCTGTCAATAATTTGAAAACTGCTTTGTCTCAGGAAGTACGTCGTTTGAGCCGAATAAAGCATGCTCAATTATCTACGCCTCGAAAAGGAGAAGTTATAAAGGTTGTTATTCCGATGGACCAGCTTTTCCAACCCAATGATACACTTTTGTGGGATAGAGCAGAATTGATTTTGCGTCCGTTTGTCAAATATGTAGAGAATCCCGATTATTATCATATTTTGTTGGCTGCGTATACCGATGATACAGGCAGTGATGCTTATACACGTAGGTTATCCGAATCTCGCGCACGTGCCGTAGCAGGATGGTTACAAGAGCATGGCGGAGTGTCGGATTACATAGTTCCCTATGGTATGGGAAACTCAAATCCTATAATGCCGAATACATCGGATGCCAATAGAACCGAAAATCGGCGTATGGAAATTTATCTTGTCCCGGGTGAGGCTTTGTTAAAGTTAGCAGGAAAAGGAAAGATTACATATTAGTTATAAATGTGCATTGCTATATTGATTTTCAATAGTAAAAGCATGAAATAATTCCGCTTTTTTATAATTTTGCATCTCGAAATCAAAATTAGGATTATAAAAATATCATAAATACATGGCAAAAGAACTGAAAGACCTGACAAAACGCAGTGAAAATTATTCTCAATGGTATAATGACTTGGTCGTAAAAGCCGATTTGGCGGAACAGTCGGCAGTAAGAGGTTGTATGGTTATAAAACCTTACGGATATGCAATATGGGAGAAAATGCAACGTCAATTAGATGATATGTTTAAGGAAACCGGACATGTCAATGCTTATTTTCCGCTATTGATCCCTAAGTCTTATTTAAGCCGTGAGGCGGAACATGTCGAAGGTTTTGCTAAGGAATGTGCGGTTGTGACTCATTACCGGTTGAAAAATGCAGAAGACGGTTCTGGCGTTATTGTCGATCCGGCAGCAAAACTGGAAGAAGAGTTGATTATACGACCTACTTCCGAAACTATTATTTGGAGTACCTATAAAAATTGGATACAGTCTTATCGTGATCTGCCTATTCTCTGCAATCAATGGGCAAACGTGATGCGCTGGGAGATGCGCACAAGGCTATTCTTGCGTACGGCAGAGTTTCTTTGGCAAGAAGGTCATACGGCCCATGCTACCCGTGAGGAAGCGGAGGCAGAGGCTCAACGCATGTTGAATGTGTATGCCGATTTTGCTGAAAATTATATGGCGATGCCGGTAATCAAGGGAGTTAAGTCGGCAAACGAACGGTTTGCCGGAGCTTTGGATACCTATACTATCGAAGCTTTGATGCAAGATGGTAAAGCTTTGCAATCGGGAACTTCTCATTTTCTCGGACAAAATTTTGCAAAAGCTTTTGATGTGCAGTTTGTTGATAAAAATAATAAACTCGACTATGTTTGGGCGACTTCATGGGGAGTTTCTACTCGTTTGATGGGAGCTTTGATTATGTCTCATTCCGATGATAACGGCTTGGTATTGCCTCCCAAGTTAGCACCGATTCAAGTAGTAATAGTCCCCATTTATAAAAATATGGAGCAACTGGCTGTCATTGATGAGAAAGTTGCCGGTATCGTGGCTAAATTGAAAGAATTGGGAATATCTGTCAAATATGACAATGCCGACAATAAACGTCCCGGATTTAAATTTGCCGATTATGAATTGAAGGGAGTGCCTGTTCGTTTGGTTATGGGAGGACGGGATTTAGAAAACAACACGATGGAGGTAATGCGTCGCGATACATTAGAAAAGGAAACGGTCTCTTGCGATAATATCGAATTGTATGTGAAAAAGTTACTGGATGATATTCAGTCTAATATTTATAAAAAAGCTTTTGATTATCGTGCTAAACATATTGTTGAAGTCGATTCTTACGATGAATTTAAAGAAAAGATCGAGGAGGGCGGATTCATCCTTGCTCATTGGGATGGAACACCGGAAACAGAAGCTCGTATCAAAGAAGAAACTAAAGCGACGATACGTTGCATTCCTTTTGATGGAGATATGACTCCGGGTGTTTGTATGGTAACCGGTAAGCCTTCTGCTCGACGAGTTCTATTTGCCCGTGCATATTAAAAACAGACGGTATATTAGTCAATAAGGAAACTTTGAAAAAGGTTTCCTTATTTTTTTGTCATTGATATAGAAAAACGAAACTTTTATTATTTTTGGTTGTTCTAACACAAAAAAAATATTATGATTAGTGATTGGGCTTTAGTCTTAGAGGGTGGTGGAATGAGAGGAGTATTTACTTCCGGAGTTCTGGATTATCTTATGGATAAAAACATCTATTTCCCATATACGATAGGTGTATCGGCAGGAGCTTGTAATGGATTATCATATGCATCGAAACAACGGGGACGAGCTAAAATTTCGAATATAGACTTATTGGATAAATATCATTATATAAGTCCTAAATTTTTTTGGAGCAATAAAAGTATATTGAATATGGACTTTTTATTTGATGAGATGCCCAATAAGGTTCTTCCTTATGATTTTGATACCTATTTTGCATCACCGGATCGTTTTATCATGGTTACTTCAAATTGTGAAACTGGAGAAGCCGAATATTTTGAAGAAAAACGATCTCCGCAAAGATTATTGCAGATATGTAGGGCGTCCAGCAGCCTGCCGTTTGTTTCGCCGATTGTATGGATTGATAATAAACCGATGCTGGATGGAGGAATTTGTGATCCTATACCTTTTCGGAAAGCTTGTGAAGACGGGTATAATCAGATGGTTTTGGTCTTGACACGTAATAAGGGATATAGAAAAGAAGAAAAAGAGGTGAAACTTCCACCATTTTTTTATCATAAATATCCGGCATTGAAAAATCGGCTTTGTCACCGTATGCGTGAGTACAATAAAACGATGGATGAAATAGAAATGATGGAAAAAAATAATCAGGCAATCGTTATACGTCCTCAAAAGCCCTTAGTCGTTGATCGGATAGAACAGAATATAAAAAAATTGACAGATCTATACGAAGAAGGATATTATTGTGCCGAAGCTGTTTTTTCGGCTGTTAACTTGTAGGCATTTATTTTTACTTAATATGTTTTCATAGAAAAGGAGTTCTGCGTTTTTGAAGAATGAACGTAAAAAAACAGTTAAAGAAAACCTTATGTTACGATAATATTTTAATTTTGCCGACTGAAAATTTTTAAGGATATGAAAAAAAGTCTTATAGCATTGGCATTCGGTACATTAGGTTTGGGGATCGCCGAGTTTGTAATGATGGGAATCTTGCCGGATGTTGCTAAAAATTTGCATATAAGCATTGCTACGGCAGGACATTTGATTTCTGCGTATGCATTAGGAGTCTGTGTTGGTGCACCTATGCTTATTTTAGCGAGAAAATTTCCTTTGAAACGTATTCTGATGGGTTTGGTGGCAATTGTTATGATAGGAAATATCTGTGCATCTTTAGCTCCGAATTATTGGGTAATGCTTGTCGCTCGTTTTATATCCGGATTACCGCATGGAGCTTATTTCGGTGTCGCATCTATCGTAGCTGAAAAATTGGCGGATAAAGGAAAAGGATCGGAAGCCGTTTCTATTATGATTGCGGGAATGACTATTGCAAATTTGTTTGGAGTTCCCTTGGGGACGTCTTTGAGCGCGTCGATATCTTGGCGGTTGACTTTCCTTTTGGTAGGAGCATGGAGTGTTATTATTATGTATTATATTTGGCGGTGGGTTCCTCAAGTCGAGAACTTGCCGGATACGGGGTTGAAGGGACAATTTCGTTTTCTTAAGTCTCCAGCACCATGGTTATTATTAGGTGCGACTATGCTGGGAAATGGAGGAGTATTTTGTTGGTATAGTTATGTAAACCCTTTGTTGACACATGTTTCCGGATTTTCACCTCATTCGATTACTTTCTTTATGGTTCTTGCCGGGTTTGGTATGGTCGTGGGTAATTTGACGGGAGGAAAAATGTCTGATAAATATACACCGGGAAGGGTAGCGGCTTTTGCACAGGGGAGTATATGCATTGTATTGCTCATGATTTTCTTTTTTGCAAAAGTTCCTTGGTTGTCAGTCCTTTTAATGTGCCTTTGTACAGCCGGTCTGTTTGCGGTTTCAAGCCCGCAACAAGTATTGCTGATTCGTTATTCTAAGGGTGGAGAAATGTTGGGGGCGGCAAGTGTCCAGGTTGCATTCAATTTGGGAAATGCTATTGGTGCTTATTGTGGAGGATTGCCCCTACAAGCCAATATGGGTTACCAATATCCGGCACTGATCGGAGCTCCTTTTGCCTTATGCGGTTTTATTTTGTTGACGATCTTTTTTAGAAAATACGAATCTATGAGAATCCGGTCATAATAAAGATTGTGCATCGATCATTTTTTGTATAAGAAGAGCTGCGTCACGACCATCCGTAAGCCCATGGTGTGCACTGATAGAGATAGGAAGATTATATTTCTTTTTTTCTTGTATTAATTTTCCCGTAGAAATTTTAGGTACAGAATCTCCGGTTCTGATAGAATCTGCATGTTTCATGTCGGAAAAAGCAAACCAAGGTAAAGCTGAATAGCGTATGAGATCTTTTCTTCCTGTATTTTCAGAGAAAGATAATCCAGTGCTATTTTTTACTCTGTTTATCTCTTTCTCAGCGTTTTGCATAAAAATATTGAAGTCTGTACTATATTCGAAAAAAGCGAATCCGAAAGTTCCGTCTTCTCTTCCGATTGTGGGAGAAATATTGATTTTATCGTATTTCACGACATTTTCACCTTCTATTCGCAGTTTAAAAGCATCTATATCATTGATACATTTTAATAGAAAATGTATAGAGTAAAGAAAAAAAGGTTTTTCTAATTCTTTGCTTAGCAAATAGATTTTGGTAAAATCAACGGTTGTAGTAATACCCCAAAAAGGATCATCGAGTTTTGAAAAGAAATAAAAATGTTCTTTTCTATTCCAAGAGTTTATGTCGATAATTTGTTTCATTTTTCCAAATCCGTATTTTTATTGTATATTTTAGACTGGCCCTAATATCATTATTGAATAATGAAATATGAAAATTCAGCAGGTTGATCAGATTCTCCGCAATGAATAAGTCCGGGACGGGCGACTCTGTCCCAGCGATCTAATTGATTATATCCGTTCTTGTCTGTATTTATTATATGCCAATCTTTTTGATTCTTACTCCAGAAAAATGAACAATTGCATCCTTCTGTTATTTTTATTTTTAGATAAGGTTTATTTGTCGGTAAATTCATTTTTCTTATGATATTTTCTTTTCCGTCTTTTACTTCCTTTAAAATTAACTCGTTATTTTGGTATCCCAATATAACTAGATTTTTGTCATCGCCATAAAAAGTAAGGCCTTTCAAACTTTTGTTCGAGTTTGTTACTTGGGTTTCAAATGAATAATTCGGTTTTACGGATCGTACACATAAGGCAGTTCCGTTTTGACTGTTATTTTTTTGAGTACCGCTGAGCAATAGATATCCATTACCTGTTTTTGTATCTATATCTGAATAGAGGTAATTCCAGCACCAGTCATTTTTAAGTTTTTTACTTTTGAAATTGTCACGAAATTCGTTTATGATTTTTTGCTTTGTTCCGGGAAATGGTACGGGTTGTTGAAGTTGAGCTATATCTCCAGACTTGAATCGAAGCCATTGATCTTTATCTATGGTCAGCTCTAATAAAATAGGCTGCCTTCCTGTAAAAAATCCCGCTCCATTTAAATAAGCATGACAAAGATAAAACATGCGTCCATCCGGAGTTGTCGTCACAGTACCGTGTCCACAAGAAAGAATGTCGTTACTTCCTGTAAGAATCGGGTTACCCTCATATTTCTCATAAGGGCCTTTTAGTGTTTTTGAGCGGGCGACATAAACCTGATAATCGCTTTTAGGACCGCAACAGTTATTCGTCGCATACATTAAGTAATAGTAGTCGCCTTTTTTAAACCAATATTGACCTTCCATTAAAGTGTGGTCGTCATCCCGTAGAAGGGTAAAAGGTTCTCCTTCGAGCCGTAATCCGTCTTTAGACATTTTGTTACACAATAATTCTATCGGGCGTTTGTCAAGACCGTAAGCTTTCCAAGTGATATATAAATCTCCGTTATCTTCCATGACAAAAGCGTCGATAGCTTCTTTTCCGAACTTGACTAATAATCCATGATCCGTAAACTCTTTTTCCGGATTATCGGAAGTCGCAACACCTATATACGAAACGCCGTTCTTATCTCGAGCAGTATAATAAACATAAACTTTGTTATTATGGTAAAACAATTCGGGAGCCCAGAACGAAGAGAGTGTCCATTCGGGTTGTTTATTGAATATATGTCCGGTCTGTTTCCAGTTGATCAAGTCGTTTGACTTAAACATTGGATAATACGGAGCCCATTCTGAGGATGTCCCTGTCGCATAATAAGTGTTACCGATTCTGATAATCGTAGGGTCGGCCAGATCGCCCCGAATTACCGGATTATTGTATGTTTCGACTCGCTGTCCTGATGTAAAATGAATACATGATATACAAGCGAATAATAGTAATAATTTTTTCATGTGTGTGTAGTTTGTGTGGTGAATTATTATTTTAGATTATCATCAGTTAGACTTAACCGATGATAAATAAACTTTTAGTGAATTATTTGAAAAATAAAAGGTGACGATTTGCAGACCGTGCGAATTTCAGTGTTTTGAATTGTTATGCTGTCGAATAACTCTTCTAACTACAAAAATAAAACAATCACTTAAAAGAACAAAATCTTGGGCATATTTTGTAATCAAGGATCTGTTATAAGAAGGTTACTTGGTCGTTCTTTATAGCTGTGTTTAACAGCTATAATAGTACTTTTGTTTAACAGAGTGACTTCTATCATCGTAATATTTTTGATGGCATCCTTTATCTTTATCATCATCCAATCATTAGAGTTATCATAAGGCAAATAGAACCACCGGGCTAATCCTATAAAACCAATTCGATATTGTCTATTTTCTTTATCATCTATAATTTGCGTTGGTATCCATTCCATAACACTGAATTGAGGGAGTAGTGTTCCTGTCCTATCTATATAGAACCTTTTATCACTCTCCCAATAATGATATTCCCCTTTAGAATTTGGTACTACTTTTTTTTCTCCTTTATTTGTAACTTTCGCTCTTCCATTCTTAAAAGGAAAACCAAAAGCAAATTGAGGTTTAATGATAATTGCCCCTTTTTCATCTATATATCCTATACGCCCCCGCCTATCTACAATGCGGCGCATTCCGTCTTGTATATAGTCTTCACCATTATCAATCTGATAGACTGTATAACATTTATTTGATATACATCCGATAAATAATAATAAGATAAAAAGCCCGATGTAATATTTCATAATAAAATATACTTTATCGTTTTCTTTTGATCAACTATATTGGGTTACAAATATACGTAAAAGAGGCCGTCTAAGTTTGTACTGCACCCCAAAAGTTAGACACAAAACTTTTGGGGTGTTTTTTATGAAGT
>ERZ773139.2649-NODE-2649-length-17468-cov-3.473554_pt1 | contig 17468 bp, 16 predicted proteins | sample MGYA00580854_ERZ773139 | MGnify/ENA primary metagenome ERZ773139 (study PRJEB29015, sample SAMEA2737809) | human gut metagenome | biome: human gut; feature: human-associated habitat; material: faeces | place: China | collected 2012 ...
CCAGATTCAGGGGATTGGGCGGACAGCCCGGGATATTGATGGCCTTCACGTCCATGCCCAGCCTGGCGAAGCAGTCATTGACGCCCACGGAGCCGGTAGGATTGGGCTTGGCGGCCTGCACGCCGCCGTAAGCGGCACAGGTGCCCATGGTGACCACGGCCTTGGCCTTGGGCAGCACGCGCTTGCACAGGTCCAGCATGGTGTGGCCGCCCACATAGCCGTACTTGCCGTCCATGGCCGTGGGGATGGCGCCTTCCACCACGCAGATGAAGCCTTCAGGATTGCTGATGGCCTGATCCAGCGCGGCCTCGGCGGCTTCGCCCGCGGCGGCCATGATGGTTTCGTGATAATCCAGGGAGATGGTGTCCAGGATCAGGGTGTCGAGGAAGGGTTTGCAGGTGCGCAGCAGGGCCTCGGAACAGCCCGTACATTCAGCGCAGTGCAGGTAGACCACGGAGGCGCGGCGATTGGTCAGCGCCGCGGCCACTTCCGTGGCCATGCTGGGCCCAAGGCCCATGGTCACGGCCACGGCCGTGCAGAATTTCAAAAAATCACGACGGCTGACGCCCTGTTGCGCCAGACGTTCCTCCCCACCTTTTTTGCCCAGACCAACGGCAATACGCATACGTGCCTCCTGTCTGCAGGATGAGATAAACGGGAATGATGAAGACCGCACAAGATGAAATGGAAGGCTCCAGCCACGGAGCCTTCCCCCGACTGCCGTCCACTGCATGAGGTGCATGCCACAGCAAAGGACGACCAAGGCCATGCATGGTCGAATGGGGAGTATGCGGCGAGGGGAAGGAATGGGAGGGATTATGCGTGGGCATGCCATCCATTGCCCGCGCCGCAGCCGGAAATGACGCGAACCCGCGTCTTCAGCCGGCTACTTCACAAACGGACAATGAACATGATGCCTCCTTGTGGCGGAGAATTCCGCCATTGGCAGCCATCCTACCCTGCCACCGGCATCTGGTCAACCACCCCACCGCTTTTCCGGCAGTGGGCAGGGCCTCCCCGACCGCATGACCGCTTGCCGGGGCTGAAAAAAATTTTTCTTTTCCCCTTGCTCCGGCAATGTTTCCGGCCTGCCTGCCCGTCCCCAAAGCAGGTGGGGAAAGCTGCGGCCAACAAACACGTCAGAAAAGCTTGCACGCCACTTGCGGGACGTCCTCCCCTGCCGCCCCCATCAGGCAACATCAGCCAGTCATGCCGCCCAAACGCGTGGCATCCCGCCGGTGCCGCTCCCCTCTCGACCCTGCCTGTCGCATCTGGCATACTGGCGCCACCGGCATGATGCCGGAACGAAACCGTCAGGAGGATAAGAATGAAAACCCTGGATTGTCGGGGCCTTGCCTGCCCCCAGCCTGTGATGCGCACCCGCGACGCCCTGGAACAGGGACGGCCGCAGGAGCTGCTCGTCCTGGTGGACAACGCTGCCGCCAGCGAGAACGTGAGCCGCTTTTTGCGCCGCAGCGGCTTTGAAGTCAGCGTCAACCAGCCCGAAAACGCATTGTGGGAAGTGCACGGCCTGAGCAGCGCCACACAGGTGGAAGCCCCGGAACAGGCCCCGGCCGCCGCTCCGGCAGCGGATACGGAAAGCCGCAAGACCCTGGTCCTCATCACCACCGATACCCTGGGCCGCGGCGATGACGAACTGGGCGCCCGCCTGATGGAAAACTTCCTGGCCAGCCTGCCCGAACTGGGGGCCTCCCTGTGGCGCATCGTGCTGCTCAACGGCGGCGTCAAGCTGGCGGCCACGGAGGGCAAGTGCCTGGATACCCTGAAGCAGCTGGAAAGCAACGGCGTCAGCATCCTTGTCTGCGGGACCTGTCTGAACTTCTTCAACCTGCTGGAAGCCAAGCAGGTGGGCGAGACCACCAACATGATGGACGTGGTGACCAGCCTTTCCCTGGCCGACAAGGTCATCCGGCCCTGACCGCAACGCCTGCGGGCCGTGCGGGAAAGCACCTTTCCCTGCCCGCGCATGAGGCATAAAAAAAGAGGGACGCTCCACAGCGTTCCTCTTTTTTTACGTCTTACATTCCGCAACCATGCAGGCCATCTGAAAATTTCCCGGCCTCGCCAGTATCTTCCCTCATGGGACGGGCCTTTCTTCTTCCCGCATATCCGCCGGTCCCGGCCGCGTATCCTCTGCCGCAGACCGCAGCCAGCGAAGCGGCACTTCCCCTCAAAGCCTTCCCCCCTGAAGTCCCTGTACTCCGGTCAGGAGACGATAGCCCTCCCTGCAGCGCAACGCCGGGGACCTGCGGCCAGACCAGAACAAAAGTTTTCGGAGGATGGAGGGGGTACGGGGGAGGAAGGGGCAGTTTTTACCAAAAAACGCCCCTTCCTCCCCCGTCAAAAACTGCATCCCTCCCTGCCTAAGCTTCCGGCAGCGCATGCTCCAGCCCTGCGCCCGCAATGGCGCGTCGCACGGCGTCCATGTCCACCACAGCCTTGTGGTCGTAGATGCGGTAGGCAGCCCGGCGCGCCGCCGGGGTGAAGGAAGGCATGAGCACGTTGCCGCCCGCGGCAAGGCCCTGCCGCTGACCGTCTTCGGGGCGCAGGCTGGCCAGCGCCGTGGTGGCGGGCAGGTTGGCCCAGGGCAGGGCCAGACGCAGCACGGCCATGACCCGCAGGCACAGCTCCGTGGAGCCGCGCGGCTGCCGCCCCAGGGGCGTGTCGGCCTGGGGCACGAAGGGCCCGGCCCCGCACATGGCCACGCGCATGTCCCGCACCAGCAGGATGTCGTCCACCAGGCTTTCGGGGCGCTGGCCGGGCACACCGACCATGAAGCCTGAGCCCACCTCATAGCCCAGCTCCGCCAGCCAGGAGAGGGCCCGCAGCCGGTCGGTCAGACGATAGCCGGGATGCAGGGCGGCATAGAGACGGGCATCGGCGGTCTCGTGCTTGAGCAGGAAGCGGTCGGCCCCGGCCTCCCGCCACAGGGCGTACCATTCGCGCGGCTGCTCGCCCACGCTCAGGGTCACGGGCAGGCCGAAGCGCTCCTTGAGGCCGCGCACCACCTGCGCCAGCCAGAGGGGATTGCGGGCCATCTCGCCCGATTGCAGCACCAGCGTGTCCACCCCGGCGGCCACGGCCTGTGACGCGGCCCGCAACAGTTCCGCCGCCGACAGGCTGTAGCGGGACAGACGCCTGTTCTCGTGGCGCAGGCCGCAATAGCGGCAGTTGCGGCGGCAGACGTTGGAAAATTCCAGCAGGCCGCGCACATGCACATGCCGCCCCTTGTGCCGCAGACGGCACTGGTGCGCCAGGGCCTGCAATTCCGGCCAGGGCAGGTCGAAAAGCAGCTCGCGCACTTCGGCCCGGGAAAGGGCGGGGACGGACGCGGGGGCCGCGGACGGAGAGACAGACTCGGGACAGGCCGTCACGGGGGAAGACGGTGCGGATTCCGGCATGGCGGGATCTCCTGGAAAGACTGGCGGGGCAGGAAGGGCCCTGCCCGGCGGGATGGAGGAAGGAAAAAGGCGGCAAGCGCCACGGGGAAAGCCCGGGGCCGCTCCCGGCAGACAGGAGCAGCCCCGGAAAAGGCTGCCGGCCTAGAAGCGGAAGTCCCGCTGCCCGGCCTCGATGGCGTCCAGGCACCGGATGGTGCGGGCGCGCACCTTGTCGCTGGGGATCTTGTCCAGTTCCTTCCGGATCATGTCCAGGCCCACGGCCCGGGTGGCGGGCGAGGCGTAGTCCTGCAGATATTCCTTGAGGGTCAGCAGGGCATTGGGATGGCAGCAGTTGAGGATCTGGCGGCTCTTGCACAGGCTCATGAAGCGGTCGCCGGTGCGGCCCTCGCGGTAACAGGCCGTGCAGAAGCTGGGGATGTGGCCCTGATCCATGAGCCAGCGGACCACCTCGTCCAGGGTGCGGCGGTCGCTGACATCGAACTGGGCGGAGTTCTCGTCTTCGGGCTCGGGCTCGCAATAGCCGCCCACGCTGGTGCGGGAGGCACCGCTGATCTGCGAGACGCCCAGGGGCAGCACCTTTTCGCGCACGGCCTGGCTCTCGCGGGTGGAGATGATCATGCCGGTATAGGGCACGGCCACGCGGATACAGGCACAGATGCGGGCAAAGGTCTCGTCGTCGATGCCGTTGTCGAAAACGTCGGGATCGATGTCGTCGGCCTTCTTGATGCGCGGCACGCTGATGGTGTGCGGGCCCACGCCGTGCACGGCCTCCAGATGCTCGGCATGCATGAGCAGGGCCGCAAATTCGTAACGATAGCCTTCCAGACCGAAGAGCACGCCCAGACCCACGTCGTCGATGCCGCCCTGCATGGCGCGGTCCATGGCTTCGGTATGCCAGGCATAATCATGCTTGGGGCCCGCGGGGTGGAGCTTTTCGTAGCTCTGCTTGTGGTAGGTCTCCTGGAACAGGATGTAGGTGCCGATGCCCGCATCCTTGAGCATCCGGTATTCTTCCACGGTGGTGGCCGCGATGTTCACGTTGACGCGGCGGATGGCCCCGTTCTTGTGGCGGATGCCGTAGATGGTGCGGATGCAGTCGAGGATGTAGCCGATGGGGTTCATGGTGGGGTGCTCGCCCGCTTCCAGGGCCAGACGCTTATGGCCCATGTCCTGCAGGGCGATGACCTCGCGGGCCACTTCCTCCTGGGTCAGCTTTTTGCGGATGATGTGCTTGTTGCGGGCGTGGTAGGGGCAGTAGACGCAGCTGTTGACGCAGTAATTGGACAGGTACAGCGGCGCGAACATGACGATGCGGTTGCCGTAGAACTCGTGCTTGATGCGGTTGGCCAGCCGGTACAGGGCCTCTACCCTGTCCGGCAGCTCACAGGCCAGCAGGACGGAGGCTTCCCGGTGGCTCAGGCCTTTGCAGAGCGCGGCTTTGGCAAGGATGCTGTCGATGAGCCCGGCATCGCGGGCGTGTTCCGCCGCCCAGGCAAGGGTCTCCTGCACCTCTTCGTGATCTATGAATTCTTCGGCATGCAGGGAATGGGGATCATACATGGCAAACCTCTCTGGCGTGCGCCGTTTTCGGACAGGACACAGGGCTCGACAGAGAGGAACGGAAACCGTCCCAGGGTCAGGTGGCCCCCTTTCCGCAGACGGCAGGATGGCTAGAATTTCTGTTCGTAAGGATAGGGAGAAGCGGCGAACATCTCTACATCACGGGGATTGGGGAACGTCCCCGCCTCCACCAGACGGCGATACCCGGCGGACTGGTCTGCCCAGCGGGTATGCAGCAGTTTTTCGGAAAGCGGGCCCAGCGGCCGCTTCAGATAGGCGGCATACAGTTCCCTGACCTGGGCGTTGTCCTGCGAGGCCCGCACGGGAAAGGCGGCATCCGCGCCGTAGACACCGTAGATGCGGTCCAGCATGTAGTCCCTGATGTCCCGGAACCTGGCCACAGCCACACCGGCCATGCGCAGGCTGATCATGGCACCGCCCGCGACCACGCAGGCCGCACGCAAGAAACCGCGACGGGTCAGATGCATCATCTTCATGGTGTATCCTCCTAAACTTCCGCGCGGTCAAGGCGTTGCCGCAGCGAGGCATACAGGCTGGTGGCCCGACGCCGGGCCTGCTCCAGCAACGTGGGCATGATAGGCTGCCCGCCGCCGCAGACGCAACCTCCGGGACAGGCCATGAATTCGATGAAGTGATACGGAGACCTGCCCGCGCGCACCTCGTCACACACTTTTTTGAAACGCTTGGCCCCGTGGACCACAGCCACACGCAGCTCCGTGCCTTTGATGGTCAGCGTGGCTTCCTTGAGGCCGTCCAGACCGCGCACGGTCTTGAAATCCCAGCTTTGGGGCTTGCTGCCCGTGATGGCTTCATAGGCGTAGCGCAGGGCGGCTTCCATGACACCGCCGCTGACGCCGAAGATGGTGGCCCCGCCCGACGATTCGCCCATCAGGCTGTCGCGGCCGCCATCGGGCAGCGAGGCAAAGTCGATACCGGCTTTCTTGATGAGCCAGGCCAGCTCACGGGTCGTGATGGTGGCGTCGATGTCGCGCCGGCCGCTGGCCGCCAGCTCAGGCCGCAAGCCTTCGTATTTTTTTGCGATGCAGGGCATGATGGAGACGGTGTAGACCGTGTCGGGATCATAGCCCATACGCTCCGCGCCGTAGGTCTTGGCCAGGGCCCCGTTCATGCCGATGGGCGACTTGCAGGACGAAAAGTGCGGCAGCAGGTCGGGATAAAAGGTCTCGGCATATTTCTGCCAGCCCGGGCAGCAGGACGTGAACTGGGGCAGGTCGCGGCGCGCGGCCAGACGCTCCACGAATTCCGAGGCTTCCTCCCATATGGTCACGTCCGCGGCGAATTCCGTATCCCAGCAATGGGCGAAGCCCAGGGCCTTGAGTGCGGAGAGCATCCTGCCCGTGCTGACCGAGCCCACCGGCAGGCCGAAGCAGTCGCCCAGGGCGTAACGCACGGCAGGCGCGGGCATGGCGATGCAGCGGACGTCCTTGCTGGCAAGTCTGGCTTCCAGCTCGGGGACCCAGCTCTGTTCCTCATAGATGGCCAGCTCCGGACAATGGGTCAGGCACTGGCCGCAGTTGATGCAGGCTTCGGGATGCGGGATGACGTGCTCCCGCCCCACCTCGCCAAAGATGGCCCCTGTGGGGCAGTACTCCTGGCAGGTATCACAGCCGACGCAACGTTCGGCATCGATCTGCACGAACGGCAGGGTACCGGGATGCGGCCCCGGCTGCGGCACATGCGGCACATAGCCGATATGCTCCATCTCGATGCGCTTCATGAATCCTCCTTGGGGGAAAGCTCCTGCCCGGCGGCAGTAAGCAGGACGCTGCGTACTTTCACACCGGGAATGTTCCCCAGTTTTCCGGTCATCGCCCCGAGGGCATCCGTACTGCCGTCCACCAGCAGGGCGATGATGCTCAGGCCCCGCTCACGGTACGGCACGCCCATGCGCCCCACCACCAGATCGGCATACTGACTGATGACGTTGTTGACGGAAGCCGCCCGGGCCTGCCTGTCGTGGATGGCGAGGGCCACCACACCTATCCGTTTTTCCTGACTGACCATGTCGTATCCGTGTCCCCAGGACGGTGACGCGCGGCGGCACGGCCCCGGCGCCCGGTGCGCCGGTCATGGCCGGCTTGCGGCCCGCCCCTGCGGGCCCGCCGCACGTGATATGCCTGCACGCTGCCCCTGCCTGCGCCGGATGCCGGGGCCCTGAAAGCAATCAGGGGATACCGGTGGCAAGTCGGCATCCCCTGAGCGGTCTCCCCGACTGCCAAGAAGAGGAAGACAGGAGGCGCATGCAATCGTGTTATTTTTTACAAAAACGTGTTACCAACGTTGTAGCCTCCCCTCCGGCCTGTGTCAAGGGAGGCAGAAAAAAAGCCGGGAAGATGATCATGGATCATCCTCCCGGCACAGAGCGTCGTCATCTGCCTGCCGCCGGTCCGGACGGGCGTCCCGTCAGCGACGGCAGGTCACAGGCAACGGGGACCTGGCCCCCGGTTACACCTTGCCCTTGGTGGCAAAGTTCTCCACGGCCTTGGCGCCCTTGGCGGCGGGCATCACCACACCGGCGCCGCCCACGCAGCCGCCCACGCAGGTCATGATCTCCACCAGGTTGCCGGGGCAGCCGCCCTTGACGAAGGACTGCAGCTTCTTGAGGCCCTGGGGAGAAAGGCCGTTGATGGCCACGGGACGCACCTCGAAGCGGTCGCCCACCAGCTTTTCCACAGCGGCGGACACGCCGCCCGCGATGGCATAGCCGCGCGCCTCGTTGCTGGGGCGCTCCAGCTCGTGCTCTTCGCACTCTTCCACCACGATGCCGCGGGCATTGAACAGGGCACCCACTTCTTCGAAGGTGAGCACGTAGTCCACCATCTCGTCGTGCAGGCCTTCCTGACGCTTGGCCACGCAGGGGCCGATGAAGACCGTCACGGTGTCGGGATGGCGCTCGCGGGCGATCTCGGCGGTATAATGCATGGGCGTGGCGGTCTCGGACACATGGGGCAGGAGCTCGGGCGCGTGGCGGCGCACGGCTTCCACATAGGCCGGGCAGCAGGAGGTGGTCATGAAGGTGTCGCCGCGTTCCATGCGTTCCACGAATTCCGCGGCCTCACGCTGCGAGGTGACGTCGGCGCCCAGGGCCACTTCCATGACGTCGCTAAAGCCCAGACGGCGCAGGGCCGTGACGATGCGGGCCGGGCCGCCGGGGAACTGGCCCACAATGGCCGGGGCCATGAGGGCCGTCACATGGCGGCCGCTGGCCAGGGCACGGAGCACGGGCAGCACTTCGCTGCGCTCCATGACCGCACCGAAGGGGCAGGCGCGCATGCAGCGGCCGCAGCTGGTGCACTTTTCAAAGTCGATCTCGGCGCGGCCCTTGTTGCCCTTGTGGATGGCGCGCACCGGACAGGCCGCCTCACAGGGGACATTGAGGCGCACGATGGCATGGTAGGGGCAGGCGTCCATGCACATGCCGCAGTTGCGGCACTTTTCGGGGTCGATGGTGGAGCGGCCGCGCGAGAAAGAGATGGCCCCAAAGCGGCAGCTGCCGATACAGGAACGCGCCACGCAGCCCTGGCAGGCGTCGGTCACATAGTAACGGGCACGCATGCAGCCCTGGCAGGCGATGTCACAGACCGTCAGGATGGGCCAGTTGGGCTCCTTGCGCTCCAGGGCCTCTTCGGCATAGGTGCGCAGGGGGATGGAGTCGTCCGTCTCGTCTTCGAGGCGGAAGCCCATGGCGGCACGCAGGCGTTCGCGCAGGATGGCGCGGTCCTTGTAGATGCAGCAGCGGCTCATGATCTCGCTGCCGCGCGGGCGCATCAGCAGGGGGATGCGGTCCACGTCTTCCGGCAGGGTCCCGGCCCAGAACGAAAGGGCCAGACGTTCGATGACGCCGAGGCGCAGCGAACTCAACATGTTGTCAGTCTTGGTAGCGGGCATGGTCTCTCCTTGCGGTGGAACGTCCGATAGGATGTTCGTCCGAAGACAGGCAAATGGCGATGGCCGGGACATCCGGCACCAGGGACAGGCGCCTCGAACAGGCGCGACAGGACAGGAGCGGCTCCCCGGACGCACGGGGCCGGGAGGCTGGCCGCCGCGCACGGGAAGAAGGATGCACGGCAGGGTGCCGTCCCGGGATGACTGTTTAATTAAACAAACAAGATTTGCAATAATAGCGAATATTTTCACATATTACAAGAAGGAGCCCAACGCCCCTCGGGCCGGGAAAAATGCCCGCATCCGCCGCTAGCGGCGACCGGGGACGGGCTTGCGGCTGCGCATGAGCGGTTTGCCCAGGTGCATGTCCTGGGCGATGGCTTCCACCTCGCGGGCACGGTCGTCCGTACCGCGCATGACCACCATCACCAGATAGAGCTTGCCGCTGCGCTCCATGCGGGTGCGCAGGCCGCGCCCTTCCAGACGCTGGCGCAAATCGTCCACGATGCCGGGATCGCGGAAGGCCCCCAGCTGGAAGACGAAATCATATATGTCGGTGGGCGTTGGCGGCGGCGCCTTTTCCCCCGCGGGCACGGCAGGCTGCATGCCCGGAGGCATGGGCGGATAGGCGGGGGCCCCTGCCGCTGCCGGTTTGGGGGCCTGGGCAGCCGGCAACGGCGGCGAAACAGGCTCCAGACGCGCGCCGGGCTCGGCACGCAGGGCACGGGAAAAACGCAGCTCCGAGGCCGCCAGCACCGAGGCTTCGACCAGGGCATCCTCTGTGTTCCCGGCATCAGCGGCCGTCTGGGCTTCGCCCGCGGCGGCGCTCTCTTCCTTTTCCCCATCCGTGGCGGCCGCCGCGGCCAGGGCCGCACGGGATTCCTCAAGGCTGCTGGCCCACTGGGCACGGCCTGTCATCACACCGCCAAGATACGCCAGCACGAGGGCCGCCAAAAAAAGCACGCTGGCCGTCACCAGGACCGGCAGGGTCACTTTCAGCCCTGCGGCGGGCGTCTGCTGGGAAGTATCCTGCGCACGGCGGGACGAAGACATGGCGGCTCCTTGGAAAACGGCGTGTTGGGAAAAAGGCGGACAGTCCCGCCCGACTGATTCCTATACCAGCCGGGACGGGCAGCGTAAAGGCCCCTCCTCTCCCGCTCCTCCGCCCTTCCGCCTGCAATGCCTTGCGGCCCCGGCGGGCCTTTGCTACACCTACAGCATGCCGCACACTGCTGTGCGGTCCGATCCTGCCAACTACGGCCGACGTGCCGTCCCAGCCCTTCGGGACTGCAACCTGACGAGGTCCGACATGTTCCATCCCTGCCGTCTGCTTGTTTTTCTGACCCTTGTGTTCGTCTCCCTGCTCGCGTCCTCCCCGGCCTTCGCGGCCAGGGACACCCCGGAAGACGAAAAAAGCCTGACCATCCGCAACGAAAGCGCCGAAGAGCTGCTGAGCATCCGCTTCACTGTGGGCAACCAGGCCAACTATGCCCGTCTCGACCTCCTGCCCGGCGGCGAAGACCAGCTGCTCAACCCCGGCGGCACCGCCGATCTGCGCATGGATATGGGCCTGTACCTGTGGGACTTCAACAAGGTCCGTCTGGCCGGTGTCCAGAGCCTGACCCTGTGCGGCGAGCACCATCCCTGCCTGCTGGTCCGCGGCCTTGACGGCAAGATCAGCCACATCAACGGCACGGAAAAATCCCTGCTGCCCGCGGAAGATGCCCGGCCCGTCTGCGCCCTGAACAAATTCCGGCCCGGCATGCTGATGAAGGACGCCTGCGCCCTGCTGGAAAAGGATCCCCTGCGCGATGACGGCGGCGCCGTGCTGACCAGCCTGGGCTTTGCCGACATGGTCTGGGCCGCCCGCCTGACGCCCTACACCCCGGGCGATGACAATGTGGAAGCCTTCCCGGTCAAGGCCGGCGGCGAGGTGCTGGAGCATGTGGAACTGCGCCAGAAGCTCAGCGACCAGCGCCTGGACTCCCTGCTGGCCAGCCTTTACAGCATGGGCTACCGCCCCTGGCAGGCCGAGCTGCCGGGCCTGGACATGAATTTCACCGAGATGCCCGTGGCTGACCAGAAGCGCCAGATGGAGATCCTGCACATGGCCCTGGGCATGCTCATGAACGCCCCGCGCGGCGACGCCTGCATCATGATGGCCCCCGGCGACATGCTGCCCGACCTCATCAGCGATACCCCCCGCAAGGACGTACAGCTGTTCACCATCACCGTGCGCCGTCCCACCGCCACCCTCATCGTGGACATGACCGCGTACAGCGCCTCGTTCTAGCAGATACGGACGAACCTGCCCAAAGGGCCTCCGCTCCCATCCGGGAAGGAGGCCCTTTTTTTGCGCCATCGTGCAGGGCGGACAGGTCCCCCAACCAGACGACATGCCGCGAGGGCAGCCTTCCATCGTGCTGCCACGGCGAACAGCGACCGGGCGAACGGCCCGTACGCCCCTCCTTCCCCGCGGCCCGCCGGAAAAACAAAACGCCCCCTTTGCAGGGGGCGTTTGCATTCCAAGGATGCGGGCCAGGCTTACAGCTTGCCGGCGCGCATGTCGCGCAGCCACTGGTACCAGCCTTCCAGGCCGGAACCGTCACGGCAGGAGACCTCGAACACGGCCAGTTCCTTGTTGAGGCGGGTGGCGAAATCCCGCGCCCGTTCGCGGTCGAAGTCCACATAGGGCAGCAGGTCCACCTTGTTCAGCACCATGGCCTTGGCCAGGTTGAACAGCAGGGGATACTTTTCGGGCTTGTCGTCGCCTTCGGTCACGCTCAGCAGGGCCACCTTGGCGTCTTCGCCGCAGTCGAATTCCACGGGGCAGACCAGGTTGCCCACGTTCTCGATGAACAGGATGTCCACGCCGTCCAGGTCCAGGCTCTCCATGGCCGTCATGATCATGTTGCTGTCCAGGTGGCAGCCGCCGTCGGTGTTGATCTGCACGGCCTGGGCGCCCGTGGCCGCCACGCGGCGGGCATCGTTGTCGGTCTGCAGGTCGCCTTCGATGACGGCCATGCGGAACTCGCCGGCCAGGTCATGCAGGGTGCGTTCCAGCAGGGTCGTCTTGCCGGCGCCCGGCGACGAGATCAGGTTCAGGGCCAGGATCTTGCGCTCACGCAGCTTCTCGCGCACGCTGGCCGCGATCTTCTCATTGGCTTCCAGAACGTTGCGCACCACAGGAATTTGCATCGTTTCCTCCCGGAACTCCGGCCCTTTTCCTCAGGGCCCGCCTGGCGGCAGCATGGCCGCAGGCCGTCGGTTTATGAATCCTGGCCCCCGCTGACGGAGGCTTCCAGATGACTGATCTGCAGCTCCTTGCCCTGCACCACCGTGTGGCCTGCCAGGGCGCCGCACGCCGGACACGGCTGCCAGAGGGCTTCCTGCCCCTCGCCGCCGAAGGTCTGCCCGCAGGTGGAGCAGCACAACAACAGGGGGATGGTCACCAGTTCGAGCCGGGCGGCCGCATGCGGCCCGCCCTGCACCAGGGCCTCGAAGCAGAATTGCAGCGAATCCGGCACCACGCCAGCCAGGGCGCCGCATTCCACACGGATGAGGTCGAGCCGGTCACAGCCCTGTTTGGCGATCTCTTCCAGAGCTATGTCCAGGATGCTTTGTGCGATGGACATTTCGTGCATAGTGCGCCGATGCTAGCGCAAAGCCCCCGGCGCGTAAAGGGATTTGGCAAATCTTGCCATTCGGCACAAATCATGTAGAGTTTAGCCGTGCCTGCATATGGGGCCTCATGGCATGCCCCGGCCCGGAAGGCCTTTTGCCCCGCCGCCGTGACACGCGCATCATGAACCGCCACGCGCGATCTTCCGCCGGGCACTTCCCGGCGGACATCCGGCCCAAAGGCACAGGAGCCTACTGGCATGAACAAGATCTTTCTCTGGATAGTCCTCGCGGTCATCATCCTTGGCCTGCTGCTCATCCTGCTCAACACGCGCATGGGGCAGTCCGGCGACGCCCCGGTCCCGGCCGACAACAGCGTCTCCGCCCCTGTGAAGCCCGCGCCGCCCGTGACGCCCGGCACGCCTGCCGATGGTGAAAATCTGGCCGCTGCCGGGGTCAAGCCTTCTCCCGCTGCCGTGGAGCGCGGCTTTGCCTTCGAGACAGGAGAGGAAACGCCCGCCACGACGGAAAGCCCTGCCCCCGCAAGTCCGGGCACGACCCCGCTCACCGCTGCCGCCCATGACGAAAAAGCCCCGGCGGCCGCTCCTGCGGCTCCCGCCGCCCCGGCGGAAGTGAAAAAGGCGGAAACGCCCGCCCCCAAGCCCCAGCCCGCGCCCCGCAAGGCGGCCCCCGCACCCAAGAACCAGACCATCACCAACTTCGTGGTCTTCGTGCGTGACGGCGGCGCCACCATCCGCCTGGACGCCTCGTCCCCCATCCGCTTCAAGCATCTGGAGCTGACCAGCCCCTCCCGCGTGGTGGTGGATCTGCACGGCACCTGGAAGCTCAGCGAACCCGGTGTGCCCAAGGGCGAGATGGTCAAGGACGTGCGCCTGGGCAAGAAGGGCAGCGACACCCGCATCGTCATCGACCTGCACGCCAAGGCCAAGACGCGCTACATCCTGACCAAGGGCAAGAAGCGCCTGGACATCCGTCTGGACAAGACCAAGTAACTTCTCGCAGCATAGCGATAAAAAACGGCAAAAAAACGGCAGGACCTTCCGGAGATCCTGCCGTTTTTCATAACTGAAAAAGGGAGGCTTTCGCCTCCCCTTCTTTTATTCCTTTTCCATTTCCCTGCCGCGTTCGTCAGCGGCCAGCACCGCGTCCACCAGCAGGCCGGAAAGTCCCGCCCTGTCGAGGACATTGACCCCGGCGATGGTCAGGCCGCCGGGCGAGCATACCTGGTCGCGCAGTTCCATGAGCGGCGTGTCGCTGCGGGCCGCCATGACGGCCGAGCCTTCGAACAGGGCCGCCACCATGTCGCGGCATTCCTTGCGGCCCAGGCCCAGGGTGACACCGGCCTGCACCAGCCCCTGCATCATGCCGAACACATAGGCGGGCCCGGCGCCGATGAGGGCCGAGAAGGCCGTGAAACGGGACTCCGGCAGCTCCAGACAAACGCCCAGCTGGCTGAAGAAGCGCAGGATGTCTTCCTTGCTCTCCGCCGGGACCTTGTCGTCGAAGCACAGGGCGAACACGCCCTTGCCCACTAGCGCGGGCGTATTGGGCATGCAGCGCACCACGGGGCAGCGTCCGGCCACGGCCGCCTGCAAACGGGCGATGCTGATGCCCGCCGCCACGGAGATCACCACCGTGTCGGGCCCGAACTCGGGCGCCATCTCGGCCAGCAGGGCCTCGATCTGGTAGGGTTTGACGGCCATGACCACATAGCGGGCCTTGCGGGCCAGCTCGCGGGCCGAATCCAGACGGGTGACGCCCGCCGCTTCCAGAGGCGCCATGCGTGCTGCCGTGCGCGTATGGCCATACAGGGTGCAGTCCAGGGAAGAGGCGGCAAGACCGGCCAGGATGGCCCCGCCCATGTTGCCGCAACCCACACAACCGATGCTCATGCTCATGTTCGTTCTCCATCACCGCCACAGGCGGCTGTCAGCCGGGAAGCGCCCCAGACGCTCCCGGAAAGATCACTCCGGCTTGCCGAACTGTCCGGCCCGCAGCTGGGCCAGATGCCAGACGTAGCGCCGCAGGGGCACCACGGCCACGCCCTCGCGGTTTTCCCAGCGCTCCAGGGCCCGCAGGGTCGAGGCGTGCGGATGCCCGATGGCGATGGCGATGCCCTGCTTGCGGGCCAGGCGGGCGGCCTTGTCCAGCGCGGCCAGCACCTTGTCCGTGCCCTGGGGATCGTCCAGAAAAACATGGCGGCTGGCCGTGACGATGCCCTGGCGGACCATGCTGGTCTCCAGCTGGCTGTTGCCGCGGGTGACGCTGTCCAGCACGAACAGGCCGCGCCCGTAGGCCAGACCGGCCAGCATGCGGCAGGCATCGCGCCGTCCGGTGAACCCGGAACCCATATGATTGTTGAAGCCCAGGGCCGTGGGCACCTGCGCCAGAGCCTTGTCCAGAGCGTGTTCCATGGCATAGGCGTCCATGTCCGTCTCCAGCGCTCCGGGGCCCGGATTGGGCGCGGTGCCGTTCTTGCGGGGCATGGCCTCCATGGGCATGTGCAGCAGGACGTCCAGCCCCATGTCCCGGGCCACCTGCTGCACCGGACGGCGGGCAGCGGCATGGGGCCACAGGGCCAGGGCCACGGGGAACGGCAGGCTGGCCAGCTGCTCCGCGGGCTCCAGCTTCTGGCCCATGTCGTCGATCACCAGCACCAGAGCAGGTTCGGGCATGGGCCGGGAAAGCGTGGCCAGCATGGTCTCCCAGCCGGGGAAATGCAGGACGAGGCAGGTGCGGCCGTCCACATCGGCTTCCAGCACCCCGTCGTCCGTCCAGCGCAGTTGCGGCATGGGGACGTCATCGGCCAGCAGGCGCTCGCCGTCAGGGCCGGTACGCAGGGCCTCCTGGCACAGGCGCTCCTGCAGGGCCAGTGCCAGACGCAGGGGAGCGCCGTCCCCTTCCACACGGTAATGCCGGGCCTCCTGTTCCGAAAAGCCGGGCATGGTCAGCAGACGGCAGCCGGGCATGACCCGGGACAGGGTCTGGCGCATCAGATCGTCCAGACGGTCCCGGTGCCGCAACCAGTCACCGGTGGCCAGCACGGGCTGCCCGTCCTCGGCCACCAGCACGGCGCCTCCCTCCCGGGAGGCCAGCCACAGGGACAGGCCCAGACACAGGCAGAACCATAGGATACCGCCCACCAGCAGGCGGGTCGACGCACACGGCCCCCCGGAGAGGCCGTCGTGATCGTCGCCGCTCGGGGGGCCGGGATGTAAGAAAGGCAAGCGCACAGGTTCCCTCCGCGCCGGACGCAGGCCTAGCGCCGGATCTCCTGGATGCGAGGCAGGCCCTTGACCAGCTGCAGGGCCATGCGCAGCTGGTTGTCGCGGGCCAGCTGTTCCGCGGCATCGTCACGCTTCTTGCTGCTCGTGGCCTTCTTGCCGCCATCGGCGTTCTCCAGATGGCCGCTCAGGTTCTGCTCGCGCAGCAGGATGCGGGGCTCGTCGGCGTCTTCTTCACGCGGACGCTCGAAGGGGATCTCCAGGTCGGGCACGATGCCCTCGGCCTGGATGGAGCTGCCGCTGGGCGTATAGTACAGGGCCACGGTCAGCTTGAGGGCCGAGCCGTCGGACAGGGGGATGATGTTCTGCACCGAGCCCTTGCCGAAGGAGCGTTCGCCGATGATCAGGGCGCGCTTCTGGTCGCGCAGGGCACCGGCCACGATCTCGGAGGCCGAGGCCGAACCGGCGTTGATGATCACCACCACGGGCACGTCGATGTCCCCGGCCTGGTCCTTGGCCTCGTAGATGCGCTCCGGCACGGGGCCGCGGCCCTGGATGGACACGATGGTGCCCTTGCTCAGGAACATATCGGAAACGCTCACGGCCTGGTCCAGCAGACCGCCGGGATTGTTGCGAAGGTCAAGCACGATGCCCTTAAGGCCGCCGGTCTTGGCGCATTCGCGGGTGGCCTTCTTGAGGGCGTCGCGCAGGTCCTCGTCGGTGCGGCCGGAGAAACGGGTGAGACGGATCCAGTAATAGCCGTCTTCCAGCGGCTTGGACTTCACGCTGACCAGCGGGATGGCCTCACGCTTGACCCGGATGGTCTTGGGCGACTTGGAAGTGCTGTGCAGGATGCCCAGCTCCACTTCCGTGCCCTTGGGGCCGCGGATGCGCGAGACCACATCCTGCAAGCTCAGTTCCTGCGTGGGCTGGCCGTTGATGGTCAGGATGACGTCCCCGGACTGAAGGCCGGCACGATAGGCGGGCGTATCCTCGATGGGTGTCACTACGGTCACCTGGCCGTTCTCCACCGTGATCTCGATGCCGATACCGGTGAATTCGCCGGAGGTGGTCTCCTGCATCTCTTTGTGTTCTTCAGGCGTCATGAAGGTGGAGTGCGGGTCAAGGCCCTGCAACATGCCCTTGAGGGCACCGTCCAGCAGTTCGCCCTGGTTCACGTCCTTCACATAATAGCGGTTCACCAGATCCAGCACCTGGCTGAAACGGCGCAGGGCTTCGAAATCTTCCTCGACCTTGTCTTTGTCGGCCTTGGCGGCAGCGGTGGCTCCCAGCGGGCAGCAGAGGGCCAGCACGCAAAGGAAAACGGTCAAACGGAAAAGAGCTCGCATGGATTGCCTCCCGAAAAGATCATACGGACGCAGGGGCTCCTGCCGGAACCGGCGGGGCAGGCACGCAGCCTTGCCGGGCCGCCTGCGGAGCGGCCATAGTTACCTTTTTCAGGTCAAAAAGCAATGACGGCCGGGGCCGCGGCCAGCCCCGGAGGAGGAAGGCCGCCGTACCGGCATGACGGCGGCCGGGGACCGCGGCAACCCGGCAGGTACGCCATGGACAGGGGCGGCCCGCAGATGCATGCCGAAAAAGTACCGCTCCCCCGCTCCCGGCCCCGCAGGCAGGCGCAAAAAGTGACCCACCGGCAAAGCCGGTGGTTCTTCATATGCGCCTGTAAGGCTCT
>ERZ773139.2654-NODE-2654-length-17439-cov-3.962667_pt1 | contig 17439 bp, 11 predicted proteins | sample MGYA00580854_ERZ773139 | MGnify/ENA primary metagenome ERZ773139 (study PRJEB29015, sample SAMEA2737809) | human gut metagenome | biome: human gut; feature: human-associated habitat; material: faeces | place: China | collected 2012 ...
GCAACGGGCGGTTGCCCACGACCGACATGTCGCCCCGCGGGATGTTGAAGAGCTGCGGGAGTTCGTCGATGCTGTATTTGCGCAGGAAACGCCCCAGGCGCGTGATGCGGGGGTCGTTCTCGATCTTCACGAACGCGTTTTCCTGTTCGGTTTCCAGCTGGTGCTGATGGGCCTCCTCGGGGATCACGAAATCGTCTGCATAGAGCATGCCGTTTTCGGTGTCCGCCAGCAGTTTGCGGATCTCGTCGTCGTTGAGCGCCATCTTCGCATCGTCTTCGGCGACGGGTTCAGAGGCATACTGGTTCAGATCCTCCAGCTCCTTGAGCCGCTGATCTGCGTCGGAGTGCATCGAGCGGAACTTCAGGAAATCGAAGATCCGGTAGTTGCTTCCCACGCGTTTCGACTTATAGATGACCGGCCCCGGGCTGTCGAGTCTGACGGCCACGGCCACGGCTATAAGCAGGGGCGAGAGCAGGAGGATCGCCGAGAGCGATGCCGCGATGTCGAACGCCCGTTTCCAGAGCGGCATGCGGAACAACTCTACGTCGTTCCCGCTACCTGCGACGGGTTTGTGGACGAACGTATAGTCGGTCATGAATTGCAGTATGCGGAGGAAATCTGCGCGCGATATGTCGTCCGGCACGGCGCTGTTCACACCGGCTCCGAGGTATGCGCGCCGCTCCTCCCCGGTCAGTTGCCCCGAGATGATGAGGATGATGCCGGCACCCGGGAACCAGGAGCGCAGGAAGCGGATGCTGCGGATGTCCTCCTCGCCCTGCTGTTCGTAGAGGATGAAGGCGTGGTCGTCCTTGAGCGGCATGAGCTTGCCCATGGCTGCGCCGATATCCCCTGCGATACGCATCTGTCCCTCGGTCAGCTCCGTGAAACGGGCCGTGTGGTTGCCTCTGCCTTTGATGTAGATGACGGGGTACTTCAATCCAAAATCTTTTTAATCCTTATTTTGAGTTCCTGCGGGTTGAACGGTTTGACGATATAGTCTTCCGCACCCTCTTCCGGCAGGCGGATGCGTTCCGAGGTGCTGTCCTCGCTCGAAAGCATCACGACCGGGATCTGCTTGAAGAGTTCGTTGAGCTTGAGGTATGCCAGGAATTCGTCGCCGCGCATTTCGGGCATGCGGATGTCCGAAATAATCAGGTCGGGCATGTTCCCCCGCGAGAGCCACTCGATGGCCTGCGGCGGGTTCTGCATGTAAAAGCATTCGTAATCCTTGTGAAGGTATGCGAAAAGTATTTTGGCGATCTGCTCCTTGTCGTCTACGATCAGTACTTTCTTGCGGTTCATGTTCGGCGGTTCGTTGTCATTGGGTTTTTCCGGAACGGGAAGCGTCGCATGCTCGTTGTCCGGTTCCGGGCGGTTGTTTATTTAAATTTACCTGGAATTCCGGAGCGGGCGTTGCAAACCGTGTCGTTTCCCGCTCCTGATCCGGATACCCCGTGCAAATATCGGTAAAAAAATTGGCATTATAAACTTTTAAGGTAATTTATATGTCAAAAACGCCCGGATTTCCCGTCCTGTTTTCGGGGTGCTGTTAATTTTTAAAGGGAAATATTTTATTATTAATCAAAAAAATGGTATTTTTGTGCAATTGTCCGGTCTTTGCCTCTGTCGGGCGATTTTGTTAAACCGATGAAGCGATGGAGTGTGACAATAGTGTAAATCCGGTCGGCAACCGTTCCCGCTTGCTGGTTGCCGAGGATAATCCGAGTAATTATAAGCTCGTCGAGGTGTTGCTGCGCCGTGATTACGACCTGTTGCACGCCTGGAACGGAGAGGAGGCCGTCGCCTTGTTCGCCGACTGCCGCCCCGACCTGGTGCTGATGGATATCAACATGCCCGTCATGGACGGCTATGAGGCGCTCCGGGGCGTGCGGGAGATTTCGCCCGACGTCCCCGTTATCGCACTCACGGCCTATGCGTTCGAAACCGACCGCCACCGCATGTTCCAGGCCGGTTTCAACGAATGTCTTGCCAAACCTCTGCGGGCGGATGAACTCCGTACGCGGATTGCGGCGCTGCTTTCGCGATAGAAAGGGAAACTATGACCAGGAACCCAATGAAAAAAAATCGGATATTTCTTCTTCTGTGTTGCGCCCTGTTGCCCGCATTGCTTCGGGCTCAAGCGCCGCAGGAGAGGGAGAGTATCCTGATTATTTCCTCGTATAATCCGGATACGCGCCGCATGTCGGGCTTCATCGCCGAGTTCGAACGCAACATCATGGCTTCGGGCATCCCGTGCGATATCTATGTCGAAACGCTCGAATGCAAGAGCATCAACGACGCACCCATCTGGATGTCGCAGACCGAGAACATGATTTCCCGGTATGAGAACAAGGGGCTTCGCGCCATCGTCCTGCTGGGGCAGGAGGCATGGGCATCGTTCGTCTCGCTGGGGCATATCCCCAAGGGTGTGATGTGCTTCTGCTGCTATGTCAGTTCCAACGGCATCGTGCTCCCGCCGCCGGAGGACAGTCTCGGCATGTGGCTGCCCCCTTCGATCAATTACATGAACATGACGGACAGCCTGAACAATGTGGGCGGTATGCTCAACAAGTATGACGTCCGCCGCAATATCGAGCTGGTCCGTTCGCTTTTTCCCGAAGCCGAGAACATCGCCTTCATCTCGGATAACACCTACGGGGGTATTTCCCTCCAGGCGCTCGTACGCGAGGAGATGAAAAACTATCCCGACATGAACCTTGTGCTGGTGGACAGCCGCGAGGGGGATGATGCGATGCATGAGACCTATGCCTCGCTGTCGCACCGTTCCGCGGCGATACTCGGAACCTGGCGTGTGGGCCGCGACGGGGAGTACCTCATGCAGCGTTCGCTCAACGACCTGGTGCAGCTCAATCCGCGCATACCGGTCTTTTCGATATCCCAGATCGGCATCGGCGACGTGGCTGTGGGTGGCTATGTCCCCAAATACGAGAACGCCGCCTCGGTCATCGCATCGCAGATCAAGGAGTATTACGCCTCGGGGAAGATAGACGGGACGCATTTCCGCCTTACGGACGGCCAGTACCTCTTCGATTCGCGCAAGCTCAAGGAGTTGAAGATTGCCGAATACGCCCTGCCCAAGGGGAGTGTGGTCGAGGATACCGTAGCGGCCAAACTCTCGAAATATTCCCATTACATCGAGTTGCTCGTGGCGGGTATCGTACTGCTGGTGCTGCTGCTGGTTTTCGTCGCGGCGCTTTTCCTGCGCACGCGGCGTCTCAAGCGCACGCTCGAAGAGCGCGAGGGACAGCTGGTGGTCGCCCGCGAGAAGGCCGAAGAGTCCGACATGCTCAAATCGGCGTTCCTGGCCAATATGAGCCATGAGATCCGCACGCCGCTCAACGCCATCGTGGGCTTCTCGTCGCTGATGCAGGGCGAAGAACTTTCACAGGAGGAACGTGCTGAGTACTGCGCCATCGTGGTCAACAATTCCGAGATGCTGCTCACGCTGCTGAACGACATCCTCGACATTTCGTCGCTCGAATGCGGCAAGATCAAGTTCAACTGCTCGTCCGAGGAGATCGTGCAGGTCTGCCAGCATGTGCTCATGACGACCGCCCATACGCGGCAGGAAGGTGTCGAGGGGCGTCTCGAATGTGCCGTGGGTTCCTACATGCTTGTAACCGATGTCCACCGCTTGTCGCAGATTCTGATCAACCTGCTCACCAACGCCGGCAAGTTCACTTCCCAGGGGAGTATCACACTCGGCGTGGAGATAGACGAGGCACACCGCGAAGTGCTCTTTTCGGTAGCCGATACGGGCCCCGGCATTCCGCTCGACAAACAGGAGATGGTCTTCAACCGTTTCGAGAAACTCGATGGCAACAAGAAGAAAGGCACGGGCCTCGGCCTTGCCATCTGCCGCCAGATAGCCATGATCTTCGGTGGCCGCATCTGGGTCGATCCGACCTATACCGCCGGTGCGCGTTTTGTCTTTGCCCATCCGATCGACATTCGTTTCCCCGAGGATGGAGAGAACCGTGAGGGGGGGGGGGGTTTGAGCCCTCTGGAAGCGCCCGGATCCTCAAGGTGACGGGGGGAGGCCGCCTCGTTTGCGATCGGAAATGAGCCCTCTGAGTGTGGAATTTCCGCTTGGTTCCAGCTTGTTCCGCAGATGTGTAGAACACCGCGTGAGGCGGTGTGTGTGATGCGGTGGACAGCGTTGCCGCGATATGGCAAAAAGACCCATACGGGTCTTTTTTTTTGTGCCTTCCCGTCGGAGATGCTTCCCCCGAAGTTATGGCTTCCCGGCCGGAAATGTGCCCGTTTCGGATAATATTCCGGCCGGATTTGCTGTAACCTTCCTGGTGCATTTTTTCGCCTGCCCGGACTTGTTTTGTTACCTTTGCGCCGCGAAGCCGGGGCAGTTGCCTCCAATGCGTTCGGATGCGTCGGTTACGGCTCCGGCCGTCGCAAGACTCCGGGCAGACGGACGCTTTGCCGGGGTGTTGTGGAATAATTCCACACGGATGTAGAATTATTCCACAGATTTTTGTATATATTTGATTTGGTATTTGGTAGATATTTTGCTGTCAATAAATGTTTTAAAGGGCTGCCTGCAATTCTGGCGCAAGGTTTGAACCCCGTTTTGCTGCCCCCAATTATATTAGTGCTTTATGAAATTTGATAAATTGAAACCGAATTTGCAGGAGCTGAACCTGAACGGTGTGAAGAAAGCGGCCTCCCGTGTTGCCCATGTCCGGATAAGACTGAGCCGAGGCCAGTGGATCGGAGTCATTGCCGGCCTTGTGGTCGTGACGGTGTTGCTCGTCATCCTGCTCCGGCCGCGTCCCGCCGCAGTCGTCCTGCCCGTCGTGGCGGTGGAACCCGTAACGACCGAAGACGTCAATATCTATGGCGATTACGTAGGCCGCATCCGCGGCCAGCAGTTCGTCGAAATCCGCGCCCGCGTCGAGGGTACCTCGAAAAGATGCTCTTCGCCGAAGGTACCTACATCAGGAAGGGACAAACCCTCTTCGTGATCGACCCCCGGGTCTACCGTGCGCGCGTGGACAAGGCCAAGGCGCAGCTGAACAAGGCCCGGGCGCAGGCGCTGAAAGCCAAGCGCGACCTCGACCGTATCCGTCCGCTCTTCGAACAGAGTGCCGCCAGCCAGCTCGAACTCGACAATGCCACGGCGGCTTACGAGAGTGCCGTGGCCGACGTGGCCGTCGGCGAGGCCGACCTCACGCAGGCGCAGATGACCCTGGGCTATACCTCCGTGCAGTCGCCTATTGCGGGTTATATCTCCGAACGCAACGCCGACATCGGTACGCTCGTGGGGCCGAGCGGCAAATCGCTGCTCGCCACGGTCGTGAAGAGCGATACCGTGCGTGTCGATTTCAGCATGACGGCCCTCGACTACCTGCGCAGCAAGGCGCGCAACGTCAACCTCGGGCACCGCGATTCGACCCGCAAGTGGGATCCCTACATCACCGTGACCCTGGCCGACGGCTCGGAATACCCCTACCGCGGCCTGGTAGATTTCGCCGATCCGCAGGTCGACCCGCAGACGGGTACCTTCTCCGTGCGAGCCGAGATGGCCAACCCCGACCACATCCTGTTGCCGGGGCAGTTCACCAAGGTGCGGCTGCTGCTCGACGTGCGTGAGGACGCCGTGGTCGTGCCGTCGAAGGCCGTGGTGATCGAGAAGGGCGGGGCCTACATCTTCGTGGTGCGTCCCGACAGCATCGTCGAGAAGCGTTTCATCGAAACGGGACCCGAAATCGGACAGAACATCGTCGTCGAGCGCGGACTGGTGTCGGGCGAAGACATTGTCGTGGAGGGATACCACAAGCTCCAGCACGGCATGAAAGTCGAACCGGTCGTTACGCGGCGCGAGGAGGAGACCGAAAATCAGCAGTAACCTATGAAAGCGGACTTTTTTATCGACAGGCCCGTCTTTTCGACGGTGCTGTCCATCATCATCGTGATCGTCGGCGGCATCGGCCTCGCCCTGCTGCCCGTCGATCAGTACCCCCAGATCGTGCCGCCTGTGGTCCGCATCTCGGCCTCCTATCCGGGCGCCGACGCGCAGACCGTGACGCAGGCCGTGGCCACGCCCATCGAGCAGGAGCTGAACGGCACGCCCGGCATGATCTACATGGAGTCGTCAAGCTCCAATTCGGGCGGTTTTTCCGCCACGGTGACCTTCGATATCTCGACCGATCCCGATCTGGCGGCCGTGGACATCCAGAACCGCCTGAAGAAGGCCGAAGCGCGTCTTCCGGCCGAGGTGGTGCAGAACGGCATCTCGGTCGAGAAGCAGGCGGCCAGCAAGCTGATGACCATCACGCTGCTGTCATCCGACCCCAAGTTCGACGAAATCTACCTGAGCAACTACGCCACGCTCAACGTGCTGGACATGCTGCGCCGCGTGCCCGGCGTCGGCAGCGTCTCGAACGTCGGCAGCCGCTATTACGCCATGCAGATATGGGTCATGCCCGACAAGCTGGCCGACCTCGGCCTGACGGTCAAGGATTTGCAGAACGCGCTCAAGGACCAGAACCGCGAATCGGCGGCCGGCGTGCTGGGGCAGGCCCCCATGAACGGCATCGACGTGACCATTCCGATCACGGCGCAGGGCCGTCTGTCATCGGTCAGCGAATTCGAAGATATCGTCGTGCGGGCCAATCCCGACGGTTCGATCATCCGTCTGAAGGACGTGGCGCGCATTTCGCTCGAAGCCTCCTCCTACAGCACCGAGAGCGGTATCAACGGCGGGAACGCCGCCGTCTTGAATATCAACATGCTTCCCGGCGCCAACGCCATGGAGGTCGCCGGTTCGGTCAAGAAGGTCATGGAGGAGATCCGTGCGAATTTCCCGGAGGGAATCAGCTACGAGATTCCGTTCGACATGACCACCTATATTTCCGAGTCGATCCACCACGTCTACCGGACGCTTTTCGAAGCGCTGCTGCTGGTGATTCTGGTGGTCTTCCTCTCGCTGCAGAGCTGGCGCGCGACGCTCATCCCGATCGTGGCGGTCCCCATTTCGCTGATCGGCACCTTCGGCGTGATGCTCGTCTTCGGCTTCTCGCTCAACATGCTGACGCTGCTGGGACTGATTCTCGCCATCGGCATCGTGGTGGACGACGCCATCGTGGTGGTCGAGAACGTGGACCGCATCATGAACGAGGAGCATCTTTCGCCTTACGAAGCGACGAAGAAGGCGATGGGCAGCCTGAGCGGCGCACTGATCGCCATGTCGCTCGTGTTGTGCGCCGTTTTCGTCCCGGTGAGCTTTCTTGCGGGAATCACGGGACAGCTTTACCGCCAGTTCACCATTACGATCGCCGTGTCGGTGATCATTTCGACGGTCGTGGCGCTGACGCTCAGCCCCGTGATGTGTTCGCTTTTCCTCAAACCCGAAAGCGGGGAGAAGAAAAACCGGATCTTCCGCCGCATCAATCTCGGACTGGCGACGGGCAACAGATTCTACGGCCGGATGATTCGGGGGGCGCTGAAGCACTCGCGGCGCATGCTGGCCGCCTTCGGTATCGTGCTGGTCGGCATCTGGCTGATGAACCGTCTGGTGCCCCAGAGCTTCATGCCGCAGGAGGATCAGGGCTATTTCACCGTGGAGCTGGAGCTGCCCGAAGGGGCGACTATCGAGCGTACGCGCGAGGTGACCGACCGGGCCGTCGAGTTTCTGATGAACGATCCCGACGTGGAGTACGTGCTCAACGTGACGGGTTCGAGTCCCCGCGTGGGCACCAATCAGGCGCGCAGCCAGCTGACCGTGATCCTCAAACCGTGGGGCGACCGCGATTCGGACGGCCTGAGCGAGGTGATGCAGCGCGTGCGCGCCGAGATGTCGCGCTATCCCGAAAGCCGGGTCTACCTGTCGCGTCCGGCCGTGATTCCCGGTCTGGGCAATTCGGGCGGTTTCGAGATGGTGCTCGAAGCGCGCGGCAATACGACCTACGCCGAGCTGCAGCGCGCCGTCGATACGCTGATGCACTATGCCGCGCAGCGGCCCGAATTCACGGGGCTCTCGTCGTCGATGCAGGGCGATATTCCGCAGCTCTATTTCGACGTGGACCGCGACAAGGCGCAGCTGCTGGGCGTTTCGATGTCGGACATTTTCTCCACGATGAAGGCCTTTACGGGGTCGATCTACGTCAATGACTTCAACATGTTCAACCGCATCTACCGCGTTTACATTCAGGCCGAGGCTCCCTACCGCGCCCAGCGCGACAACCTGAACCTCTTCTTCGTGCGCGGGGCGGGCGGGGTGATGATTCCCATCACGGCGCTCGGCACGACGCATTATACCACGGGTGCGGGCAACATCAAGCGCTTCAACATGTTCAACTCGGCGACCATTTCGGGCGAAGCGGCCCACGGCTACAGTTCGGGGCAGGCGATGAGCGTGCTGGAGAGCATCGTCCGCAAGCATTTCCCTGCATCGGTCGGCGTCGAGTGGAGCGGACTCTCCTATCAGGAGAAGCACGTGGGCGAACAGACCGGGCTGGTGCTGGCGCTGGCCTTCCTCTTCGTCTTCCTGTTCCTCGCCGCACAGTACGAAAGCTGGTCGGTGCCCGTGGCCGTCATCCTGTCGCTTCCCGTGGCCGGCATCGGCGCCTATCTGGGCATCTGGATCTGCGGGCTGGAGAACAACATCTATTTCCAGATCGGACTGGTGATGCTCGTGGGGCTGGTGGCCAAGAACGCCATCCTGATCGTGGAGTTCGCCAAGGAGGAGATCGAGAAGGGACGCGACGCCGTCTCTGCGGCCCTTACCGCGGCGCACCTGCGCTTCCGCCCGATCGTGATGACCTCGCTGGCCTTCATCCTCGGCCTGCTGCCGCTGGTCTTCGCTTCGGGACCGGGGTCGGCCAGCCGTCAGGGCATCGGCACGGGCGTCTTCTTCGGCATGCTGGTCGCCATTACCGTCGGCATTGTCTTCGTGCCCTTCTTCTTCGTGTGGATTTACAGGATCAAAGCAAAACTGAAACGATGAAACGACTTACGATAATCATTCTGCTGGCCGCAGCGGCCGGAATGGTCTCCTGCTCGGCCGTGCGGCACTGCAAGGCGCCCGACGTCGATCTGCCGGAGCGCATCGCCGGGGAGGATTCCGACTCCCTGACCGTTGCCGACGTGCAGTGGTGGCGGTTCTACGGCGATTCGACCCTCTGCCAAATCATCGAACGCACGCTGGACAACAACCGGGACATGCTCGCCGCCGCCGCGCGCGTGGAGCGCCTGCGGGAGCTGTACCGGGTGAGCCGGGCCGAACGCCTGCCGTCGGTCACGGGAACCGCTTACGGCGACTACGAGACCAACGACTACGCCGGTGAAAAATCGAGCCGCGACCCCGGATTCGGGGCCAAAGTCACGCTCAGCTGGGAGCTGGATTTGTGGGGCAACCTGCGCTGGGCCAAACGCAAAGGGGGCGCCGAATACCTCGCTTCGGTCGAGGACCGGCGGGCGATGCGCATGACGCTGGTGGCGTCCGTCGCCGCGGCCTACTTCAACCTCATCGCGCTGGATAACGAGCTGTCGATCGTGCGGCGTACGCTCATTACGCGCAGCGAGGGACTCTATCAGGTGCAGCTGCGGTTCGAGGGCGGTCTCACCTCCGAAATGGTCTATCAGCAGGCGAAGGTGGAGTACGCCTCGACGGCCGCGCTGATTCCGGACCTCGAACGCAAAATCAAGATCATGGAGAACGGCATCCTGCTGCTCATGGGTGAAAATCCCGACCGGCGGGTGGTGCGCGGCAAGATGAATACCGATGCCGAATTCGCTGACAGCCTGCCCGTCGGACTGCCCTCCGGGCTGTTGCAGCGCCGTCCCGACGTCCGGTCTTCCGAGCAGCGGCTCCGTGCGGCGATGGCTTCGGCGGGCATGGCCTACGCCGACCGGTTTCCGCGCCTGACGTTCAATCTGACGGGCGGTCTCGAAAACGACGCCCTGAGCGGATTTTTCCGTTCGCCTTTCTCGTATGTCGCCGGGACGCTCGCTTCGCCGATCTTCGGTTTCGGCCGCAAGCAGGCCCGCTACCGCGCCGCGCTGGCTGCCTACGATGAAGCGCGTCTGGCCTACGAGCAGAAAGTCCTGACGGTCTTCAAGGAGGCCGACGACGCCGTGGTCACCTATCGCAGCGCCCGCAAAACGGCGGCCTTGAAGCTGAATCTGCGCGATGCGGCGAGCAAATACGTCGAGCTGGCGCACCTGCAATACCGTGCCGGAAGCACCAATTACATCGACGTGCTGGACGCCCAGCGGCGCTATTTCGACGCCCAGATCGGCCTGAGCAACTCCGTGCGCGACGAGCATCTGGCGCTGGTGCAGCTCTACAAGGCGTTGGGCGGCGGCTGGACCGAATGACTTGGCGTTACAGATATGGACGAGGGGCGTAGTCATAGACCTGCGCCCCTTCGTCTGTTTTCTGTCGTATCTCCGGTGTTTCCCGGTCTGCAGCCGGTCGTGTCCCGCGATCGGCCATGTGCTCCATAGCCGGTCATGCACTCTGCGATTGGCCGTACGCTCCGGGATTCGCCGGCCTTGGGCATCGAAAAAGCCGCAGGAACCTGTCGAAACAGACTCTTGCGGCCGGATTGTGGAATTATATTCCCGGTTTAGAACCGTCTTTTGCCGTAACCGTCGCGGTTGTAGCCACCGCCGCCGCGGTTGCCTCCGTAACCGCCGCCGTTGCCGTGTTCGGTCTTGGGGCGGGCTACGTTTACGATGATCGTCATACCCTCGAAATCGGTGCCGTTCAGGGCGTCGATGGCGCTTTGACCTTGGCCCTCGTCGGGCATCTCGACAAAGCCGAAACCGCGCGAACGTCCGGTCTCCCGGTCTGTGATGATGTTAGCCGAAGATACCTCTCCGTATTGTGCGAAAAGTGCCTGCAAACTCTCGCCTGTCGTGCGGAAGTTCAGTTTTGAAACGTAAATGTTCATCTGTCTTTTGATTATGTGAAATGATGCTTGTTTATTTTGCGTATGCTATGTTGACCGCATTGAGTCCCCGTTGACCGCGTTCCGTCTCGAAGGTCACCAGCGCGCCTTCGGCGATGTCGGCCGGTGCGTTGCTGATGTGGAAGAAATATTTCTCCGTACTGTCGAGGTCCTTGATGAAACCGTAGCCTTTGTCTGTGTTGAAATGTTCCACGCGTCCCCGCAGTGCGACCGGCTCCTGCTCCTCCTTTTTGGGGACGAATACCGCGATGGTCTCCGCATCGACCTTCGGTTTGCTGCTCATGTCGGGCGGCGTGTCGGTAATCATGCCGTTCGCATCGACATACGCGATCATGTCGTCGAGCGAGCTGCCGCCCCTGTTGGCTTTGCGTTCCTCTTTGCGCTGTTGCTTCTCTAACTTCTTGCCTTGTTTTTTCTTCTCTAATTCTCTTTTGCTGAATGAAATCGCCATTAATTATATGATTAAAATGTGTTTGTTCCAGGCTTTCGCCGCCGTTGCCGCACGCCGCCGGATATGCTCCGTGCCGCGCTGTTGCTGGAGCGAGTCGGTATTCGAACAAAAAAAGTCGGTTTTGAAGGCTGAATCAGCGATGGAGAAGACCTGCTAAAGATAAGCGGGACAGTGTATTGCCAAGAAAGTTACAATATGAACTCGATTGTCCGGGTTGCCAAAGATAGGCATTATAATCGGAATATCTGCATTTATTTGCAGATATTTCGCTGCCGGTGCATTTCGGCGCTTTGGGCGGGACTTCTCCGATAAAAAAAAGCCACCGCTTTTGCGGTGGCTTGAGCCGAAACCGGGACTTGAACCCGGGACCTCTTCATTACGAGTGAAACGCTCTACCAACTGATGTGTTATGTAATTAATTGTTTGTCAGTTTGTTGTGAAGTGGTTGGCTGGCTTTTATTGTGCTTGGGTAAGCGTTTGGGTAAACACAACGAGCGTATATCTACCGTGCTGGGATTATTAAAAATGTGTTTAAGTATTATATTTTCAGCAAGTTGCTGTAAAGTAAATTGTAATATCGGGTCATTTCATCCGATTGGCAATTTTTAGGAAAAATCGCGCATAAAACCCCCTCTAAATCCTAGCCGGGGTCGTAACCCCAACCCCCGAAAGGGGGTGGGGTACTTTGGGGGATATATCGCACGGGCATACATTTTCAGCTTTTCAGAAAAATTTTTATTGCAGAATTTCGGGATTGGGAGAATCGAAATGCAACTTTTTTTGTTCAACAGATAAGGACTTGAACAAATTTAGTAACACGTGATTACGGATATTCGGTTATATCATTTTAATAGCCGTAGTTACTTGAACGAATTACTGCAAGGAAAAAATAATCCCACTCATTGGCAAAAGTTGCTAATACAAATAAAGTCTTTTCATAACAACTATTTAATAGGTTGAATGTCTTTGAACCGCCCCCAATCACTATCTTTATATGCTTGAAGGCTATTTTGGGGAACAAACAACTTTTTTGTTGCATAAAATTTGAAAGACCTATCAGTTATAGCCGGTGGAATTGCGGCATAGCATATAATGTTCTCAATCTCCCACCATTCAAAGGCATAGTTTCCGATGGAAGTTAAACTTTCGGGAAAGGTTAGATTGATTAATTTATGGGAGTAGAAAGTACATCCTTTAATTGTCTGCAATTTTTGGGGGAATTGTATATTTGTTAAATTTGTACAACCCTTAAACATATCTACATCGATTGATGTTAGATTTTTGGGAAATGCTATGGTTGATAAACTCGTACACATTCTAAAGGCACCGGGATAGTCAATTGTTTCTATATCATCTGAAAAAATAACCGTTGTAAGATATTTACTACTCTCCGCACAGAAAGATGCTAATTTTTTACATTGACTTAAATCGACTTTGGTTATCAGTGATTTATAAAAATCGACTTTGACAAGTTCTGTATTGTATCGAAGGTCAATTTCACCAGCCCCCGTATATGTCAAAATCTGTAAATTAGGAAATCGTTCTACTCCAATTAAGTTTTCGATGATAAGTCCTGTTGTGTTTATTTCTTTTACGGCATTTGCTTCATTGATAGATACTCTCCCATCTTTATTTACATCAAATTTTTCGTAGCAATAGGACATAAAGTTGATGTCGTTCATTGCTGAACAAACATCATCCGGGTCGGGTAACTCGGGTAAGTCAGGTAATTTTCCACTGTTTTTGCTATTGTCCTCATCATCATTTTTACTACAACCAGCCAGTATCATTCCAATTACTAACAGGCATAGAAATAAGTGTTTCATATCGAATTCTATTATGTTAAAATCAATTATTCTTTAATTTATTCTTGCAATATCGAATAGTATATGTTGTAAATGTAAAAGCCACAGATATTGTCGCAATTGTGGATAATATCAGTCCAAAGACGATTAAAACTGGAATGTCATAATGAACACCAAAGCCCAACGCTGAAAGGGATGGTAGTAATAATAAAATGTTTTGATTAATAGATACTTCTGATTTTTTTAAGGCTCTAATTATAGCCCGTTCAATGATTTGATTGTCCATAGTAATATACTATTCTTCCCGCCCAACTCCGATTCGGGTGATTATAATAAGAAAGTGTGGAGTTGTTAGTTTATCGTACTGGAGGCTCTGGTAAGCCATAGGACAAATAAACAATACCCCACACTTGGGCAGTATATCAAGAATGATATATCTACGCAAGTGATGAGTGTTTGTATTGCCTATCCCTGTCCTTAAAATTTACCAGATTCCCAGTACAGGATGAAGCTAAACACTTTCATCAATCAATATGTCACCGCTCTGACGAACGGTATCACAAAGTTAGAAAATGTTTTTGAAATACAACACACTCTTGGGGTATTGTAGGTGCAAATTACGGTTAAAAGTTTCTGAAAATCAAGATTGAATTCTATGAATGATTATCCTACGTTGGGGATTACTGTTTTACTAGATTCAAGTACCCCCCCCCATAAATAAAAGGCCCATTCGTTTCCGAACGAGCCTTTATTCCCCGGATTGTAACTTTTTTTGTTTCGCAGCTTAGCTACGGATCAAAAAAGGTTGCAGGGGTTAAGTTATCTCGAAGCCTTTGACCATTACTCCATTTGCATCTCGGAACGTTATAGCTTGAACTTCGCAAAATTCCCCTATCTGCGCTGCCGTAGCCCTTTTCTTTAGGCCGTAGGCATCGTAGATAGTTTGCAGCCGTTTTTTAATCTCGGTACTTGAGTAGCGGCCGGATTTGAAAATCCATTTTACCCGCTGACGTAGCTCAAGGTTTCTCACGATGGTTTCTTTCCCGATCAGCTTCGTTTCAAATCGATCCATCAGCTGTTTTTTCCCTTTGGTTTTTAGGAGTTCCGGGAGCAGGTCGAGTACTCCGGCTCTCTCGCAAAGCATCATCATCGACTTCATCGTCTTGTTTGTGGTGTCTGCTTCTTTCAGCTTGATCCACTCCAATACGCACCCTTTTTCTTTTACCTCCAGCCGCTTATATAATGTGACCAGTTGTTCGAGCAGTTCTTGATTGGTTTGCTCGTCACCTATCAGCTCGCTATCTTTTATTTGGGAACGCGGTGTATATTCACCAGCAAAATTCGGATGCAGCCGTTCATCCTGTTGCAGGTATCGTATAAGCTGAAATGGCCCCCGATAGAATTGGCAGGCGTAGCGATCCTCTACTTCGCCGTCGATATTCAACCAATTGATATTAAACAGGTTGTCGGCTGTGTCGTGGATGAGCAGTTTACGACGAAATACGCTTGTCCTCATTCCGTCAAGAATATTTTCGATCTGCTCACGTGTTGGGTACTCGTCTTGTTCGTAGAGGTCTTGGTGCATGGCTAGCGCAGTGCCTAGATAGACGTGCGCTCGATCTCTTACGTCCTGCATCAGCTCGTCACGACTTTTCAGCGCTTGCCGAGTGCCCATTTTTGGACGTAGAAACAGCGTTGCAGACAGCACGCCCTTTCTGCATCGGCCTAATGCCTGTAAGAGCTGGTTCACGGTTAGAATCGTGTGAGGTGCATTCTGTGCATCCACGACGAAAATAACGTGCGCGACCTCCTCGATGTCGCACGCCTGAAAGTAGGCGCACGTGGCAAGCGTCGTTCCTTCGAGCCGTCCGTTGAACTCCCGATAATTGACAGCATCGGCTTTTGAATCCTTGGCGCACCATGTCGTGAAGTCCAGTCCAGCCCGTTCGAGGCCCTTTGACAGTTTGAGCGAGTTGAAGAATACGATTTTTTTCTCCTCTGCGGGTAAGGATTCGACAAACTCCGTAACGGATGCAAAGAGTTGATTCGTTGAATAGTAGACCTTCAGAGGTTGTCTATATTCGTACTGCGGGACAAGACGCATTGTCTGCCACTTCTCGAAAAGCGGGTGTGATAGCGGTGATAGGGTGGCCGTAATAACTGCTTTTTGCCCGAATCGCTGAAAGTAGATGTCGATAAATTCAGGCAGACTATCCCGATAACTCGCTGCTTCTTGGAAACAGTGAATCTCGTCGATCACGCATTTGAACCGGTGGTAAATGTCCGGGCCCAATGCGTCGTCCACTTTCCAGAAGCTGTCCGGCGTGGAGATAATCACGGGGCGTAGGCCCTGTTCCTCGATTTCTTGTGTGCGTTTGGCAATCCTTTGCGAGTCGATGCCGCCATAAACAGCTACGACGTTCTCGATCCCCTCTTTGCTTACGATTCCGGCTACATTGGGCGAAATGATGATCGTATAGCCGTCGTTGATGGCGGTTGTCGTGCCGCCAATGCCCGTGATCCATTTGTTGTAGATGGTGTTCGGATTAAACACCGGAATTACGTCGGAGAACCACTGTCCCCGACCAATTGTAATCTCTGCGTCCATAATTAACGGATTTAGAGTTTCTTGCCCCTTTTTCTGCCATAGTGGCGAGATTCGATATGTGGGGCTGACTATCAGGCTGAACGCCTTATCTTCCCGCTCCTCATGAGAGCTTTTTTAAGGGATTGAACAAAGGTAAGTAAAATATTTGATTTTTGCAAGTTTTTTTGAACTTTTCTTTGCGGTCAGCCCCACTTTTTCGATTTTACAGCAAATTTCGCATCGCTTGGTCTATCTGCTCGTTCTCGAAAGAATCGAGATAAATCTGCGTTGTAGATAGGTCAGAATGTCCCAATGATTCGGATATAAGAGCCACGCTGACCCCCGACCGCTTTAGAACCGTGGCGAATGTGTGCCGGGCTACGTAGGTTGTGAGTGGAAATTGCAATCCGATTTCTTTCCCAATCTCTTTCAATGCACTGTTTACCTTACGGAGTGACTTGACGATTCTGTTGAATTTCTGTTGTTCGGTAGTGTGAACTTGCCTGTCGAATATGGGGAAAATATAATCCTCTGGATCGTGGTCAGGCTTGCTGTATCGCTTTACTATCGCTTGTGCCTGCTCTGAAAGTTTGCAGGATAGCAATTTCTGCGTCTTGTGGCGGGAATAGCAAACCCTGCCGTTAATGATGTCCTTGTTGCGTAAACGCGCTATATCATTGAAATTCATTCCTGCTGTAAAGTAGGAGAATAGGAACAGGTCTTTTGCCAGCCGCTTGTAATTCGACCTGTAATTATAGGGGATGTCGAGGTTTATCAGACGTTGGATGTCCTCTTTGCAAATCGCCCTTTTGCGCGTTTTAGTCCATAGACCACCTACTTGGTAGAGGGTGAACGGGTTCTGTTTCACGACGATTTTACCCTCTTTGACTGCTTTGTTGTATATGGCTTTGAAGATGGCGAAACGGGTCGCAATGCTGTTGTCCTTATTGTCCCGTTTACGCAGGTACAATTCAAATCCTTTCAGATAATCGAGGTCGATGGCTTCCAATGCCGTTTTAGTCGGTTTATAGGTATTTAAGGCGATTAGAGCGGATTTGTGTTTGGCGGCTGAATTGTATTTGCCGAGAGCCTCTAAACGCTCTATTTCAGCCTTAAATCCGTCCTCAATCGTGATGCAGGCTTTGCGACCTTTGACCTCGAATAGCGTATCGAAATTCACCGGAATATCCAACGCTTCAAGACGTTTGATCTTCTTTTCGTACTTGATACGGATAGAATCAATTTTGAGTTGTAACTCCCTTGCACTAGGGTAGTCCGGGTTAATCTGCTGTGTTTGCGCATTCCATGCGTTCATAGGTAAGGTTACGCTTGTGCTGATATAGCGGCTTTTGCTTCTATGGGTAATTCTTAAATGAATCGGTGCTGTTTGATTTCGATTGAGTTTGTCTGTACGCTGGATGATTTTAATGCTGATACTCATAGTTTTACATTATGAGCAAGCGGTGTTTTATACGCTTGTTGCAGGCTGAACGTGGGTAAGTGAATGGGTAGGCGATGGGGTTGAAACACCCCTTTCCCGATGCCTGTAAACGAAAAAATCAGCGACTATCTTGTCGATAAATCGCTGATTTTCCGAGCCGAAACCGGGACTTGAACCCGGGACCTCTTCATTACGAGTGAAAC